>JAEEGL015005383.1_pt1 | contig 11174 bp, 5 predicted proteins | sample 9134231 | NCBI WGS metagenome assembly JAEEGL01 (sample SAMN16246548, study PRJNA631951) | gut metagenome | biome: gut microbiome; feature: rumen; material: fiber-attached | host: Bos | place: Iran: Karaj | collected 2018-10
AGATGCTTTCCTTTCTTTCTATTCTCTTCAGGCATACTTCCTCCTTACTGCAGGAGGATACTTTGTCATTATCTCACAAGTTTTGCATTACTTACCTCTGGTTTGGTATACATAACTCCAAATTTAAAAATTCAATTTAATATTTTTCAAAAAAAATTTTTTCAGAGTAGATTCCATGAGTAAAGATCGGCGTATTTACGCGGTTTTCAGGACTTTCAAAGAAAATTCCATTAAACCGTTCTGAGATATATGTTCTTTTTATATTTATGTTATGACTCTTATGAGGATACCTTATCACAGATATGGTTTTTATGCCGATTTTTGCACGAAATGCTAAAATTCGAGCACGAAATGCAGATTTTAACTGTTATGTAAACCATTTTGGTGCTTTTTCAATGATTCAGGCGCCGGGTGTCCGACGCCTGTCCGCAATTGATCATTGATCTGCATTGTTCATTTTTTACATGATGATCAATACTTTAATATCTGTCCGGCTCTTATCCTGTTCCTGTTAACTATTTTGTTCTTCCAGACAAGGTAGTCCACACTCACATGGAGTTTATAGTTTGCTATCTTCCACAGGTTATCTCCACCCTGAACTACATATACGCCGTTGCATTGAGTATTTGTTGTCCCTGTCACAGCATTTCCTGTCCTGTTAGCATATGTTCTTCCCATGGATGCTCCGTAAAGACCTGTTAAGCATTCAGGACCGTACCAGGGAATAGTTTTATTAACATGAACAGTTCTTCCACCGCCTATCGTTGTGCTGTAGTCAACTCCCCGCCACTTGTAATTGAATATCAGTGTAAGCTGTGGATTATCCTTAAGTATCTGTATCGCCTCATACGATAATGAGTTGCCCCAGTTAAGTACAAGTGTCTGAGCTGTCCCCTTCTTTGCTGCAGCTCTTAATTCATTCATGAATACCTCATAACCTGTCTCCGAAAACGTTGAAGAATCTTCTTTGTAATCATTCTTATTTACAGAATCATCATTTGTTACCGATGTTGGTACAGCAACACTTTGGTTGGCTTTGTTATCTATGAGTGTTCCGTTTACATATGTAATGCTATAATTTCCCTCTAAGTCTACAGTAGCGGTTCCGGATTTGATAACTGCATCACTCGGTATTATCGTTCTGTTTGCGATATCAACAGTGAGTGTTATACCTTCCAGAGTATGTCCTGTTGCAAGGGAACCCGTTATCTCTATATTTGATATATCATTTGCTAAATTCGCAGCTGCTGTTTCATTTTGATCTTTTGCTGTTATCGTGATATCGATCGGGGTATAAATTACTGTTATATAATCTTCAATACTCCCTGCTACGTGATATTCATACCATTTTTCCTTTGTTGCTCCATAGTATATCGTAGGATTGGTTGCATTAGATCCCATATCCTGAAATGCACCGACCTCGATACTTGATACACTCGCAGGGATGGTTATGCTACTTAAACTGCTACAGCCCTCAAATACAGACTGCCCTATGCTCTCCACACTGTTCGGAATGGTTATGCTGCTCAAACTGCTGCAGTCCTCAAACGCACTGTTGCCTATATTAGTCACACTGTTCGAAATGGTTATGCTACTTAAACTGCTACAGCCCTCAAACGCACTGATGTCTATATTAGTCACACTGTTCGGAATGGTTATGCTGCTCAAACTGCTGCAGTCCTCAAACGCACTATTGCCTATATTAGTCACACTGTTTGGAATGGTTATGCTACTTAAACCGCTGCAGCTCCCAAATGCATGACTGTCTATAACGGTTACACTATCTGAGATAACTATACTGCTTAAATTGGTACATCCTTCAAATGCATAACCACCTATATTCGTTACACCATCCGATATTGTTACGGTTGTGATATTGTCTTTTTGAGCATTCCATGGAGCATCATTACCTGTTGAGTAAAATGCCATTGTGCCAGTTCCGTTTATCTCAAGCAATCCGTTATCAAACAATCTCCATGTGATATCACTACCTGAACTCCCGCAATTTCCGTTTGATAATTTACATATAAGATTAGCAGGTGGGATATTATCCTTTCCGCTCACATTATTAAACTCTGCCAGTGTTCCTTCATAGTAAATTTTCGCATCACTTTTGATATTATCAAATACACCGGCTCCGATATTAGTAACACTTACAGGTATCGTTATTCTATCCAAATGCGCACAACCCTTAAATGCATTACTGCCTATACTCGTTACTCCATATTGTATGGTTACGTCGCACAAACCGCTGCAGTCCTCAAATGCGCTGACACCTATGTTCGTTACACTTCCGGGAATGGTTATGCCGGGTAAATTCGCACAACCCGCAAATGCATTATTACCTATATGCTGTACACCGTTTTGTATGGTTATATCGCTTAAAACGTTACATCCCTCAAAAGCATAGATACCTATATTCGTTACAGTCCCCGGGATGGTTATTCTGCTTAAACTGCCGCATCCCTCAAACGCATAGGCGCCTATATTCGTTACGGTCCCCGGGATAGTTATGCTGCTTAGATTTGTACAGTTATAAAATGCACGATCCTCTATACTTGTCACACTTTCAGGTATGGTTATACTGCTTAAATTGGTGCAGCCATAAAAAGCATTTTCTCCTATACTCGTTACTCCATATTGTATGGTTACATTACTTAAACCTGTACAATACCGAAATGCACCATCCATGCTTGTTATACTGCCCGGAACTGTTACGCTACTCAGATTGGAACATGAAGAAAATGCATCTTCTCCTATGCTCGTTATACCGCCTTGTATGGTTATGCTGCTTAAACCGCTGCAACCCTCAAACGCACTATCGCCTATATTTGTCACACTGCCCGGAATGTTTATGCTGCTTAAATCAGTACAACCGGCAAAAGCGGTTTCCCCTATACTCGTTACACCGTTTTTGATGGTTACGCTGCTTAACCCGGTACAACCGGTAAATGCACCATCTTCTATACTTGTTACACTGGCCGGAATAGTTATGCTGCTTAAATTGGTAAAACCATCAAATGCCCGCTCACCAATACTCGTTACCCCGTCTAAAATGATCACATTAAATGACAGCCTTCCGAACGCTTCCTCATCACGCCACGGAGCTATATTCGAACCGGTGTCATAATCTGCCATATCACCTGTTCCATAGATGATAAGTGATCCGTCATCATATATTGACCAGGTAATATTATCCTGAGACGTACTTCCGCAAGTTCCGTTTCTTAAACATAACATATAACGCTGTGATCCTTGGAAAGAAAGACTGCCGTTATAATAGAAAACCGCATCACTAGCGATATTCATAAAGGCTTCCTCTCTTATACCCGTTACACTTGCAGGGATTATGATACTTCTCAGACTCCTGCAACCGCCAAACGCCTCAAATCCGATACTTGTTACACCTGCAGGGATTACAACACTGCTCAGACTGCTGCAGTTACTAAATGCCAGCTCACCAATGCTCGTTACACTCGCAGGTATTTCGACGTTTCTCAGATTAATGCAGTCTTTAAATGCATACTCACCTATATGCGTTATCCCGTCTGCTATGTTTAAAGCTATGATATTGCTTTTCTGATCTTGCCATGGTGGAACATCTCTATAATCGATCATCGCACCTGTTCCACCAAGAGTAAATGTACCCTCATCGTCAAGTGTCCATGTAATATTGGTACCATTGCAAATACCGCTTGCAACTATGTTATTAGAATCAGTTACTTTTATCTCATATACAACATCATCTATCGTTACCTTCATCCACTCTGTGGTCGTAAACGCCATGTGTGAACTTATGATCCATTCACCTGTCTCATGTGATGCACTGAAAAGCGATGTGTCCGAACATTCAACATTTGAAACCTCTCCGGTAAGGCCTACACTGCTTAGGATATCACTGAGTTTTGTTGTTCTTCCACCGTTTATCTCATATGTGAGCTCACCATAAGTAAACTCCACTGTATATAAAGAGAAACTGTCTGTCGCAACTGTAGCGGTATCACCGTTTGTTGTTATATCAAGTTCTGTCACTGTTCCGTCATCGGATGTGTGATAGATGTTTGTATCAAGGTTTGAATCCGCTATCTTATCCATGCTGAAAGAAACTGATACGTTCTTTCCTTCTGCGGGTTCTATCTCGTTGTCATCTTTGTCATATATGGTTATGTCATAGGAGTATGAAACGGCAAGAGTCTCATCATCAGAGCTTAAGTCTGTATCTGATGCTATCTCTTGTATTTCAAGGTATGATCCTGCAGGGAATGCTCCTGCTTCAGCATTAACCGATATGGTAACATCACCTATCGTCTTGCTCTCACTGAAGGATTCGCTTATCTCTTCTTTATCAGTATCTGTATCTTTTGAGGCTGTCTCTGATAGATCATCTTCCTCCTTTGTCTCTTTTTCATCATCTTCAACAGTCTCCACACTGGATGCGGTAGTCATCTGTTCTTCGAGGTTTTCTTCTGTGACGGTCTCTTCATCAATTGTTTCTTCACCGACTGCCTCTTCAATGACTGTCTCTTCAATGACTGTCTCTTCACCAGTTTCAACTGATGCATACAGACCCATTGGCATGATAAGATTGATCATCATTATCATGCTGATTAAACCTGAGATAAGCTTCATACTGATCTTCTTCATTTGAATACCCCTATAATCCCGTATCTATATACTTGTTATTATTTGTGAAATGGGATACGTATACTAAAATATCCTGTTGTATATATCTTTTTAACGATTAATATACAATCAATTTACTCGTCATTTGCTAACTGACCCTTCATGATCATTTGTCGAGTCAGCACTATGCCTTTTGAAAGGATACAGAACCCTTTTATATTATATTTTGTCTTCTATATATTAGTTGCATTTTTTTTGATTTTTTCGGAGTAAATAATCAACAAGTTTTAATAAATTTTTTGTGCACTTTGTGGAATTCTATGCATATTGATGAAAATATCTGCGATCACATCTCCTGGTAAAACAAAAAAGACGAGATCAAACTCGTCTTTCATACCTATCTGATGATATCATCCTAACATGTCAAAACAGAGGATTCAAGACGTTTTGATCCCATAATGAAGCCGTTTTGAAGCCGCCTATATCACGCAAGTATCCCTAAAGATCAAATATGGAGATGGAGATAAGATCACTCTTATCCATTGATCCTCTTAGTTATAAGACCACCCCTGACATGATTCAGTCAAGGCATATAAAAGCATGTATCACATGCTCCACCTTGACTGATGAATGGAAGGGGTGAAAACTATATTCGAGGATTATAAAGTATGAAATTTGACAACTATAGTGTGATTTGTTATTAAGAAAGTGTGACTAAAAACTTGATTGGTGTCACTAATTCCTTTCTTAAAATTTGTTATTCTGGTCCGATTCCCGTCAGCAGCTTAAATATTTTTACTCATAAAAGCTAGTAACCATTTGGGTTAACTAGCTTTTTTACTTACTAAAAGCCGGTGTGACTAACCCCCAAAAACATCTTCAGTTTCAAATAGTAAAAACTAATCTTCTTTCCATAAAATCTTGTCATATCGAACGAGTACTTAATCTCAATTATTTTGCCTTAAGAACTCCATAAACTCATTCTCCGGGATGGGTTTTGAATAATAGAATCCCTGTATGAATTCCACTTCCATGTCTTTCATAACTTCCATCTGTTCTTTTGTTTCAATTCCTTCAACCACAACGCTTAAGTTCATCTTGTGAATTATATCCAGCATGCCGGTTAAAACATGCTTTATCTTCTCATTATCAAAGAACCCTCTGGTAAAGGTGTAATCAAACTTAATAGTCCTTACGGGCATATTGACAAAATAGTCGATATTTGAGCGTCCTGTTCCAAAATCATCCAGTGAAAATGTCACACCCTTATCAATTAGTTTTTCCATATTTTGGATCATTATAGTCTTGTTTTTACCTGCAGCGGTTTCCGTGATCTCCAGATTTATCTGAGAGGGATTTATATGATACTTCTCTATACATTCAGTAACAAGCTTTGCAGGATTCTCATGATCAAACTGTGCTGCTGATACATTGATCTCTATCTGTTCAAGACCGTATTGCTGCACTTCTGATTTTGAAAGAAGCTCACATACTTTTTCCAATACCCGTTTTCCCAATTGTATGATCTGTCCGTTTTCTTCAGCGATCGTGATAAATTCTCCCGGAGGGACTATCTCGCCATTCTTTTGCCTGATGCGTACAAGCGCCTCTGCAGTTTTAAATCTTGATTCTCTGATATTAATTATAGGCTGATAGAATACTTCTACTCTGTCTTCCCTTAATGCCTCATCTATCATCCCTTTGACCCTGTTCTGATCGCGCAGCTTGCTAACCATATCTTCATCGGCTATCAGTATTTCCTGTTCACTCTCCAAATATGTATGAAGGAAACGGAAGAACTCGTCGGGTCCGTTTACTATCAGGCTGTTCGGTATCAAAAGGTAAGTGCCTTTTGCAGGCAGATCCGTCACGCTGTCTTTCAGTCTCTTAATCTCTGCAGCTCTTTCAAACATCCTCTCTTTATCGTCATAAAGAACACAGAATGTATCATCGTCGATTCTGAATGCAGGTTCCGGTCCAAGATCAACCAAAGCCTTAGCAGTACGGGTGACTGCAGTCTGTTCCATGCTGTAATCAACATAGTTTATCAGATAATGGATCTTGGCGGTAAACATGGAGAATTGTTTGCCAAACTTGTATTGATCATGTACATATACTGAAAGAGCATCTGCGGTAAACAGTCCGGTAGATGCATCGATGTATTCACTTGGGTTTTCCAGCTGGATATAAAGAATGACCATTCCAAAGGCAGATGCAAATCCGACAAGCAAAAGCTGAGGTTCAATGAACTGTATGATGGCAGCAAGGAGCCATATTCCCTGCCATAAAAGCATTGCTGTAAATCTTCTGCCTGGCATTATCTTCCTGTATACCATTGTTATAACGATTGTAGATGTGATATAAACAGTAGAAAGCAGATATGCAACATAGGTTGAAGGACCGAATGAATATACAATACGTCCGTTAGCAGTGAAATCAATAGGCAGAATGAGCATGAGCAGCTCGCCTACTGTAAAGATAGCATGATAGAAGATCCTTGCATTTTTTGACCAAGTCTTATCTCTTGGCAAAAGATTTGTAGAGGCATAAAGGTAAGCAAAATACCCCTGAAAGCCAAGTAACATGATATAGAGTTTGCATATTATCCTAGTTATATCAGGATCAAAGCCATTATACGTGGACAGATTGATAAAAACGATAGACAGTATATCAAACACTATGCATGCGAAACATGCATATAATGCACGCTGAAAAAGCTTGCGGTTCATAAGGTCAAGCTTCTTCTCACGATGGAACATAACAAGTATCGTGAACAGTATAAAAAGCGCGCAGCATTGAAGTTCGATATTCATTACTGTGATATCTCCTTTAAGGAATTATATCATAAACAGATTTAGCTTTACACAAGGCAATACCATCTTTGCTATTTACCCTTGATTTTCTGTAGCAGTTTACCAAATGGTGATACTTTCTTTTTTTGCAGAGTCTCTCCCATTTCCTGTATCCTGCTTGCTACATCACCCGCGAATCTATCTACATCAATAAAACGTTCTTTGCCTTTATTGATCAGGTACATCCTGGGCGGAACACAGTACAGCATTTTATTAAAGATATCCAATTCATCAGGATATTTGGTGACAACTTTTCCGTGTTCATTGTTATGATCATTCTGCCATATGGCAAGTTCCTGACAAAAGTTCTTTTGATCAGGCATTTTAACCCTGTCTTTAAGTTCTCCTCCATAAACCCAGTTAAGCATGTTGTATATGGCGTGAGCTTCGATACAAAAGCCTCTGGTAAACGCTGTCATTCCGAAGTCTTTGCGCTTTACATGAGCTTTGCACAATTCATTAATATCCGTTTCAAGTGATACGGTATCCTTCAATGCGATATCCTTAAAACAGCTCAGATAAGCTTTTTCAAATCCTGTTATCTTCTGTCCCAGTTTCTTTTTTGCCTGATCAAGTCCCGCTTCGATAAGATCAGTATTCTGATACCATATCCCCATGAATGTATTTACAATGGGTGTTCCTGAAACCGAACCGCTGGCAAGACCGTTTTCTTCCGGTAATATCCTCTCTATCCTGTCAGGCATATTGGCAGCAAGAAGTTCAGGCATGATATTATAGCTATAATATGTATGATCTGTACCCGGACTAGCCACATTGGTTATCTGCGCCATTTGAGCATTCTCATAAAGGATATCATTAAGATACTCCATATCTCTTTTCTTAAAAGCCAGATAAAGCTTTAGCAATGGATTACCGTCGTTGGACATGAGCAGTAGAGATCTGACTTTACGCACAAATTCTGTATCCTTAGAACATACCAGATCTATCTCACTACGTCTTATGTCAAAAGTCTCTTCAATAGAAAGAGGATACATATCCGATCTTTGCAGATTCAGTTTTTCATATTCTTCAACAAGTTTTTGACAGTCTTTCTCTTTCATATCTTTCCTTTATAACTGATAATTCTATTGATATAGTTTTCAGCATGTTATGTACGGAACTCTTACCCGACATATTTCTTCAGTCCTTTTATCATAATACCATAATTAGATATAAAATACCCCAAATGTTATCATTAACATTCGGGGTGTATTTCATACTAATGTATATCGTTTTTATGATTTCATATCTGGTCTTTTATTTTTTCATTATCATGTTATTCAGACCTGTTCCGTAAGCCATGCTTTCATTGTTCAGTTTCTGAATATACGGAGAATAGTCTTCTTCCCATCCGGGATTTACAGATGCCATTCCTGAAATTGTTTCCGTTCCCTCTTTTGCGATTGCATCGAGCTGTTTTACTTTTTCTGCACAGCTGTCTGTAAGGGCATTCATGTCATCTCCGTTTTTGATCTCTTCCTTTAGCTGTTTTGCAGATTCCTTGTATGAACTGGCAAGTCTACCGGAATAGTCATTATATACTTCCTCAAATGAAGAATATGATGCATTATTAACTATATCCATTGTTCCCTGTGCATTTTCCTTCATATCCTGTCCGATATTGACCATAGTCTGGTTATAATCGGTTTCAGTCGGAATCTCGGTATCACCGCATGCTGCTAGAAAACTCATTGTCATGCATATAGCCAGGATCAATCTAATCTTCATATCTAATTTCCTCTGATTTCGCTACTCTATATCTATTACAACTATTTGAGGACGGTTAAAGAATCTCGGCAGTGGCGTGCTTTCTCTGGCCAGTCCTCTGCTCACTACCATTGTACTATTATTTGATAGTTTATAAATACCATTTATGTATTTTGCCATAAATCCCTGGTCTGGTGCAAAGATCCCTCTGTTAACAAACGGTATCCTGAATTGACCTGAATGTGCATGTCCTGCAAGTATCAGATCAAAATCATACTTTTCGTACACATCTACTCTTTCAGGTCTGTGACTTACAAGTATCTTTAGATTCGAATCACGTGTCTGAGAACAGGCTGTGTCTATCTGTTCCTCCCAGTCCTTATCGATCATATAAGTCGGATCATCTATACCGCATATATCTATCAAAATCCCATTAATGCTCTCAGTCATACAGTCGCCATCCAAGACATTCACTCCGATGCTTTTTAGATAGCTTTTCATCTCATCTACACGACCGCTCCAGAATTCATGATTTCCTGATACATAGTAGCACGGATATTTTTGCACCAGTCTATAAGTTGCTTTCTTAGCGTTATCATCTTTTAATCTGTCATCAAAGATATCTCCGCCAAGAATTACTATGTCAGGATTCTGATCATCTACCATGTCTATCAGTCTGTTCTGATCCTTACCATAATAGCATGAATGTAGATCTGTTATAAGAACGACTCTTATCTTTGAAGAATCACCTTCAATAAGATCAAGTGATATCCTTTCCGTAACAGGCAACCACGACCAGACGGACAATACGATCACGATGCTCAGTACTATGCATACGATAAGTTTTCTGCACTTATTCTTCGTCATCTTCTTCTATTATTTCTTCCGGGAGTTCTTCTTGTTCATCTATGGTATGTATATCTATACCCTTCTGAGCCATCATAGCGATGTATTCTTCAGCATCATCCATGATATCATCCAAATCCTCACTTCCGGTATCTATATCGATCGGCTGTTTCTTAAACAGCATATCATACATTACAGGTATTATGAACAATGTCATAAGTGTAGCATATGCCAAACCGCCGGCTATAACAAGCGCCATGCCTTTTCCCAGCTGAGCCCCCATGTCATCACCAAGCATCAGATTGCTCTCTGCGAGTATAGTCGTCAATGCAGTCATGAGGATAGGACGCATACGAGTCTTTCCTGTTGCGATGAGTGCGTTATGTCTGTCAAGTCCGGATTTACGCAGCTGATTCGTATAGTCTACAAACACGATACCATTGTTAACTACTGTACCCATCAGCACTATGAATCCCATCATACTGATTACTGACATGTTCTCGCGTGTGATCCAAAGAGACAGGAATCCTCCTGTGAACGCAAGCGGTATGGTAAACAATACGATGAACGGGCTTAGCAAGCTCTGGAACTGCGCAACCATTACAAGATAAATGAACAGCATGCCTAAAGCAGCGACAAGCAGCATCTGCTTGATCATGGTTACTACTGAATCATACTCTCCGCCAAGCTCGTAAACATATCCCGAAGGCATCTTGTACTTTTCTAGTATCGGTTCAAGCTTACGAGTTAACAGTGTTGTATTGTATCCTTCTGCAACATCAGCTGTAACTGTTATATATCTTGACTGGTTCTTTCTATCTATGGATACTACGCCGTCACTTATCTCTTCTCTTGCTATCTCACCAAGAGTGTGTTCTCTGGTCACCTGATCATCATCTTCATCATAGGCATCCACAGTGAACGTATAATCCAGAAGATTTTCCTTGGTAAGCGGCTCCATTTCATCGACGATCTTAATATCCATCTCAATGCCGTCTATCGTTACCGTAACTGATGATTTTGAAGTCTTTATCTTTGAGCTTATATCCTGATAAATCTGTGCAACAGAAAGCCCCATTGCCATTGCCTTGTTCTTGTCTATCACAAGGTGTATTACTTTATCGGCATCTTCCTCACCGTTCGAAA
>JAEEGL015041293.1_pt1 | contig 11174 bp, 9 predicted proteins | sample 9134231 | NCBI WGS metagenome assembly JAEEGL01 (sample SAMN16246548, study PRJNA631951) | gut metagenome | biome: gut microbiome; feature: rumen; material: fiber-attached | host: Bos | place: Iran: Karaj | collected 2018-10
AGAACTTCGTGCAGAAAGCGGCAAAAGCGGCTTTGCCGGGTTTCGTCTTGGCAAAGAAGAAGTAGCCGGCTAAGATCAGCGCAAAGATCGCTACAAATACCATCGAATAATTCGAGATCGTTGTGCCCATGTTGAGAAGGCCTTTGGAAAAGCCGGTCATTTCGGAACCGAGCTGGATAAATACCTGGTTGAAGATCGGCAGGACTTTGATGATCAGCACGAGAATGACGATCATCATCATGCCGACGATCAGGAACGGATAGGTGACGGCGTTTTTGATACCCTGCGCGATGCTTTCCTCACGGTTGTAGTGGAAAGCCAGGGCGTGCATGACTTCTTCGAGTTTACCGGACTGTTCGCCGATCTCGATCATGTCCAGGGCGTATTTTGGGAAAACGCCGGATGCGGAAACCGATGCGTGAAAACTTTCGCCCAGATTACAGTGCTCTAAGATCACGGCAAGGATTTCTTTTCCTTCGGTGGAAAGCGCGTCTTCCATCATGATCGTGACACCTTCCATCGGGGAGATGCCCGCGTTTAAGATCATGGCGATCTGGTCGCAGAACATGGATAATTCGCGGTTGCTTAACAGTTTTCCGGTTGATTTGCTCATAATGGCCTCCGTTTTCTTCTAAGAAGTCTTGTATCAGTAAACGTATTTCGTCACGTAGTTGGAACCTTCACCGATGAAGGATTTGAGTTTCGCGTTGCTCATGTTGGCGGCAAAGGTGGGATCCATCAGGGTCCAGTCCGTACCGTTGAATTCGATCATGCCGGATACCCAGCCCTGGTCATCGATATAGACGCTGAGCCATGCATGGTACACGTCGCCTGCATAACCGATCTCCATCCGCGCGGGGATCCGCTGGGAACGGAGCATCGATACCATGAGCGCCGCATAGTCAAAGCAGAAGCCGCGCTTGGTCGCAAGCACTTCATCGGGATCCGGCAGATAGGTCTTCTCGGCTGATTCGAGCTTGTCTTTATCATAGGTAACGTTGCCGACAATGTAGGAATAGACGGAAGTGACCACTTCCAGATCCGTTTTGCAACCCGTCGCCAGTTCTTTGGCTTTGGGGACGATCGCGGAATCCTTGTTGAAGTTCACGTACTGGTTCGGGTACAGATACGGTCCCAGTTCATTGGTCACCTGCAGATCCATTTCCGTTGAGTACAGTGTCGAATACTGGCTGCCGCTGATATTCTCGTAGATCGTCGCCATGTAATTGCCACTGCCGGATGTGATCGGGATCACGGCGGTCTTTTCAAGGATGTTATAGGTATAGGTCACGTTATCCGGACCGATCAGCTGCATTTTGACTTTCTCGTTTTCGCCCGAATAAGTGATGATGAAATAGCCTTCCGAAGCATTCGATACGTCTAACGTCACGGTGTCGTTGCCGTAGGTCACCTCGCCGAGCGCAACAGGCTCCAATACGACGGACTCGTTGGAGCGGACCGTCGTGACATCTTCCGAAGCCGTGACTTCATATGTGATGTTGTTGTACTCGCCTTCCGCGATCGCTTTTTCCCTGCAGCCGATGAGGCTGATGATGCAGGCCGCGGACAGGAACAGGCAGAGCCATTTCATTGTTCCCGTATGCATCTTGCGCTTTGTACTCCTTGAAACGCTTTATCGTTTATCGTTCGGACAGGATCGCCTGAAGAATATTGCCGTCCAGATCCGGAATATACAGATTCAACTGTTCCCCGTCATAGGGGATCGTCACTTCGGTGTCGCCGTTTACGAACTGGATCTTCGAAGGGAAGACCACTTCCCCGTCGTTCTTTAATGCGTAGATGTTTTGGTAATCCAGTTTGTCTCCCTCGATCATCATTACAAATTCCGATGTGTAGAGCTTATGGGAAACGATCTGGAGAGATCTCGTTGACCGCGGCTGCTCGACTTTGAAGTCCCGTGAGCTGAAGGCTAACGGGGAGAGCAGGGTAAGCAGCAGCATGACGATGCCGATCCACATACAGGCCGTTACCATTGTGGTCTGCGCCTTGCTCCGGAGCACGATCTTATCGAAGGGAGTGGTATTCGGCGCCTGTTCGCCGGCAATAAACACGTTCTGCAGAATGTTGTTTGCAGTTGTCATATCCATGGTGTATTTATGACGGTTCATTGAAATCCCTCCTTTCTTAAGATCACTTCGAGACGGTCTTTTCCGGCCTGCAGGTACCGATTGACGCTGATGCGGCTGATCTGCAGGGCATCCGCGATCTCTTCGAGCTTCATTTCGTTGTAGTATCGCATGACGATGACCTGTTGCTCATTAAACGGAAGCTTTGCAACGGATTGCTGCACCAGGTCGGCATCGGTTCCGGCTTCCGCCCGTTCCTCCGGGTTGTGATCGGTCAGTTCGTCGCGCAGCAGTTCGAGAAACTCCGAGTTGACCTCGCCTCCTCGATCGCCTTTTTTGCTCATGTCGTAGCAGACATGGAAACAGATCTGGTTCAGCCAGGCGACAAAAAGAGAGGGATCTTTGATATTCTTAATGTTTTTCAGTGCGGAAATATACGTCTCCTGAACGGCGTCCTGCGCCAGATATTCGTCCCGGAGATAATGGCCGGCATAGTTATAGATATGCTTGTATGTCAGTGCATAAAGCTCGGCGAAGGCATCCGAATCATTCTCCTGCGCCAGCAGCACCAGTCCGCCTATGTAAGAATGATTGAAATCAGGCATGCCTACTCCTTTTTAGCCTCATTATACAGTAGTCTCATTAATTCGGAGAATTTATTGACGCCGAGTTCATAGTTCAGCGCGGTATGGCAGGAAAGGGCGATGTCCGCTTCGGGATGCTCTTTATTGTAGTCATCCAGCGCTCCTGTCAGTTTGTCCACAAAACTGCGCATTTTCTCTTCGCTGCAGTGTTCCAGAACGGCAATGAATTCGTTACCGCCGTTCCTGCCGACAAAACCGTAACCATCGCCGAGTTTTTCAAAAATGTTGGAGAAATCCTGCAGGTATTTGTTTCCCTTATCACGCCCGAACTGCGCATTTAAGGCCTGCAGATTGGAAATGGAGATCAGGGCGCAGCCGATGTGGCTGATATCGCCCGCAGCCTCGTATTTTTCAAAGATCATGTCACAACTGTTCCGGTTGGGGATCCCTGTCAGATTATCCAGATAGGCCGTGCGGTTCAATACATGATTGTCGATGATGTTTTTCTGCAGCTGGTGAAAATCCCAGATGATCGATACGAACGAATAGATCATGAAAGCCCACAGGAAAACACAGATCGTCAGCAGGGAGCGGTTCGTATACACGCTTGTCCGAAGCTGCTCATCCGCATATAAATATACGAAGAAAGCGATCGCCATCTCCACCAGCAGGATCAGTTTCACGACTTTGAATGTTTTGTAATTCTGGAAATAATCGGAACTCTTCATAATATGTAAGATCCTCCCACCGAATTCTTCTTCATATTATATAACATCAGATAAAAAAAATATAGCATGCATTTTCTGCGAAAAGCGTCACATTATCACGTGTATGTGTTGTTGCCGAAAAAGCCCCATATATGGTATATTTTAGGCAGATATTTGTCTGTTTTATGCAAAATATGGCGGGTTTTGACACGGAAATTTTCGTATGTGACAAAACTGTCACATGGGTGACAAAACTTGACGGTAAAAATCTGAACCATTGCGAAAACAGGGCGTGTCTTTATAGATAACAGACTAAAATCGCAAAGTGACAAGGCGAAAAAAGTAACGATAGCGTAATTTGCAGAACACAAAGGAGAGAAGGGTATGAAAAACGTGATCAGAAAGATTACAACATGGCTGTTGGTCTTCGGAATGACCTTCACACCGGTACTGACGAGTATCGACGCAGTGGCAGCCAACGCAGGAGAAGAGGATCTTACGATCGTCGTCGGCGGCAAGAGTTTGGATTTATCTTCCGATCTTATGACAGACGCGACAAAACAGAATGTGACGACGGCAGGCGATGCAAACGATGCGGCAGCCGATGCCGAGAAGGCAGCCGGTGATGCGGCACAGGCAGCGGCAGATGCGGCACAGGCAGCAGCAGATGCGGAAGCGGCAGCAGATGCAGCGGAAGCACTGGTCACTGCAGCTACGAATGCGGCAAATGCGATCAATAAGCAGGACGGCACCGTACAGAAGGCCATCGGCGATGCCAATACCGCAGTTGCAACGGCTGAAACCAGCAACGCAACGGCAGCAACGGATGTTGCAGATGCTAATACAGCCCTTACAACGGCAGCAACGGATGTACAGACGGCTAACACCGCGATCCAGGCAGCAAACGATCAGGCAGATGTTGCAAACGGCAAGATTGACGATGCAAATACTGCTGTAGCAGCAGCTGAAACCCTGATCCAGGCAGCCAATGACGCACTGGATGATATCGCGGATGCCAAGACGGCAGCGGCGACGCAGAAGACAACGGTGGAACAGCAGATCACGAATGTTCAGCAGGTGGTTTCCGATGCGGCTGATCTTTATACGCAGGCAGACGATACGGCACAGGCTGCATTAACACAGATCACGAATGACCTGACAACAGCCCTGATCGACCTTACCAAAGAAGGCAATCAGGTAGCGGCAGCGCAGACGGCAGCAGGCGCGGCTGATACAGCACTTACCAATGCAAAAAATGAAGATACCAAGACGGAAGATGCACGTGATATCGCAAAAGACCGTCTGGATAAAGTACAGGACATGGTAAAACAGGGCAGCACGAATGTTTACGCCGCAAAAACGTTAGCTCAGGAAGCATCGGATGCAGCCGATGTGGCAGAGCAGACGGCAGCGAATGCAGCGGCTTATGCAAAAACAGCTGAGGCAGCTGAGGAAGCAGCAAAAGCAGCCGTGGAAGCAGCAAAAGCAGCATACCAGAAAGCACTGCAGGATCTTCAGACAGCAAAGAACAACTACGATACGGATTATCAGAAAGCGGAAAACGCAGCAGATGCAGCTGATGCACAGGTTCGCACCGTGAACCAGAATATTTCGGATTATAATTCGACGATCACAGGCATCGAGAACAGTGTCGATGCGTTTAACAAAGTGGCAACGACATCCGACGAGAAAGACGGACTGGCAAAACAGGCAAATGATGCCATTGATGCTGCAAACTCTGCAGTCGGTGATGCACAGACGGAAATCGACACACTGCTTGTCGGTGACGACGGAAAAGGCGGCCTCGATCAGGCAGCAAAGGATGCGGTCGCTAAGGCTGATCAGTCCAAGACAGATGCAGGAACAGCTGTAACAAAAGCGAACACTTCCAAATCAACGGCTGAAACGGATAAGGAAAAAGCCCAGAAAGCAGTCGATGATGCAAAGGCAGCACTGGAAGCAGCACAGAAAGCTTACAAGGATGCCAAGGACGCAGAGAAGGAAGCCGGTGACTATGCGAAGAAAGCGGCAGACAAGGCACAGGAAGCCACAGATGCAGCAGACAGCATTGCCACGCAGGCGACGATCGCAGAGGCAGCAGCAGTAACGACCAAAGATTTGCTCGCAAAGGCAACGAATGACGGCAAGTCCTATTCAGAACTTGCGACCGCATACATCAATGCGGATCAGCAATTAAGTGAAGCAAACGGCTTACTGGCCTCAAAAATCGCTGAACAGACCAGGATCAACGGTGAAGCGGATATTGAGATTGCCGCGCAGCAGAACATCATTGACCAGAAGACGCAACTGCTCGGTTCGGAAACGACAGGCGGACTGCTGAAAGAACAGAAAGATCTGAATGCTTACATCGATCAACAGGACAAAGAGATTGAAAAGCAGCAGAAAACAATTAACGAGAAGACCAGCGAGATCAATACATTAAGCATTACAACGATTCCGAAAAAAACGACAAATTTAGAGAATAAGAAAAGTGCAGAGGCGTCCGCGAAGAAGGAATATGAGGACGCAGATGCGAAGGTAAAAGAATATCGGACTAAGTACAATTCATTGAGTGCATGGCAAGTAGCTGAAAAGGCGTATTGGGGAGCTTTATTGGAGGGTGCAAAAATAACCAGATCGCTTAAAGAAGCCGCTTATGATCAGGCAAAGACGGACACGAAAAACGCTCAGAAAGATCTTGATAATGCAACCACAAATCTTACCAACGCCACGAAGGCTAAATCGGACGCAGAAACTGCAAAGCGCAACATTGAAAACAGTGATCAGTATAAGAACTCTGTAGCAAGAAAACCTGTGCTCGATCAGGAAGTCAGCAATGCGCAAACAGCAAAGAACAATGCCCAGCAGGTTCAGAAGCAGCAGGAGCAGAGAAAGACGGATGCACAGACTGATGTCAACCGTCAGCAGGGTGTTGTGAACGAGAAGAATGCAGCTTTCCAGGTGGCAAAGAGCAACAAAGATAAAGTCGATAATTTCGTTTACAGCGAAGAGAACACGATCGTCATCGATGCCAAGGATCTTGCACTCTATCAGGACCTCTTCAAGAAACTGAGTGATGACTACGGCAAGGATGATCCGAATTTTGATAAGAAGGACTTCTCCTACACGGGCATTGAGAAAGACGCGAGAGTATATGATAATGTTAGTTCCGGTTGGCCGCATATCATTACGACGATCATTCCCGGAACAGACGGATACAAAGAAAGCGAAATCGAAGATAAATACCACACTGGTTGGTGGCAGGCGCATTTCAATGATGAGAAGACCTACAAAGGTATTGTAACAGAAGCCAATGCAAAATGCGTGATCGTCTGCACGGATGTCGAGAAGCTTGCGGTTCTGCGCGCAACACTCGCAGATGCAAACGTGGATGCAGCACAGAAACAGGCAAACTCTGCAGTGGAAAGAGCAAATCTGGCAAAACAGAGAGCAGCAGCTGCCAAGACCAATGAAGCAAATGCACTCAAGGCTTACAATGATGCACTGGCTGCACTGGAAGCGGCACAGAAGAAACTGGATGATCTTCAGGATCCCGGAACAGTCAACGGCTCTGCAGATGATATCAAGGTTCCGACTTACACAACACCGGCTCTCAAGGATCTGAGTGCTCCGATCGAAGAGGCAAAATATGTTCAGGAAGCAACAAAAGACGGTATTCCTGAGAAACTCGTAGATAAGAATGTAGCTGAAACCGCACGCGGCGATAAACTGGATCTGAATCTCGATGAGATCCTTGCAAAGGCTGAGAAGGCACTGGCTGACGCGCAGAAGGCTTACGAAAATGCACAGAAGAGCCATGCAGATGCAGTAGCAGAAGCAGATTGCGCTAAGAAGGATGCGGAAGAAGCAAGAAAGTATGCTGATGAAGCAGCAAAATGGGCTAAGAAGGTCCATGCACCGGGCGGCGAAGATGAGGAAGAAGAGATCCCCGGCGGTCCCGGCGAAGAAAGCACAACACCCGGCGGTCCGGTTACCGAAGAACCCGGCGGTCCCGTGCTGATCCCGTTAACGGCAGGCGCAGGTTCGGGCGTGGCAGGTGTCAGAGTTGCTTCGACAGATGACGGCACAGCTGACAACGGCACAGCAAATACAGCCAAGGCTGACAATGTTACCGCAAAGACTGCTGATACGACGACAGTTGAAGAAGCAGAACTTCCCGGAGCAGCTGAAGCAACATCACTGGGAGATACCGATCTTCCGGGCGCACAGGGTGTGGACGCTGACGGTACAAACATGTGGTGGCTGTGGGCCGCGATCGCTCTCCTGATCGCTCTTGGAATCGGCGTATACAAATACGTGGATAACAACAAGAAGAAAGCGAACACGATCGAAAAATAATCTGTACGCAGATGAACAGTCAGAAGTGAAACTGTGAACCATAAGAAGCGGAGGATCATCCTCCGCTTCTTTTGCGTTTCCCTGCCCCTTGTGATAAGATGAAGATGTTATGAACATTCTGATATTTCTGATCATGATCTTAATGCTGATCGTCCTGATCGGCATCATAAATGAACGATTTTTCCATATCCAGAGCGACATTGCCCTGATCCTGTTTTCGCTGGTTGCAGCTCTCATCCTGTTACTTGTTTCAAAGTGCTTTCATATGCCGGTTCTTGACCGCTTCATTGCCGGGATCGGCGAGTTCGGCTTTGAGAAATACTTAATGGACGGCGTGCTCTGCTTCATGCTTTTTGCGGGGGCGAGCAAAGTCAACATGGGAAAATTCAGGCAGAATCTGCGGCCGATCTGTCTCCTGGCGCTTCTTTGCACGGCGGTTTCTTCTTTTATATACGGTGTTCTGATCTTTGCCGTCGCTTCGCTTTTTAAGATCCCGATGGACTTTTTTATGTGTGTGCTGCTTGGCTGCGTGATCAGCCCGACGGACCCGATCGCTGCGACCGGGATTTTAAGCAAGATCGGGCTATCGAAAAATGTCTGTTCCGTGATCGAAAACGAATCGCTTTTTAATGACGGGACGGGTGTCACGCTTTTTATTTTCGTCAGGTCGCTGATCATACACAGCGGCGATGATAATTTTGCGATGTTGATGTTCCGCGAGATCGTCGGCGCGGTCGCGGTCGCGCTGATCGTATCGTTCCTGCTTTTTCAGCTGATGAAGATCACGAAAAATCCGGTCATGTATATCCTGATCGCCCTGCTTGACGTGGCTGCGGTCTATGTGATCTGCGAACACTCCGGGTTCTCCGGCGTGATCGCCTCCGTTGTCTGCGGGATGTATTTTTCCTATAAGATGGATAAAATGGAACGGCGCGTCAAAGTCGTTGATCCGCACGCATATTATCATGATTTCTGGGAAATTTCGGAAAACATCTTAAACGGCGTGCTTTTTGTGATGATCGGTCTCTATGCGCTGGATATTGAGATCAGTCCCTGCGCGCCCGTGATTTTGCCGGCTGCGATCCTTATTCTGCTGATATCGCGCCTGGCCGGTGTCGCACTCAGCAGCGTTCTGACGGGCAGGAAGATCCCCGGCAATTACAATCTCTCCGAATTTGTGATTTTGATGGTGTGGTCTGCCTTAAAAGGCGGACTCTCGCTGGCGCTTGCCATCCAGACGGAGAGTTTTCTCCCGCCGGAGGTTTATGATATTTTCATCAACGTGACCTATGTGACGATCTTCTTTACCGTTCTGGTGCAGGGGCTTTCGATCAAAAACGTTTATTTCAGGCTGGAAAAACATAAGGCTGACAGGATAGAGCCTGAGAAAAGAGGGCAGGTATGAAAATCATTGTCGTGGGTCTGGGTGAAGCAGGCTGGTCGCTGATCTCGCTTCTTGAGGGCAGCGGACATGATATCACGGTGATCGATAAGAACCGCGACCGCGTGGAAGCGGTAACGGACCGTTTCTGTGTGAGCGGTGTTACGGGAAGCGGTGCGTCCGAGGAAACGCTGCTGAAGGCAGGTGCCGGTACTGCAGACATTCTGATCGCGCTGACGCATACCGATGAGATCAACCTGATCAGCTGCATGCAGGCCAAAGCGGTCGGTACAAGGCTTTGCGCCGCCCGTCTTCTGATGCCGGATCTTGTAAAAGAAGAAGAGGAAATCAAGAAAAAATACGGCATTGATCTGATCGTGAAGCCCAAAGTGGACATCGCGGGCGAGATCCATCGCAATATCGGTCTGCCCGGCTATGTGAAACTGGAAAGGTGCGCGGATACCGACCTCTATGTGATCGACTTAAATGCGGTCGGTTCCTCTCCGCTGATCGGTGCCACGGTCGCATCCATTCAGGGGAAACTTGCAGAGGATGCAAAGATCAGTGTGGTGGTTCGGGGAAAAAGATCACTGAAGCTTTCGGATGACCTTGAGATCCGCGACGGGGACACGCTTTACATTGTGGTCGGCGAAGCGAATCTGAACAAGGTACTGAAGGTACTCTCGATCAAACGCGATAAGACAAAGGACGTGGTCATCGTCGGCGGACACACGACAGGCATTTACCTGATCGAACGCCTGCTGGCCGATCATATGAAGATCACCGTACTGGATGATGACATCGACAGATGCAGAAACCTGATGGATCGTTTTCCGTCCGTGAATGTGATTTATGCAGAAGGCGATATCACGGAGGTGCTCGAGCAGGAGAAAGTCGAGAAAGCGGATGCGGTCGTTTCGCTGACGGATGATGATGACACGAATCTGGTGATCAGCATGTATGCCTGGTCCAAGGGGATCTATTCCGTACTCACGCGCGTGGACAAACAGGTGCATGTGAAACTGCTGCATAAAGTCAACATCGACATCACGGTCTCTCCCACGGAATACTCGGTATTCGGGCTGATCCGGTTCATCACGACGGCCGCGCATCAGGAGACGGATTCGGGCGCGCAGATCGTGGAACTGATCCGGGATATGCGCAAGTTTTGACTTCGTTGCGCTTTTTTGTTCTTTGAAAAGTATAAATGTCACAAATTAAGAAAAAAGTGAACCTTTTTGATTTTTCCGCAAGTCTTTATAAGTGAACAGGAAAGTTGGCCGGTCCGGCAGAGCGAATGAAAGGCCGGCGTTTGAGAGTTAACGGAGATGAGACTATGACGAAGAACAGAACGAACACAATCAGTATTATCACCGGTGCGGTTATTATCGTGAGCATCCTGCTTGCGCTGGTCATTCATCTGACAGGCGTGAAAGTACACGGCTCGATGGACGCGGTTTCCGAGGAGACGGCGATCGTTCATGCAGGCACGGAGATCAATGATTATGATCTGGTTGTTCTTGAAGAAGAGGAACTTCCGGCAGCGGCAGCACCGCTTGAGAACAAGGCAAGCAAGGCTCTCTGGGTCATGACGGCCGTATTTGTCCTTGTGCTTCTGGTAGGATACGAACTGTGGTATGAAAACTGTGAAGCCAGGATCAAGGCTCTTTCGGTCGGTGACCGGGAAGAGGCGGGCATCCTGCGCGGTGTCAACAGACTGCATCCTTTCAGGGCCATGAATGCCAGAAGAGAGATGGAGATCAAGGCAGCTGAAGTGTATTTCAAATAAGCAGCTGATGCGATCACTGACATAAGAGATTCACGACCGGAGATCCTTTTGAATCCCCGGTCGTATAATTTCTGAACCTTTTTGCCCCGCAAAACAGTCTTTATTTATAGAAGGGAAAGTGACGGATTTGGTCACACATTAAAGATTTCGTGACTTTTAGCCGATAATATAGTATAATAAGATATTAAAATATTTCGAAAGGTATAACAAATGGAAGAAAGACGTAATATATCCCGTGTGGATTACAAGGCCAATGGTGTCGTGGTC
>JAEEGL015210745.1_pt1 | contig 11174 bp, 12 predicted proteins | sample 9134231 | NCBI WGS metagenome assembly JAEEGL01 (sample SAMN16246548, study PRJNA631951) | gut metagenome | biome: gut microbiome; feature: rumen; material: fiber-attached | host: Bos | place: Iran: Karaj | collected 2018-10
AATCTGCTTCTATGAATTTTAGGGCAAGTACTATTGATCGAGTTTCTCCACGCGAGGCTGATCCGTTTGCTACTTTTTTATTAAAGAGGAATTGATAATCATCGCGGTGAATTCCAAAACTAGTATGACCTAAAATGTTATCCTTCTCATGATTAATTTCAAGTTTTTTAAGATAATCAGATTCAGATAAGTTTTCTACTTCGGAAATATAATTAATATCAACTTGGTCTTCATTTTTTGCAATAGAACGATAAGTTTTAGTGAGCTTAGAATTAATACTTTGAATAAATGTTTTACGATAATTAAATATATTTACGCCATACTTAGCTAATAAGATATTCCATGAGAACAAATCATCTAAGTGATGTTCTTTTTTTAAGAGTTCATTTCTTTGTTTAAGAGCTTTTTCGTATTTAAGTAGATCTTGATTATATTTTTCGTCTAGTTGTGAAAAAAACTTATCAAAGTATTCGCGTCTTCGGGATGGTGAATGACTGATTAAATTAAGATCTGAAGGGAGGAAAAGTACAACTGGATATTTATTCTTTTTAGGGAGACGACGACTTTTTTTATCTAAAATTATAAATGTTTTATTCTTCCCATCAAAGGTTGCGGTGCTTTTTTCTCCGTTATTATATTCTATTTCTATACGATAATACTCTGTGCCTCTTTTTAATATTTCACTGTCTACTGCACGAAAACTTTTACCACGAGTTAGAATATAAATTGCTTCTAAAACTGAGGTTTTCCCACACCCATTTTCACCGAGTATTAATGAAGTATTTTCTTTACACTCTAAATAATAATTATGGTGATTTCTAAAATTTGTTAGTTTTATTGACTTAATAATCATTATGAATTGAGAGGCATTATAATATGAGTATATTTAGAATCTTTTTTATTCGTCAGAAGGATTGGAGCAATATGATCAGAAAAGTTAAAGATTATTTCTTTTTCTTCAAGGGCATTCAAAGCATCTAATAAGAAACGGGAATTAAGGTTAATTTTTCCTTCTTTTTCAACTGTTGTTTCCAGTTCTGAGTCATTTTCACCAAATTCATTAGCAATCGATTTAACCGAAAACTTATCTGGAGCTTTAGTTTCGCAAACAATAGAACCACCAACTGAGCGTGAGAAGAGAGCAGCAAGTTTTGTAATACGAGTCAATTCCTCTCGGTTTAGTTTAACTGAAATATTATTATCCTTAGGTATAAGTTTTTGATAATCTGGGAAGCTTGCATCAATTAATTTAGAAATTACTTCAATTTCTCCAAAACGAAATCTCACTAAATCTTCGTTAAAAGCAATTTCAATTTCTTCCGCATCATCACTTATAGAGCGAAGTACCTCTTGGAGAGAAGAAGCTGGTACAATAGCTTTTACTTCGCTTTCTACTTTCTCAATTAGTTTCTTTTCAGCTAAGCGGTATCCATCGGTTGCTGCTATAGCAAGAGTGTTATCGTTTGTATTAAAAAATACTCCTGTTAATGCTGGGCGAGTTAAATCATTTGAACTAGCAATAAGAACTTGATTTAAACTGTTTTTAAATTCATCAGTAGTTATTTTATATATAACAGCGTTTTTTTCATTAATCTCTGGAATTTCAGGAAAATCGTCCGCTAAAGCACCATTAATAACCGAAGAGTACTTACCAGCTGAAATAGTTAGCTTTGTATCTTTAGCGGAAAATTCAATAGTTTCTCCTTTAGGAAGATTGTTTATGAATTCAGCGATAAGTTTAGCTGGCACAGTAATGACACCATCTTCGGAACTAGAAACTGGTAGATAATCAATAATCGCTAGATCTAAGTTAGTAGTAATCAAGGATACTTTCTTTTTATCGACTCGAATAAGGACATTATTTAAGATTGGTAAAGTAACTTTTCCGACGGCAATTCTACTAACATTATTTAAAGCTTTGCTTAATTTTTCTTGTGAAACTTTTATTTTCATTTAGATTATCTTCCTTTCTTCTATATTAATATATTTAGTAGTCTTAGTAGTAGGGTATGTGGAATAGTGGAAATTATTGATTAGTGATAGAGAAGAAAACTTTGTGTAAAAGTAGGTTGATAATAATTGTAAAAGTTGGTGAAAACTTATTTTATACACATATTGAACTACTATTTTATTTTGTTTTACAAAGTTTTCCATAGTTTTGAACAAAGTTTTTAACGGGTTTTCCACGAAATTATACACAATTATATTAGCCATAAATTTTTTCCTTGATTTCTTCGATTTGATCTCTTAAAGAGAAATTTAATTTAAGGTCATTCTCGATCTTTTTAATACCATGCATAACTGTCGTGTGATCTTTTACTCCAACTTCAGCGGCGATTTTATTAGTGCTTAACGATAATTCTTTCGATAAAAGGAACATTGTGATTTGACGTGCGGTTTTTATATTAGCAACACGAGATTTACCACACATTTCTTTAACACTTAGATTATAATATTTAGCTACTTTTTCTACGATTTGTTTAGTTGAAGCTGGACGAAGGTTTGAGGTTCTATTAACATTAATTGAGCCATTATTAATTAATTCTAATGGTGTAAGTCCGCGCACCTCGGACATAACAAGGATAGTTGAGAATTCTCCTTCGAGGTCACGAATATTAGTGTTAACATTTTCTGCTATATATTCAATCGCTTCAGGTTCTATTTCGGCGCCGATTGCTTCAGCTTTAGCGCGCAAAATTGCGCACTTATCCTCAAATTTTGGTAGTTGTAAATCAAAAGCGCCACTTTGAGATAATCTAGACGCAAGACGTTCATCAACAGATTTAATTTGGCTTGGAAGACGATCGGATGTGACTATGATTTGTTTATTAAGTTGATAAAGGGCATTGAAAATATTAAAGAATTCTTCTTGAGATTTTTCTTTTCCAATAATGAATTGAAAATCATCAATAATAAGACAGTCTAAAGAACGAAACTTTTGACTAAACTCTTTACCTTTACCAGTGCGAACAGAATCAATAAAATCTGAATAAAAGTCGGAAATTGGAGTGTAAAGAATTTTAAAATCTGGGTGACGATTTATTAGTTCGTTTCCAATAGCTTGAACAAGATGGGTTTTACCGAGACCTGGTCCACTATAAAGAAAAAAGGGGTTTAGTTTAGTGCCAGGATTATCTATGATACTTTTAGCAGCAGCAACCGCGAGATCATTATTTGAACCAATAACAAAGTTATCTAAAGTATATTTTTGGTTAAGGCCAGTTTGTTCGGTGGAAGATTCTTTAGTATACTTCTTAAGATTCTTTAAACGAGCTTTAAAGACTTCATTAGGTATAACTACCTCACGGGAATGGGTTTTTGGTTTAAGAGTTTTTATCTCAAAGGAAAGATCTTTTACTGGAATATTATTATTCTTAAGTGCATTAGAAATAATATCAAAATAACGAGTCTTTAATTGTTTAATATGAAAAGAGTTCTTAACGCCTATTACGATTTCGCCGTTATCAGTTGAAATAAGAGAGGTTTCAGCAAACCAAGTCGAATAATTCGCTGGAGAGATTTGCTGTTCAATTTCAGCAAGGACGTTTTTCCAAACATCAAACATTGTTATTTTTAGACCTCCTTTTGATAAATTATAGCATGGATTAGAAAGTTTTCCACATGTTTCTTAGGGGAAAAATTGTTTTGTAATATAGTTTTTGAATAATAGGGGTAAATTTTTCCACAATTATAAAAAGCTCTCTAAAAAGCGTGTGGAAAAGTAGTTGAAAAATGTGGAAAAATAGAGTATACTATATAAAGAATTTGAAATAATTAAAAGTTTAAGGAATAATATGCCAAAACGAACATACCAGCCACACAAGAGGCAACGTAAAGTTGAACATGGATTTATGAAAAGAAATGCGACTAAGAATGGTCGTAAGGTTTTAGCACGACGACGCTTAAAAGGGCGAGCTAGACTCAGTGCTTAATAAAAAATATCGATTTCACTCACGAGGGGGGGTGAGATTTGTCTATCAAAACGGAAAGACGATTCGTACGCCGAAGATGTCTTTGGTTTTTGTTGATAATCCAAAAGGGTATACTAGGTTTGCGGTGATTGTTTCTAAGAAAGTCGAGAAGACTGCAATAAAACGAAACTTTATAAGACGAAGAGTTTATGAAGCCCTAAGAAGAAACTTTGAATTGATTCCTAAGAATAAAGACTACTTATTTGTGATTTATTCTAAAGAAATAGGTAAGATACCTTTTTCGGAGTTGGAGAGTATTTTAGGTCAGCTAGTAGAAGAAAGTAAGGTGTGTTATAATAAGTAGAAGATGAGTGTGAAAAAAACAGTTTATTGGTCAATATTTATTGCTTTCGTGGTCGGCTCGATTATGACGGGTGGGCCATTTAATTTTATAGACTTTATTTTAGTTAGACCGATTGTAAATATATTATTTATTATATTTAATTTAGTACATGATTTTGGGCTAGCTATTATTATCTTTACGGTTGTAGTGAAGCTTTTGATGTGGCCGCTTATGAAGAAACAGTTTAATCAGACTAAACTGATGAGAAAACTTCAGCCGGAGATAACACAAATCAAAAAGAATTGTAAAGGAAATAAACAGCTTGAATCTCTTCAAACAATGGATCTCTATAAAAGATATAATGTGAGACCATTTGCTTCAATTTTAACTTTATTAATTCAGCTACCAATTTTTATTGCGATTTTTTCTGCGATTAGGGTTATTGCAACGCCAATGCCGATAGATAACCTTTCAAATAGAGCTTATAGTATTGTTGCTTACGAGGGATCAGAAATTAAGGCTTTAGAAGAAGAGCAGAAGATATATTTAGCTGATTTAGAAAATGAAGAAATACCAGCAGAAGAAAAGCACGAATATAACTTTCATCCAAAGCTTTTTAATAAGATTAGATTAGACGTAAGAGCAAGCGATGTAATGAGTAGGAATTTTTCGTGGAGTGCGATGTTTATACTTGCTTGTGCGATTATAGCTTCTGTAGTGCAATATTTTATGTCTAAACAATTGATGCCTTCTGGTAAGTCTGAAAAGAAGAAGAGTTTTAGAGAATTATTAAACGATGCAAAAGACGGTAAAGAATTAGACGATGCTGATGTGAATAGCTTTACTTCTGGACAGATGTCTAAGATGATGCCGATAATGATGTTTATCATTATGTTTAATTTAAACGGTGCTCTAGCGTTTTATTACTTCTTAAGCAATATGATTACCGTAGCTCAACAGAAAATTGTATTGCAAAGAGTCGATGATGAAATTGACGATATGACAGATAAAGCTGTCTTAAAGGAACTTAGGAATATACAAGAAGCTCAAGTTATTGAAAACAAAAAAACAGGAACAAAAATCACAAGAATCTCCGCAAAAGATAATAAAAAGAAAAGGAGAAAAAAATGAATAAAGATGAGTCAATAAGGTTTGCGGCAAGATATCTAGAGGATTTATTGAGTTTTTTTGGAATAAATGTAGCTGTTAGTTCAACAATCGACGATGAGGTTATTCAACTATCAGTACCATCGACATCATTAAATTCGCTTTTAATTGGTCGAAATGCGGATAATTTAAGAGCGTTACAGCATATTGTATCTATGGCTTTAAACGCAAAGGATGCAGAGATAACAAGGGTTAATGTTGATGTGGCTAACTACAAAAGACAAAGAGCGGATAGAATCGCAGAGAAGGCGGAAGGTTGGATTCGAAAAGTTAGAGAAACTGGAGAATCTATGATAATCAATTTAAACGCCGCCGATCGTCGGGTTGTTCATAAACTAGCTCAGGACTATTCGGATATCGAAACACACTCTGAAGGCGAAGGTAGAGAACGAAAACTAATTATTAGTAAAGTTTCTTTAAGTTAGTTATTATTTATTCACCAATTATTATTATAAAATCATAATCTTTCGGGATGTTTTCCGGGAGTTCATTTGAGGCCCTTGTTACTGTATTATAGTGTTGTTCTAGCATTCTTTTGGTGCCTGGTTTAGAGTTGATTTCGTAGATATTATAGTGTCCTTCGTACTCGCCTTCGGGAGCATTGTCGGTAAAGATATTAGTGTAGCCTTCTTCTTCAAGAGTAGTTTTTTCAGCTTTAGCAACGCCGTCTTCTTCAGTTCCATTCAGAATGAGAATTGAAGGTTCTTCATAAACGCGTGGGTCACTGTTTATCATTTTTGCAACAAAACTATGAATTGGGTCATAATTACCAACACCAGCGGTTGGAAGAACGTAAGAAATTCCGTTTATCATTCCTGTAGTAAGGAATCTTTCTGGTTCAATTAAGGAAAGTTGACGCATACTTTCAAAATCAAAGTCATAAGTTAAATGCGCCATAGATTTTAATTCGTCGATAGAGAAATTAGTACGTAAGTTATCGCCGAGGGAAGAAGCGAGGGAGAGGTAATCTGTGATACTAAGGTTTTTTTCTAGAACGCGGTCTTTTATTCCAATAAGGATTTTTTGTTGGTTGGCACTACGAGTAAAGTCTCCTCCCATAGTGCCGTAACGAGCACGAGAGAGAATGAGGGCTTGCTGTCCATCAATAGTATATTCGTTTCCAGCATAATAATTAAAACCTGTTCCATAATAATCAAGAACGTCTTCGTCAACCGTAATTGTGATGCCTCCTAGAATATCTACAATTTGAACAACAGATGACCAGTTAACGTGTGCGTAATACTGAAAGCTTATTCCAAAGATGGAGCCGACCTCATTCATTAAAGCTTCAGCGCCGGCTTGTTCATTTTCGCCATACATATTATTACACCAGTATACTTCGTTGATTTTTCCGGTTGCGGTGCAAGTAGGAGAAGCTTTCAAGTCACGAGGTAGAGAGATCATCGCAATATCACCAGTTTCTTGATTTAAACTAATTGCCATGATTGAATCGGTTAGAGCAGCACCATCGTGGACGCCGTTTCCAACTTCGCCATCCATGTTATAGCCCGAGGTACCGAAAGCTAAGATATTTGTACGACCGTTTTCGTCTGTTTTTAGCGGTTCATATGTTTCGCTAGTAAAAATAAGGTCGAATATATTACCTTGGCCGCCAGTGATTTTTGCAATAATATCGTTACCCCATAGAATTAGATAGACTATACCGCCGATTAATATTAGGACAATAAGTAGAGCAATAACTGAGAGAGTTTTACGCACTTTTCCGGCCTTTTTCTTTTCTTTTTTTACTTTCTTTTTTTCTTTAGTCGTTTCAGAGACTGTTAGTTCTCCAGACTCCTCATTAAAATTAAAAGCCTTAACAGGTTGAAGAAAATCTTCAACAGACGTGTCTTTATTAGTATTTGGTTCTGGAATAGTAGTGGGAGAAGTTATTGCGACTTTTTTAGTAGTTTTTTTAGGTTGAGCCTTTTTGGGGGCTTTTTTAGGAGAACTGGTCGCAGTTTTAGGTTTTGGCTGTGATTTAACCTTATTTTTTGAAGAAGAGGCCGCCTTTTTTGGACGACGCACAACAAGCCCATCGATTGATTTATTCTTTTCCATTGTTTATAATTATAGCATATGGCGGTTAAGTTAACAAAAAAACAATTAGCGGTTTTAGACTTTTTACAAGATTTTACAGATGAGAAAGGATACTCGCCTTCTTATCGGGAAATAATGTCAGGACTTGGGTTAACTTCGGTTTCGGCGGTGGCAGAGCATATAGATAATTTAGTCTCAAAAGGGGTATTAAAAAAAGTTCCGGGAGCAGCGAGATCATTAGAGGTTTTAGATTATAAACACGAAGAAACTGTAGAGTTATTTAAGATGAGAATGACAGATTGTTCGGAAGAAGAGAGAGAAATATTAATAAAAGCTGCAGATATTTTAGGTCTTGATTTAGAGTAAAAGTTTACAATTCCTTTTAAAGTTGTTATGATTTAACTGGAGGATTATATGGTAAGACGTAAACGTGATAAAAACTGGATTTCTTGGTTATTAATTATAATTCTTTTTATTGCTGCGATAGTGGTTTGTTCGATGGTTTACAAGAATTATTTTGGTGACAATAAAGAAAAGGAAACTGAAAGCAAGATTGAGCCAAAAGAAGAGAAAAATGAGGATAAAGAAGAAGAGAGAAAAACAGAAAATGAACCAGAGGAACAAGGAGGAGTTGTAAAAAAAGAAGAAATCCCTCAATACGACGGTGAAGATCCAAATAATTCCGAAGAAATAACTGGCGCAATAACTTACACGGGGGTTAACGGAGATTATTTGACAATACGTGTAAATATTGATCAATACTTGTCGGGTGGAGAGTGCACTTTAAGAGTGCAAGAATATGGTTCTGATATATATAGTGATTCGGCTGGTTTAATTAATTCGGCTTCTACAATGACTTGTGAAGGGTTTGATGTGCCAATTTTGGCTATTGGTGGAGGAGATTTTAAATTGATAATCGAAATCAAGGCTGATGGCAAGAGTGGAACAATAATGGGTGAGGCAAGCATTTAATGGCAGAAGGAGTTGTAAGAAGAAGAGATAAGAGATATAGGTTTGTACTATTAGGCATTTTTGTAGCTGTGTTTTTGTTCTCATTTTTATTGCGAGGAGCCGAGAAAAATAAAAATGACGTGGAGGCAGCTAGTTTAGTAAACTTTGATCCAGGGTATATTATTTCGGATTATCAGATGAGTAATTATAGTTCGATGAGCGAGGCAGAGATTCAAGCTTTCTTAACATCAAAAAACTCTTGTGGAAACTACAATGAGGCTTATTATCATCAGTTAACTGCAAACAATCCTGGGGTAGTTTGGCATTTTGAGAACGGACATTTTATTTGCTTGTCGGAAGAGAGGTTTGGTGATGGTGAGGTGATTGGCTCAGGAGAAACGGCGGCACATATATTATGGCAAGCAGCACATGACTATCATATTAATCCGCAAGTTTTATTAGTGTTGTTGCAAAAGGAAACTGGCTTAGTTACGGATCCGATCCCAAACAATTATGATTATCGAAAGGCGACTGGGTATGGTTGTCCAGATACGGCTGCTTGCTCATCGGAATATTATGGTTTTAAGAATCAGATTCGACATGCAGCAGCTTTATTCTCGACTGTTCTTAATGGTGGATGGACGAACTATCCTTTAGGAAATAACTATATTCAGTACAATCCAAACCCGGGTTGTGGTGGCTCGGTAGTTAATATTCGTTCATTAGCAACATCAGCGCTATATCGTTATACGCCTTATCAGCCAAACGCAGAAACATTAGCAGCAGGGTACGGAACAGCATATTGCGGAGCGTATGGGAACAGGAATTTTTATTTGTATTTTATGGACTGGTTTGGGAATCCAATGACAAATGAAGTAGATTGGGCTAATATGACGATCCCAAGAACAATGGTTGTTGATAAGGAAACATTAGTAATTGATGCGGGTATGCATACTACGACCAATGAATGGGTAAGAAAAGGTGACGGCTTTTATTTCACTAAGAGAATTGCATTATTTTGGGGTGGGAGCGAACAGCTTTGTTTGCAACGTCAGGAAGACGAAGGAACCAATAAATGTATCTTAATGGCGAGAATGATGGAATATGCAGGGGCAGAAGAAGAAATAACACGTGAAGAGATTAATCCAATTCTAATGAAATTAAAAGGAGAGGATTTTTATAAATATAGTATTGAATCGATGGAAAAAGTACAAAGATTAAACCTAACAGAAAATCTATATATTAAAATATCTGAAAAGATTAAAAAATCTGGAAAAGAATATTATAGAACGACACACGATGTATTGAAGGGATTTGATTATATTATTCCTTCCGATGCTTTGGATGAAAACATTTTTGTGGATTTCTTATATCCGAGGAATTTGACTATAAAACAGTCAAGTGATTCTATTAATTTAGCAACAGGAGAAAAATGTATTTCTTACAAAAGTGGTGAGACCGAACGTTATATTTATAAAATTACATATCAAGGTAAAGAGTATTATCAAAACAAAAAAGAGAGCAATACGCAATGTGCTGTCGTTAAAGAGGACCTACAAGAGGCAACGTATACTTTTAATAACCAAAATGTTGAAGAACAATTTGTTGATTTCTTATGGCCAAGGCAGCTGAGATTAAGAAATAGTATTTATACTATAGATGCGTCAGACGGCACGACATGCGATGAGTATTTAAACGCTGGAGACGTGCAAAAGTATATAACAAAAATTACAATAAATGACCAGGTATTCTATAGATCAGAGAAAAATACTGCTTCCAATTCGACATGTGTAGTTCCAGCTATAGATATGGGAGAGATCTAATTAAAAGGGAATGCTTTTATAAGAGCACGTTGTTTCCTGGAAAGATTTGGAATTTTTTGATAACTTCTTTTTAAATGATCAAGATAGGCGTCATCAAAGATTTTATTAATATCTGCAGGTAAATATTTTTTATCAACTCCAGAATAATAATCTTGAAATTTATATATTCCCCCTGTAAGATTATCGGAAATTTTTAAATGAGCATTTGGAATAGAAAGACTATCTGCAAAGACTAAACCATGAAGGGACGACGAAAGGATTAATCCACAATCGGCTATTTTTTGGGCAACGTTTTTTGGCTCATCTAGAGGATTAATAATTTCAAAACGTGGATCACGTTTGATTTTTCTTGCAATATCGGTTTCGAAGTCTGCATAATGGATAACTACGCCTATTTTTTTGCTTTTGCGGTTTCTTTTTAGGAGGTAGGTTGGGCCAACTAAAATACCAGGATCACCTGTGGGCACTTTACTTTTAATTCTTGATAGGGTTTTTCTTCCGCGAACAGCTTTAAAAATAATATTATTTAAACTATTATTGTTATTTTTAGTATCGTCTTTTTTTATAAATCCACTTCCCCAGGCATAAAGCCGACGATTGGGGTTTGAATTTTGAATGATTTCAATGATTGAACCGGCAGCAATCATGTCACAATTATTTGGTGGTGCCCATTCCGTGCTACGACCAAATATATTTAAAAGGATATCTTTCGAAACTAAATCCCCAAAGTTGTTAATATCTTTATCAAACCACCAATATAATTTGATTGGCGGGCATTTAAGGTTGCGACGTTTTTTAAAAATAGGATATCGAATTCCTTTGAGAACGAAGTATGTTTGAAGAATATAACGTGATAGCCGACTTGCCATGCTTGTATTATATCATACAGATATGATACAATTTTTTTGAATAATGAAGGAAGAAAAAACTTTATCAATT
>JAEEGL015439800.1_pt1 | contig 11174 bp, 13 predicted proteins | sample 9134231 | NCBI WGS metagenome assembly JAEEGL01 (sample SAMN16246548, study PRJNA631951) | gut metagenome | biome: gut microbiome; feature: rumen; material: fiber-attached | host: Bos | place: Iran: Karaj | collected 2018-10
GTGATAAAGCCTGTGAAGAATCCGTCTGCAACTGCAACCTGGCCCTGGAAAGCAAGGTAGCTGAACATGTACTTCATTACCCAACCACCGATTACACAGTAGTAAGGATAGATGATGAAAGGAACAACGAAAGAGAAGATTCCGAGGAAGCCCCATTTCTTGCTGATTTTCGAATAAGCAGTAAGAGGACTTTCCTGAGTCTTTCTACCAATTGCAACTTCTGTAATAAGAAGAGCAAAACCGAATGTAAGTGCGAGGGCAAGGTAAACTACGAGGAAGAGTCCACCGCCATCTTTTGCTGCAAGATATGGGAAGCGCCAGATGTTTCCGAGACCTACGGCACTACCTGCAGCAGCGAGAACGAACCCGATCGAACCTGTGAACGAGTTACGCTGTTTTGTTTGAGTTTCCATAAATACCTCTAAAAATTTTTTTACGGAAAATATTTTAACATAAAAAAGGGGAATGAGTCATTAGAGAAATGTATTATAAGAAAAGTGGGTTAAAAGAGTTCCAGTTGTTGGGGTCCGTTGTCTGGAAATTCTTCCATCCATTTAAATACTGAATCGGTGCCTAGCATTATGTTGTGCTTCTTGCATAGCTGTGCGAGGTATGTCATGAGAGCATTATTATCAGGACTGTTTACCATATAGCTGGAGCCAAAGGTTTTGATGTAGCGCTGTTTGAGAGAGAGCTGCTCATCGGAATGGGGTGGAAAATTGCGGTCCAGAGCGGCATAAAAATATTCGCGATTTCCTTCGCGCAAGGTGAGGCCGATTCCAAAGCAGATGATGGCGTGAACTTTTGCACGAACACAGTAGTCTACAATGCCTTCGATGTTTTCTTTTGTATCGTTTATAAAAGGGAGCAGTGGGCTGAACCAGACTACTGTTGGAATGCCGGCGTCTCGGCAGGCCTGGAGAACTTCGAAGCGGCGGCTTGTAGGGCAGACACCGGGTTCGATTTTTTTGCAGAGAGTGTCGTCTGCAGTTGTGAGCGTCATTTGAACTACGGCTTTTGTTTTTTGATTTATGCGGGTCAGGATGTCGAGGTCGCGGAGAATAAGATCTGATTTTGTCTGTAGTGCAATTCCAAAATTGTAACGGTCTATGATTTCAAGGCAACGGCGAGTTAGCTGCAGTTCCTTTTCCAGCGGGATATACGGGTCGCCCATTGCACCTGTACCAACCATACAGTGTTTTCGTTTTTTCCTGAGTGTAGCTTCCAGGAGTTCGGGCGCATTCTGCTTAACTTCGATATCTTCAAAATCATGTGTGAACTGATAGCACTTACTACGCGAATCACAATAGATGCAGCCATGTGTGCAACCGCGGTAGATGTTCATACTGTGAGGAGTAAGAATTGTTTTAGCATTAATGAAGTGCATGGTTGTATTATAGCATGAAAATATGACAAGAGTATGTCATATTTAAAACATATTGCAGACTTTCCTGATACGGATGCAGACACAGTTTCTTTTGCAATATCAGTTCATTCATTTATTTACAATTCTTAATATGAGCTTTGATTTTTTTCATAGCCCAGTCGTAGTGGCTTGAGGTTGTGCTTACACAATAATCTCCAAGCGCTGCGTTTCCTGTCCATGCAAAATGCTTTGGCATAAATAGTTCATCATTTGAATAACCTTCAATCAGCTTCATTACATCTGCATGACTTTTTGCAAATAATTTCTTTGCTTCTTCCAGGCTTGTTTTCTGATGATTATTCCAGAACATAACATTCATAGCACCATAAGTTTTCCAGGAATATTCTGTAGGAAGAAAAGCTATGGCTGATTTTTTTTCAGTGATGTCTTTGTTATTCTTTGGGAACTTAAGCATGAGCTGATGCCATTCATAAAGATGAATGAGCACATCGCGGACATTTTTGTCACGGCTCCAGTGAGCTTCCTTTTTGCTTGGCTCACCAGAGAAATCGAATGGAGTTGAAAGTTCTTTTTCGGTCATTCCATCAATCAATTTGATGAGCTTGTCGTAGTTTTCTTTTGCTGCGGTGAGCAGATCGTCTTTAGTTTTTGGTCTTGGCATTTATATCTCCTTATTTATTATATCACTGAATTCTTTTAGAAGTTCAGTTTTGTATATTTTTTCTCTGGTAGAAGTACGGACTTCTTTCCAGAGAATTGATGCAGTTTTGAGTTTATTTTTAAATTGTGTTGTAACTGGGTCGGCACAGAAATCCTGAAAAAACTTGTTCCATTGAAGTGAAACTTTATCGTATTGTGCGTATGTTTTTCTTTTGTAATAAATGTCGAGAAGGTCGCCAAGGGTAAAAGTTGTGTCATTAGTTTCTTTGACTTTTTTTACTGTTGCGACCATGTCTACATTGAACTTAAAATTTTCTATACCGGTTTGCTGTGAGAAAAAATCACGAAAGTGCTGACTAAAGCAGAATCCGCATTCTATAAGTCCTGTTTGTAATGTGAGCAGAAGATTGTATTTTGCAGAAGGTCTTGGTGTTGTGAAGGATGATCTTTTCGGGGCGATTTTATTGCCTTTAAAATACTGTTCTATATTGTAATTGAGTTCGGCTTTCATACCGGAAGCATCAATATTTAAGGATTTGCAGATTTTCTGAAGTTCTTCACGGTACCAGTAGTATTTTGAAAATTCTTCATAAGAGTTTATTTCGCTGAAATCTGGTCTGTGACTGCTGGTGGTTGAATCATGTGAGATTCCGGTAGGTGAGTGTAAAGGAACATCGGTAGTTGAGTTCCCGTGCAGGGGTTGTATATTTTCTGTGCATGGTTGATAGATCGGAGCCACCATCTTATGAGCAGTAATTATAGTATCACTATATGCATTCACCGTAATACGAATATCATCAATTTCGCAGTACCAGTTTTTACCGTGCCGGTAAATATTACAATCTGGTGATAAGATTTTCTGTTTACAAAATTCCACTACATCAATAATGCTTTCGGGTAGAGATAAATTTTTTCTGATGCGATCTACTCCCATAGGAGTAGTGTGAAGTTTATCAATATTCATGGTTTAATTATAATCTGTAAAATATGACAATCTGATGTCATATTTAGATTTTATCTTTCAATATTTTTTCATTATGTTATACTATTACAAAAGGAGATAAAAAATTGTGGAAGAGATAATTTTATTTTTGGCCTGCTTATTTTCATTTGCTGCAGTATTGATATCTCTTTTATTTTTTTTAAGATATAAGAAAATTTTCTTTTTCCATGTGTTGTTAATTCTATTTTCATTTTTCCTTTTAAGTACAAATAATCTTTATGCTGCCATACATAGTCCAATCACAAACAGAACTATCCTATGTATTTTTGGAGCCTTTGTTACTTTATTTTTTTCTTATGGAATTATTAATTTTACTTTTGATTTGATACATATCAGTTCATCTGCAACAGTACGAAAAATTATCTGTTTATATTCACTGGTTGTTTTTATTTTTGCAATAATTTTGATTTTTATTAAATCCATTACAAAACCAGCCATAATTTTAAACATTCTTGGAATCTGGATACCAACTGGTTTTTCATTACTTATCAGTATTATTTATCATAAGAGAATTGATACTGGAGTTTTTAGAAAAGAGAAATGGATTTTTATTTTACTGGCGTTATTGAATCTGATTCTTTCTTTTATTCTTCATAGCGTGCCTTTCATTTTTATCATTTCAATTTCAATTCTGATCTATCATATTTTTTATCGTTTTTATTTTTCTTCACCAATTTCAAAAACTGAAAAATCACTAACAGATGAGTTTATAAAAGATTTTTCTATTACAAAACGTGAGCAGGAAATCATTCTTGCGCTGTTAGATGGTAAGTCAAATAAAGAACTTGCAGAAACTCTCTTTGTAAGTGCAAAGACAATCGAAACTCATCTTGCAAATATTTATAGAAAAGTTGGTGTAAAAAACCGTCTCGAACTTTTTTCAAGATTAAAAAATAACTAAGGGTTATCCCTAGTTTTTGAGATTCAAGAAAATTCAGTACATACCCTAGTATCACTTTACCCCTCCTGAAAGTATTTTATTTGTATAAACTTTTTCAGGAGAATTAAATGAAACACACAAACAAACTATTAGTCGCAATTCTTCTAATTATGTGTGCATCTGGCTTCCTGTTTTCACAGGAGAAGAAAACACAAGTAGAATTGTCTTTGTCAATCAATTTAAATTTTGGATGTTATAAGGAAACAACATTCTCAAATATTTCGCAGGCATTGTTTTCACCAAGACTGCAGCTTGATACAAAAATTTATTCTGGAAATTTTTTACATATAATAACTGCAGATTATTATTTCTGTAAACCAGATTCAGCTATGACTAGAACTACAGTGCTCTATAATACCTATGATCCTGTTTCCGGTACATCGAATTATGAATCGTATAATAGTAATCTTTCCTTTCATAGAATCAGACTTCAATATGATATGGGCTACAGCGTTATTAAAAATGAAAAAATGAATTTTTATGTTGGTGGAAATTTTGCCTGCAATGCTTATATTCAGTTTGAAAATTATCCGTCAATTACCGGCTTATTTTCTTTAGGCACAGCAGCAGCTTTCAATTATAAAATCAATGAACGTAATTCAATTCTCTTAACAGGTTCTATTCCGTTGTTTGGTTATGGAGTACGCCCATCATATGCCGGCTGCGATGCTCAGTTGATGAAATATGCTGAAGAAAATTTTATGAAAATTTTTACACTTGGAAATTTTTTAAGTCTTCATAATTATCAGTCTTTGAATCTGAATATTGAATATAAATATCAAATTGCAAAACACTTTCTGGCAGGGGTAGGCCTTGAGTTTGAATACTCAAGAATTGCAGTTCCAATGGAACGTCCATTGTATTATGTTGATGGCTGCTTAAAAGCTACGGCAACTTTTAAATTCTAAGCAAGGAGAAAAATATGAAAAAGAATACAATTATTATCATAGGAATATTATGGATACTGATTTTTCTTCCATTACAGAGTTGTACTTTTTTTTATGGCGAAAATGTAAATCCAAGTTATACAGAAATGTTTGATTCTTTGTGGAAAGATTATAATGAGACTTATGCCTTGTTTGATGTCAGAGAGATAAACTGGAATGAACAATATGCAAACTGTAGACCACAGGTTAATGATGAAATGACAGATCAGGAATTTTTCCAGGTCTTAAAAAATTTATTGTATCCGCTTAAGGATGCCCATGTATATGTAAAAACTCCATTTGGCAGTTTGAACTCTGGAGAAGATAATGTTTCACTGGATATTTTTTCTCTCGATTCAGTTTGCAGCCAGTATATCAATAATCCAAAAAAATGCGGTAATAATATTATTACTTATGGAACAATTAAAAATGATAATACTATTGGCTATATTCATATTGCATCATTTTCAAGTGGACAGACAGGAGTAAATCAAAATCAGGATTGGGCGGAAGAAATTGATATTGCTCTTAACGAATTGAAAAATACACGCTGTCTGATTCTTGATATTCGCGGAAACAGAGGTGGACTTACAGGAAACGTTTCTCAGATTTCCGGACGTTTTTGTCTTCAGAATAAAACTTATGCAATATCAAGAACTAAAAATGGTCCGGGACAATCTGATTTTGGACCAGGTGTTGAACTTGAGATTAAACGAAAAGGAAATATGGTGTATGAGAATCCTGTAATTCTTTTGACAAATGCACAGACAATGAGTGCCGGAGAAGAATTTGCAATGGCATTGAAATCTCAGCCTCAGGTTACACAGGTTGGAAATCATACGTGTGGTGTATTCTCTCTTGCACTGGAACGTTGTCTTGTAAATGGCTGGAAATATTCTGTTTCAGTTCAAAAAGTAACAGATCCTGCTGGAAATATCCCGGAAGGAAAAGGTATCATACCTGATTCAGAAAATCTGATAGTTAATACATCTTTGGATCAGGATTTACAGATGATGCGTGCAATAGAACTTTGCAGATAAAAATCTCAGTATGTTTTGAGAACCTCTTTCGCTAAAGTCAGAATTTTATCACGAACAGATTTTGGCGAAAGAATTTTCAAATCTGGTCCAAAGCTTAAAAGCATTTCGATAAGCCAGTCAACATCTGGAGCTGTGAATGTAGCAGTAATACTTCCATCCTTATGTGTAAGAACTTCCGAGCAGATAAAAGTATCCAGCAGGTAAGAGATTTTATGACTCGAAACTTTTGCTTTAATCTGAATCAACGGAGTTTTATAATTGTCCTGTTGAGAAGAAGATGAAGATGTATTGGGAATTGTCTGCCTTGTGATTGAAGCAGCCCGGCTGGTCATGGAAATATTTCGCATTCTTGTGAGTTTAAAAAATCTTTCGGCGTTGCGTGTTGTACACCAGCCCTGAAGATACCATGCTTGTCCTTTGTAAATTAATTTCCAGGGATGAACTATACGATGTTCAGTTTTTCCATCGCCTCTAAAATAATCAAATGCTACCTGACGTTTTTTAAGAATGCATTCACGAAGAGTTCCGAAAAGTTGATGAACTTCACTGCCTTCGGGACTCCATGGTGAAAAATCAACTTCGAGCCAGTCTGTGTCTGTTGCAACTAAACCAGAAATTTTTTCAGCAGCTTTTAGATTGGCATTAACTGCAGAGGCAGGATTTCCCGCAAGAGTGTTAAAGGCTTTTAAGCTTGAAACAATTGCAAGACGTTCTTCTTCAGAAAGAATCCTTTTATCAAGAGCATATTTCTCCGAAATTGCAATTCCACCACCACGACCTTTTAAGGAATACACAGGAACTCCAGAAACTGAAAGGGCATCAATCCAGCGATAAATAGTTCTTGTAGAAACTCCAAAACGTTTTGCCATTTCATTGGCGGTTGTCTGTTTTTTATCAATAAGGATATATACAAATTCGAAAAGCTGATCTATTTGCATAGGCTAAGTATAACACCGAAAATATGACATCGCAATGTCATATTTAATACCACTCGACATCACATGATTTTATGTCTATCATGGGTTTATGAATATAAAACTTCCACCAAATTATAATTCTCTTGCTGGCGCACTTGTTAATCTTTTTGGCAATTCAGTCGCAATTGCAGAAACAGACAGACTTTCTGGCGGCGATATTAACAAGGCATATGGACTCACTCTTACAAACGGTAAGCATATTTTTATGAAAGCCAATGCAAAACAGAATGCAGCATTCTTTACAGCGGAGGCGGCAGGACTTACTGCAATCGAAAAAACAGGAGTCATTGGAACACCGGATATCTTATGTACAGGTACAGATGATGGGGAAGATGTAGGTTATAGTTTTCTTTTATTGAAATATATAAATAGCGGAAAACCAGAAAAAAATTATTGGGAAAATTTTGCAAGAAATCTCGCAGCAATGCACAATGCAAATATATCAGTATATTTTGACGGCTTAGAAAAGTTTGGTTTTTTTCAGGATAATTTTATTGGTGCAAGACCACAGGTAAATACACCTTCAGAAAGCTGGATTTCTTTTTTTAGAGATAAAAGACTGGAACCACAATTCAAGGCAGCAGATTCATATTTTGAAGCTAACGACCGTAAGTTAGTTACAAAACTTCTGGATCATCTGGAAGAGTTTATGATTGAACCTGAAAAGCCAAGCCTTCTGCATGGAGATCTCTGGAGCGGTAATGTAATGTGTGGCTCAGATGGTAAAGCAATGCTAATTGATCCGGCTTGCTATGTTGGACACGCAGAAGCAGATTTAGCAATGACAGAATTATTTGGCGGTTTTCCACCGGAGTTCTATGAAGCATATCGCGAAGCCAGACCTTTGCAGCCAGGCTATGAAAATCGCCGCGACCTCTATAACTTATATCAGCTTCTGAATCATCTGAATCTTTTTGGTCCGACTTATCTCGGTCCGGTTTTGAGTATTGTTGCGGAATACGTTAGCTAAGATTTTAAACTTGTAAAAACCCATTTCCTAAAATACAATTCAATTATGCGATTTTTGAATCTGAAAAATGAACTGTTTTATGGTGGTCTTACCAGAGAAGAGTTTGATCAGATAAAGGAACAGGTTGAAGAGAAGAATCATAATAGTCTCATTATATGGCTGGTAATTATAAGTTTTTTCTGGGCTATAAATATGGTTATATATAATAAGCCACCAGAGAATGCTGCTCAGCCTGTTATGGTCATTGCACTCATTATTAATGCACTCATATTATTTTATGCATTATTTCTTTATAAACGTTTTCCTAAACTGTTTTATCCCTTTATGTATTTTTATGAACTGTCTGTATTAGGAGTTGGAATAGGGCTTTCACTTCTTCAACCGGATGTAAGGGTTGCTACATTGATTGCTCTGGTTCTTATGGTTCCAAATTTCTTTATAGATAGAATGATAGTGTATGTTCTTATTTTTTCACTAATGTATGTGTCTTACCTGATACTTGGAAAGGTGTTTATTTATCCTGTTGTTTTCAAATGGGGAAAACAGACTTTGCTTATTTTTGATTTAGCTGGAATTCTCATGGGGCAATCAATTAATAAAGCAAGATATAAAATGTATCTTTATTCGAACTCATTAAAAAAGCTAGCTGATATTCAGACAAATTACAACGAAGAATTGAAAAAAGAAGTTGCTTCAAAAACTGAGCGAATAGTTGATTTGCATGATAAGTTTATTATTGGTATGGCAACGATGGTAGAAAGTCGTGATAATTCTACAGGCGGACACATTCGAAGAACAAGTGAAGTAGTTCGAATTCTTACTGAGGAAATCATGAAAGATAATACCATGCAGATTACAAATGAGTTTTGCGAAAATCTGATTAAGGCTGCACCCTTGCATGATTTAGGAAAAATTGCTGTTAGTGATCAAATACTGTGCAAACCTGGTCGTTTTACTCCAGATGAATTTCAACAGATGAAGTTTCATGCCGAAGAGGGAGCACGTGTTGTTCATCAAATTTTAATAGATTCAGGTGATAAAGATTACAGCCGTATCGCAGAAAATGTTGCACACTATCATCATGAACGTGTAGATGGCTCAGGTTATCCAAAAGGTCTCAAGGGAGATGAAATTCCATTGGAAGCAAGAATTATGGCCCTTGCAGATGTGTATGATGCTTTAGTCAGTAAACGTGTATATAAAGAAGAGTATTCCTTTGAAAAAGCAAATCAGATAATTCTTGAAGGAATGGGCAAACAATTTGATCAACGTTTGGAAAAATATTATATATCTGCTAGACCAAAACTGGAAGCATATTATGCCAAAGGATAAACTTCGCGAAACAATTTTGCATGATATAAAACCGGTATGGAATGAAGAGAGTAGAGTGCTCCTTCTTGGAACTATGCCATCTCCTGCAAGTCGTAGCGCCGGATTTTTTTATATGCATCCACAGAACAGGTTCTGGAAGGTAGTACCGGAGATTTTTGGAGAAACTCTCAAATTTCCGAATAATACTGACGAGCGTGAAACAGCAATTTCTGAGCGACGTGAATTTTTGCTTCGACATAAGCTTGCTCTTTGGGATGTTCTGGCTTCGTGTGAAATTCAGGGTGCTGCAGATTCCAGCATAAAAAATGCAAAACCAAATAACTTTACCGAACTGTTCGAAAAATCAAAAATCCATCATGTTTTATGTACCGGGAAAACTTCTTTTAATTTGTGGAAAAAATTTTGTGAAGCACAATACGAAGAACGCTTTGGTCTAACCTGTGAATGTCTTCCAAGTACAAGCCCGGCCAACGCAGCCTGGAGTATAGAACGTCTTGTGGCGGAGTATCAGAAAATATGGTATTATGCAAATTATGATTCAGATATTCGGAACAAGTAAATCTTTTGATACAAAAGCGGCTCAGCGATTTTTTAAGGAACGCCGTATCGATTTTCAGTTTGTAGATCTTAAAGAAAAAGAAATGTCTCCAGGTGAGTTTGACTCTGTCGTAAGTGCTCTTGCAAGAGAAGCGGGTTCACGTGCAGATGCAATTGATTTATTGATTGATAACAAAGCAAAAGATTATGCCAGCATTGCCTATCTGGATGACAGCGAAAAAGAATCAAAACTTTTTGAAAATCAGGCAAAACTTATGAAGCAGCCTGTTTGCCGTAATGGTAAGACAGCTGCCACCGTAGGCCTTCAGCAGAAGGTTTGGGAAAGCTGGAACGCTTAGTCCCTGCGATAAATTATGTCTGACTTAAAAGAGACAATCTATGCGGCAGTCCGATTAATTCCGCGCGGTAAAGTTGCATCCTATTCTCAGATTGCAGCCCTTGCAGGAAACTGTAATCTTCGCCGATACGTTGGAAACGCCCTTCATGAAAATCCAAGTAATAAAATAACTCCATGCCATCGCGTGATAAATGCAAAAGGCTTTTGTTCAGGAAGTTTCTCATTCGGAGGCCCGGATGCCCAGCGTGAAAAACTCGAAGCAGAAGGCGTCACTTTTGTCGATGGCCATGTAGATATGGAAAAGCACAACATCACCGAAGAAGATTTTGAAGTAATAAAAGCTGAACTTGATAATAATTAAGGAAATGTTAGGTTTCTTTGCGGAAATTCCTAAGATATTTTGTAGACTGTAACTGAAGATGCGGATATTTTATAATCTGTGAGGTGAATTATGTTAGGTGCAAAAATTTATGAATGCCGTAAAAAAAATGGTATGTCACAGGAAATGCTTGCAGAAAAGCTGAATGTAGCACGTCAGACAGTTTCAAACTGGGAGACAGGAGAAACTTCGCCAAATCCTGAACAGCTGAAAATGCTTTCAAATATTTTCAATATCAGTGTGGATGAACTTCTTGATAACAAGTCTTTTATGAATGTTTCCTCAAATATGAGCAGAGCACGGGAAATCGGCTTTGAGTATAAAAGCAAACGGATGATTAACGGCGTTCCAATGATTCATATAAATCTTGGAGGAATTGTTCCCCGAAGGGCCAAAGGAATTATTGCCATTGGTGATATTGCAGTTGGTGTGATTGCAATGGGCGGAGTCAGTGCTGGTGTAGTTTCAGTTGGAGGAGTAAGTGCAGGCCTTGTCTCTCTTGGAGGACTTGCAGCAGGCTTGATAGTTGCTCTTGGTGGTGTTGCTGTAGCGCCTATTGCTCTTGGTGGCCTCGCTATAGGAGTGATTGCCTGTGGCGGTGCAGCCTTAGGTTATATTACCAATTTAAAGTAATCACAGCCGCAACCTTTAACATCAACCTTGCA
>JAEEGL016700550.1_pt1 | contig 11174 bp, 8 predicted proteins | sample 9134231 | NCBI WGS metagenome assembly JAEEGL01 (sample SAMN16246548, study PRJNA631951) | gut metagenome | biome: gut microbiome; feature: rumen; material: fiber-attached | host: Bos | place: Iran: Karaj | collected 2018-10
CCGTTCTACAAGAGGATAATTCACTCAAAGGGAACATCCAAGCAGACTGCGCAGGAGCGACCGGTAGGGCGTGGCCTCCGGACACGCCGCCGAATGGCACGCGTCCCGCGTGCCCGCCGTATGGTGGGGCGAGCCGTCCCCGGCGAGCCGCCTACGGCAGCTCCACGACCACCTTGAAGAACCTGAATCCCGCCTTATTCTCGTCCGTCACCGTCTGCCATTCACCGCCATGGACGTCAGCGAACAGTCGGTATAAAATTAAGAATAGCCCTCGTGGCGACTGACGGCGAAACATCAAGCCATGCAAACTTCTTGCCTCTCAGTTGCCGCTTGAACATTGTATCCCCAAACACACCCGCAAGGCGCGCAACGATCGACGCCGAATCTCGCTCCCGCATTTTCTTGTCTTGATAGATATACAGTCGAAAATACCGGCCGAGACGTCTACGGTTCATCTTCCCAATCAAGTAGTACATGTCATAGACGTCCTTGTATCGGCTGGACAATGTACCCAACCGAAGCAGACTCTTAAGTTTTTCAACGAAGATTTGTTCTTTGGAATTTGACAAAAGCTTGACGTGCCTTTCATCCGTCACCACATCAAAAAGCAATTCTCGTTGTGTGACCTCGGTCCTCGAATGGACGCCAATATCCACTTTTGTAAGCACCTTGTAACCATGCCCGTCGGTGATTCGTAGAAACACTCGCTTACCTCGGTACTCCTGTTGGCGAAGCTCCATGATCTTCCCGTCAATGGCAATTGAGCAATCGGACGTTTTGTCCAATTTGGCGACGAAAGCCTCTATTGCTTCTCGTGAAATCGAATGTCGGACAAAATCGACGTCCATATCCATCGTCGCACGACGGACGGCCTTTGTTATTCCGCTCATCACAACGCCACCCTTGATTGTGACGAATCCCTTCATCCCCGATGACCTTATTGCCGCCAAGACCACATCGTGGGCTATCTTTGCGCGCGCGGCGGCCCGTTTGTAGCCCATGGCCGCAAGTCTAGACACAACCTTCCCAAAGTCCATCAGTACACCTCCCTCCTTATCGCCTCGCGTATGACGTCCTTACGCGGGAAAGTCTTGAGATAGTCATCTATCTTCGATCCGTAGAGCTCGTCACGCCTTTCGCGGAAATTGCCTACCACTTCCCGATACAGGTCGTATGGCAACTTCGTCCTGTACCGCATCGTCTCGATCAGCAGACGTTCCATGTCGTATATCCGCAGGTTCTCCCCCAGAACTGACATCTCTATCGCCCCGATACGAAGCGTTCCCGACGGCACATAACACTGCACCACTCTAGAGTCGACAATCGTTGCGGCCTTGCGGTCGGTCGCCAGATGGTATTCGTCCGGGATTTCGTCGCTCATACGATGATAATAGTAAGCGCTTTCCAATGTCAGCACCGAAGCAGGGTATTTCGCGAGCACGACCTCGACCTCCGGCGCATCTGCCACATCGGCATATATGCCCTCCTCAATGCGGAAGAGCTTACCCGCGCGGACGAGTTCGCCCACTCGGTACTTTGTCCCGTACTTCCGAGACCACTCTATAAGCTTCGCCACCATTTTCCAGATATCGGCAAAACTCAGTTTTTGCCGAGATATGGAAATTATACCATATCCCATTCCCTGGCGTCAACGCCCTTCAGTGTTAGTTGCTTGCCACTATGACTACGGGCGTCCCGCACGTCCGCCAAATCGCCGGTAGGGGCACGCGTCCCGCGTGCCCGCCGTATGGTGGGGCGAGCCGTCCCCGGCGAGCCGCCGAATCGCCCCATGGTAGGGCGCGCTCGCCGAGCGCGCCGCCCTACGGCAGCTCCACAACCACCTTGAAGAACCTGAATCCCGCCTTGTTCTCGTCCGTCACCGTCTGCCATTCGCCGCCAAGCGCCGCCGCGCCCTTTATGACCGGCTGCGCCCCCGACACATTCCATTTGTCCTGCGTCGGCTCGAACTCCAGATTCGCCAAGTCCGGCGTGCCATCCGCCTTCATCGGGAACGACGTAATCTTGAACCCCTCATCCGCCTTTTCGGGATCGACTCCGACCACATAGCATTCCGCGACCGACATCCTCCCGTTCGCCGCCGTCGCCTGCAATGCCGCCGCCGCATCGCCTCCCGCCGCCGCCAAAAGCGCAGGATGCGAGTCAAACCAGGCCAGCGGCACAGTCACAGTCTTTCCGCCACCCATATCGACTGGTACACCCGCCGCCACACTCGGCGTCCAGACAACATGATCGACCCAGATACAGTCTTCTCCCGCATAATCTTCCTCGTCGTAGTCGTCCTTGCTGTATGTCCAGCGGAAGACATGCATTCCAGTACCCGCGATTTCGACCGTCACCGTCTGCCATGCCGTCGTACCGTCAATACGATTCGTCACGTTCCCGTCAACCGCGAACGCCCCAAAATCGTACGAATAGCGGTTGCGCGGATCCTTTTCGCAATCAGCCTTCCAGTTAAACGACAGCGTCCCCGCGCCCGACACCGTCATCGCCATCCACGTGGATTCCTCGGGCGCGATCGCGCCGCTCCGCGCCGAGGAACCTCCCGCGGCCGTCGCGTCCTCGACGGGCGTCCAGTAGGCATCGCCGCCCGTCGTCACCGCCTGCGCCGGGACGTCAAGCACCCCCGCCAGCATTAGCACGACGGGCTCTGTCTTCGTGATCGTCACGGTCGTGAAGTCGCTGCTCACATCGTCCGCGACGGCGAACGCACAGATTTCAGCCGTGTCCGTAATCGTGAATGGCCCCGTGTACATGTATCTGTTCGATGGACGCGGCGTCGAACCGTCCGTGGAATAGTAGATAGCCGCCCCTTCCGTGGCGCACGTGATCGTCACGGTGCAGGAATCCTCGGTGAATGTCGCTCCGGCGCCAGGCGTCACAACCGGCGCCGCGACCATCTTCTGCCACCAGATCGCGTACAGCACCACCGTCGCATTCGCCGTCGTTGTCAGGTTGCTGACGGACTGCCTGTCGGCATAGATGGCCTCGCCGCCGGGAATGTCCCCCCATCCTATGAATGCATAGCCCGTGCGCGAGAACAGGCACGGCGAAAGCTGCTGCGCCGTCCCCACCGTGAACGTCTGATTGTCCATCTGCCCAGTGCCGCCGTTCGAGTCGAACCGGACGGAATACTGGTCCAGCGACCAGACAGCGTACAGGTTGATCACACCGTTCTGCAGCGCCGCGACCTCGGTTAACGTTCTGCCGTCGGCATAGACCGCCTCGCCACCCTCCACAATCGCCCATCCGACAAAGTTGTGGTTGACCTTGGAGAACGCATTGGATGTCAACGTCACCGTCGTCCCATAGGTGAACGACTGGTCGGCCATGTATCCGCTGCCGCCGCAGGCGTTGTAGCGGATCAGATACACGCACGGCGTCCAGTGTGCGAAGAGATCGTGATTGGCAGCCGGCACCTCCGTCGCCTCCGTCGTGCGCGCACCGCCCGAGGCGTCCGTGTACCACCCGGCAAACTCATAGTGCTCGCGCGTCGGCACTGGCAGCGTCCCGTACGGCACGCCCAACGCATACTCACCATTCGTGGGCGACACCGTGCCGCCCACCGCATTGAACCGCACCGTCACCGGCGCGTCCGCCGACCATCGCGCGTAAAGCGTGTGCGCTTTCGTGAGCGTCACACGCGTCGAGGCTGTGATGCACGTACCGCCCGTCTCCGCCGACCAGTATCCGCGGAACGTGTACCCCGCGCGCACCGGCTCAAACGGCGGCAGGGCATACGCCGTATCCGTCACCTGCTCGCAGGAGTAGGTAGTAGCGTCCACGTACGGGAAGCGCCCGCCCGCCGCGTCGAATGTCACGTCGAACCTGTTCGCCGTCCACGTCGTGATGTTGCGCCCGTTCCAACTCTGCGGGATGTCGCGGGAAGTCGGCCGCCCATCCCACCCTATCGTCCCCTGCACCACGTAGCTCGTGAGACCGGAACATGAGTCAGCATAGACGTCCGCCACACAGGACGGCGCGTTGCCAAGGTAGTAGATCGCCGTCGTGCGATACGGAACGAAGCGCGTCCCCAAGCTCGTCACCGCCGCCGGAACCACGAATGAATCGAGCGACGAGCATCCCGCGAACGCCCTTTCTGGTATCTCCGTGAGACTGCGCGAGAGAGTCAGCGTCGCGAGCGACGAGCAGCCCGAGAACACCGACGCGCCGATGCACGCCACCGACTCCGGCAACACCATCGCCGCCAGCGAGGAGCAATTCGCGAACGCCTCCTCGCCCAGCGCTTCGCATGTCGCCGGCAATGTCGTGCCCGGCAAGCTTGAGCATCCCTTGAACGCCCGCGCCGCGATGTTCGTCACGCCCTCCGGCAGCGACATGGAAGCAAGCCGGGAACATCCCGCGAACATGTCCGCCCGCACCTCCGTCTCGCCATCCGGCACCGTGATATCCGTGATCTGCGAATAGACCGGCGTGAACCATTCGGACATCTTGCCGCCGTGCGTCGGCACCGTCACTCCCGTCAGGGACGTGCAGCTCTTGAACGCCGTTGATGCCACGTTCGTCGTCGAGAGCGGCAACGATACGGACGCCATCCGCCAGCAGTTCGAAAACGCCTCCGCCCCGATCGCCATCAGCCCTTGTCCGAACGAAACGCCCGCCAGCTGCGTGCAGCCCGCGAACGCCCGATCCCCCACCGTCTTCACTGCATCCATCGGCGCGAGGTTCTGGAGATACGAGCAATCGGCGAATGCGTTCGGCGCGATGGTCTCGACCGAATCCGGAAGCGCGAGATCGCCGAGGTACGTACACTCGCGGAACGCGCTGTCGGCGATGTGCACCAATGTCGTCGACAGTAAAACAGCGTGAAGATCTGTCATGCCCGCAAGCGCGTAATTGCCGATGCCCACCACCCCTTCCGGCACCGTGAGCGAGGTGAGCGTCCTGTCCTGGCAATCGAGAAGCCAGCCGTCGACGATCAGAAGCCCGTCCGCACCGTACGTAAGTCCGTTGAGCATCGCGGGCGGCAGGGACCCAAGTCCCCAGTCAACCAGACCTTCGGGCAGGTCGATGGACAGCAGCGACGTGCAACCTGCAAATGCCCCCGGCCCGATCCGCGTCACGCTGTCAGGAATGTCAACCGTTCTCAGTTCCGTCCAACCGTTAAACGCATCGCGCCCGATTTCAGTGACACCATCGGCAATGACGAGATTGACGACTTGACCCGTCAGCAGCAGGATCGTGCCGTCCGCATCCCTCCAGCTGTAGTTGGACGGATCCGTCAACGCTAGTTCAACTTTGTACACGCCGGTGCTAAAATCGCAGAGATTGCTGATTACCGAATAGAGAGCGCTCGGCTCGACGACCGCAAGGCATTCTATTCCGTCAAAGACATGGGACGAAATGGGCGGCACCTCCACGACCGCCTTCTCGATCGCCCATGCGCAGCTCGGCGCCATAGGCATATTGTAGTTCACGCTGTCGTAGTTCAACGTCGCCGTCGCCGTGTAGTCGCCCGCCGCTGCCTTGGAATTGTTCGTATAACTCGCCACCGACACGCCGGACGGCAGGTCGCCCAGCGTCACCGAATGCACATTCCCGTCATAAGTGAACGGACTTGAATAACTCCACATAGCCCCGCTCATGTCATACGTTGCCTTGGCGACTGTAAACGTCTTCGTCGCCGTGCCCGTGAAGTTGCCCGTGCCAGTCACCGTCAAGGTGTACGTACCCGCCGCCGTGGCAGAATTGCCGGACACACTGAACGTGGCGTTGAGGCCGTCGATCGTCACAGACGAAACGCCCTGGCTTTGCACGGCGCCGGTGTATGTCAGTGAACTTCCCAAAGTTACCGTCGCCCCGGAGATGTTCTTGCAGGCGATGGTGTACTGCTTCGTGACCGTGCCAGTGAAGTTTCCTGTTCCAGTCACCGTCAACGTGTACGTGCCCGCCGCCGTGGCCCTGTTGCCGCTCGTCGAATAGGTCACGGTCAACCCACCCGCATTGACGCTCGAGATCGACTGCATCTGCAATTCCCCGTTGTATGTCAAACCATCGCCCAGCGTGATCGTGGCATCGGAGATGTTGCGTCTAGCGATCGTGAACGTTTTCTGGATAGAACCCCTGTAGTTTCCCTTGCCCGTAACCGTCACTGTCGCCGTGCCGGCGCTGACGTTATTCGCATAGGAAAGAGTGTAGTCGGTGCGGTTCACGAGCGTGACGCCTCTCGCGGAATCTGTCACAACAGGCAAAGGCGTCAACGCCGCCCCCGTGTACGTCACATCCGCTATCGAAGCGACCATGTTGGATGTAAGCTCCGTTATCACTTTGAACGTCGCAGACTCCGTTTTACTAGCCACTCCGTTCGCGTAGGTCGTATGCGTCAACACGTATGTACCAGCGTGTGCGCTCCACAAACGTTCGCCATCGCCAGTCAAACCTCCCACCATTGCCACGCCATCCTGCGCGATTGTAACGGTAGCACTTGCGTTACCGTCCCACAGCGACGAATACGTCAACGTTTCGTTGCCATCGCTTTCGCGCACTCCCGTACGCGAATCAATCGCCACGGACGCACTGTCGCCAGAACAGATGATGCCGCCAATGGCCATCTGCACCATGACAGCAAAAACGAGTACCATTGTATACTGCTTCTTCATGTGTCGTTCACTCCTGTAAGATGATTTCCAGCGCGACGATCGCTTGCGCTACTGGCCGACCGGGGAGATACGCGCTCCTGCGCGTCCGTATGGCCTGCGCACATTTCGGTCGCGCGGGAACGCGACCCTCCCTGCGCACATATAATCGTGTTGGGATCTATCTTATCTTTCGTCATCTGTTACATTACTTTTCTTGCATCGCGCGCCTGCGACCTTAGGCGCTACCGCGCTGGTCCGCACGCCCTTCCACTTCCGCGTTTTAATCTGACAGGGTTCTGACAAGTCGAAAGCCGTGGCGGACGCTGCTGTTCTCGTCCGACGGGCTGCCAGGTCCCCGGACGGACGAGGTGCAGAAGGCCGCATCGACGTCCCAGCTGCCGCCGCGAAACACCCTGTAAGACCCCGAGGAAGGCCCCATTGGATCTGTCACGCCGCTTGAGAGGTGCCCGTACCACCAATCCAAGCACCACTCCTCTACGTTTCCGCTCATGTCGTAAAGCCCCCATGCGTTCGGCAACTTCGTGCCAACAGGATGCGTGGTGTAACTGGAATTTCCGCTGTACCAGCAATAGCTGCCATCCATCGAATTCCCCCAGTAGTATGTCGTCGTCGTTCCTGCACGACAAGCGTATTCCCATTGCGCCTCAGTCGGGAGATCGAGTTTGAGCCCCGTGCGTGCCCGTAGCTTTCCAATGAACGACGCGTAATCAACGGCAGACGATGAAGGCCATTGCGCACCATTCGATGATCCACGTATCATACTATAAGTAAGACAGTGTACAGGATAACTATTGCCCTTCCCCCACAGTGTCGTTGAACACGGATTGCTGCCCATCACCAGTACCCACTGCCTCTGCGTCACCTCGAACACGCCGCAGTAGAACGGCTTCGTGAGCGTTACTTCGTATTGCTCGCCCATCATGAACGTACCTGGTCCGATCAACCGCAGCACTAGTTTCGTAGTCTTGTACTCGTCCGTGTTGAATCCGCCCGAAGGGAGTTCAGCAACATAAAATACGGGATAGGACGAGGCGTTCGCCCCTGCCGAGAGGTCGATTACACAGTATAATGGGATCGCATACGCCATCGTGAATACCACATCATCGGACTTGAATTCAATCCCTTGCGCGTTCAAGTCCCATACGACGTGGTGCGCGCCTTCTGCAGTGCCCGTGTCGCCGGAGAGCGCAGCCACCGATGCCGTGTAGCTCGTCCCCGCCACGCGGTTCGTCGCCATCACGAATAGTCGCGGTATGTTCCATGCTGGCAGCCCCGCCGTCACGTCTCCCGTCAAGGTGTACGTGATGTCCACCTTACCATTCCAAGGATACCGCTGCTTGGCCGTCACATCCGTAATAGTCGGCGTGGTTGCAAAGCCTAGCTTTGCCCCCATTGCAATCACAAGCGCAATCTTGCCGTTAATGCTCATTTCAAGTCTCCTTTCTGCCTTATGTTCGTCTACAGGTTGCAGTAGTTCCTGCTTTTCAATATCCTTTCAACTTCATCTAAGCGAAACTTACACGTCTCTGATATAACTGAAGAACCGATTTCAATATCAGGTTTCATAAACACGCTGATTGTCTTGGCTGTCGTGTCAAAAGTCTCACAGAATCTAAACCCCAATCCCATCCGATATTTGTAATCTGTGGACTTCGTCAATGCCTTCAATTTTTCAAAATCTCTATTTTGGCTCGCATTGCTCCATTCTGTCTTTGCCTCAACTACCAGTAGATTATCATCAGTGCCACGCCTATGAACAATAATGTCAGGGAAAATCACACACTTGTTTGGATAGCAGGTGTCGCAATCTCCATTACACTTGATGTCTTGCGGTTGACGCAAACCCTGCTGTTGCTTCATTTGCGCAATAAGCTCGTACACTCTCTTTTGGTCGCCTTTCCCGACCTTGTTGTATTCACAATCTACATTATAACCAAAGAAAAACATTTGCATGTATTCTGCAAGTTTATGAGTAAGGGCTCGCTCTGCGACTTTGTATTCCACGAGTAACAAATCACGCGCATAAAACATCTCGAGACTTTGCAAAAACAACATAAGCACATATTTCTCGTATCTACACTCTTGCTTACAAACGCACGACATTGCACGCATTCTCGAGCTTCTCACCTTCTCTGCGCCTTGGTTGACTTAGGCGCGGCCATTCTCGGCGCAGAAAAGAAGAGTGGCGTGCCTTACATTCTCACGTTTGAAGTAGGCATCGCCAAACGCCTGATAGAAAACATGATCAGAAGACACGCCACGTGGGACTTGCCCACGTAGCGCAACCTTCGTACTCCGCTTTCTATCTTGAAATTGGCGATTTCACTTCAAGCGTCATACGCTGTTGCGTACGTGTCCTCCTTCGCGGATTACTCCGCTACGGAGGACTTGCTGGGGGCCTTTGGGGCTTGCCCAGCTCCTCGGTTGGAGCGGTCACGCGGGACGCGTGACCCTACCATTGATACCGAGGTTCTGCCTTACTGCCTTAGGTGGCGGCGGTCGCGGGGCGACCGCCCTACCGTTCAATCACGCGGTCCTCCTTCGCTAAATACGGAGGATAGAGACGCGTGACCCCACCTTGGGTTTCGGGCCGGTGGCGGATCTAGTGCAAGTTCAACCCGCCGTTGAAAGAACATTCATCGCTTCCGCGATATAGCCGTCGGCGCCTGCTCGCCAGCGGCTCAAAATCAAGCCGTATCCCACCCTTTAGAGACAAGACGCGAACATTATACCCCATCCCCCCGCCGGTTTCAAGCGCGAAACGCGATTTCTTGAAGTTTCAGCGCCCTTGGCCATACCAATTCCCAGCATACGCTTCCTGCGCATATATCCTCGGCTCGGCGGGGACGCCTCGCCCCACCGCCTCTGCACATCTCCCCTCCACCGCGCACAAGATTTCGTCCGCAACATATTCTCACTTCACGCGAGACGGGTTCCTTGGGTCTCGAAACTAATCAAAAAAGCCGTTCCAACGGCCAGATAAACCAACAACGCATCCATTCGCCGCTGCGAATGGATGCGTTGCTATGGAATGTCAACCGCCACCTTGAGATACGGCCACGTGGGACGAAGGCCCTAAAAGAGAGGTTACACGGCCAAACACCAAAAGATATACGATACCGCACAGAAAATCAAATCTTCGCAAAAATCTCCGGAATGTTGGATTTGCCCTGTACGAGACTACCAGACTGTCGTAACTGGATATTGTGGAATCATTCTGTCTCGCGTGATAATTGTCATTTTACCGACTTGAGCCTGTGCGATGATGATTCGGTCAAATGGATCTCCGTGAATTTGCGGCAGCATCTTGATCTGTTCAAGTACGACTGATTGAATCGGAAGCAACTGAATATCCCGAGCAAAACACATGGATTCCAGTTCAGGGATAGTCATGCAAAGCTGAATCTTGCCAATACTCTGCTTTATGGCTATCTCCCAAAAGGAGGCAATGCTGACGGCAACATATTCCGCATTGTCAATCAGATGATGGGCTGACGTGGAAAGTTCTGACGAATCACGCAAATACCAAAGCATTGTATGGGTATCGAGTAAATACATCACATGTACCCCTTGAAGCATTCCAGCGGTTCATCGAAATCCGGGGCCATGTAGAACTCACCGGTAATTCCTCCCGCATGACGCCTAGGAGAATCAGCGGTCGCCTGTGAAGCCCTACTTTCCGAAAACACAGAATGATTTTGCTTGAATATCAGGAAATCCAGAAAAGCAAGCAACTCCTCGCGATACTGCGGGGATATTTCGTCCACTTTGTCTTTTACTGCTGCATACGGCATGATAAGGCTCCTTGTGCACGACTTTAACGCGATATCGGACGCCTCCTCGTCGAGACGCCCGCCCGCGCGGGAAATCTGTATGTCCTACCCTTGTGGGCAAGACGCGATTATTATACCCCATTCCCCCGCCGGATTCAAGCGCGAAACGCGATTTCTTGGAGTTTCGCGCGCATTTGCGGATCGCGCCTAACCCTCGGAACGGCTGTTGAAATGGTAGGGCGAGCCGTCCTCGGCGAGCGCGGCTCGGCGGGACGCCTCGCCCCACCGCCCCTGCACATCTCCCCCCGCCGCCGTACATGAGATTTCGTCCGCAGCATATTCTCATCTCTCGTGAGATAAGTTACGCTTAACGCAAAACCAATAGAAAATACTGCTGCAACGGCCTAATAAAGCAACAACGGATGTCCTTACTTCGTGAAATACGTGAAGCCGTGCGGCGGCAAAGAAACTGTCTTGCCGCCAGGCAAGGCGAAGGATACCGCCTCTTTTGAAATGTTCACGGTAAGCGTGAATGTGGCGCCGTCCGGCAGCGGACGCGAGAACGCGTATGCCTTGTCCGGCTCCGGCACGGAATGCCATACCACAGGCGCGTCAAACAAGTCGGGGTGCCGGTGGCGGAGCTGCGCCAACTTGCGGACGAGCGCGCGGCGCGCCACGGCGGCCTCATCCCCCGCGCGCGACCAGTCGATGCACCATTTCCCGTGGTCGCGGTTCGACCAGATGGAGTGCGGGCTTGCATCCG
>JAEEGL017369535.1_pt1 | contig 11174 bp, 5 predicted proteins | sample 9134231 | NCBI WGS metagenome assembly JAEEGL01 (sample SAMN16246548, study PRJNA631951) | gut metagenome | biome: gut microbiome; feature: rumen; material: fiber-attached | host: Bos | place: Iran: Karaj | collected 2018-10
GCGTTCTCGGTATATAGGGGATAGAATAGCGGATTCTTTAATAAAAACTATAAAATATGGCACGAATTTATGACAATATCGACATGAAGTTTGAGGATGGTCTCAAAGGAATCATGTCTGATGACAAAGTACTGAGAGTGGATTTCTGTGTAGGTTATTTCAATTTACGAGGATGGAGTCTCATCGTTGATCAAATAGATAATCTACCGGGTGAAGATATTTATGAAGGTGAAGACCGAAAACACAGAACATGTAGATTACTTGTTGGTATGCATCGTCCATCTGACGATTTGGTAAAACAGATGTATTCTGCTAAGAAACAGGCTTTACCTGATGACAAATATGTCAACGAATGCAAATTGAAGATTGCCAAACAATTTCGTGACCAATTACTATTAGGCTTACCCACCAATCAAGACAAGTGGACGCTTACTAGACTTTGTGCCCAACTTAAAGAAGACAAAGTTTGTGTTAAACTCTACCTTCGCGAGCCTCTGCATGCCAAACTCTATGTAGCACATAGCCCCGATAATTTTCAAAACCCAAGATTTGCTATCATGGGTAGTAGTAACCTTACACTCCCTGGACTAACTAAACAAGGTGAACTGAATGCTGATTTCGCAGACTTCCATGATGCAAAAACCCTTTCAGAATGGTTTGATGACCGTTGGAATGACCGCTTTTCAATTGATATCACCAAGGAACTGATAGATGCCATTGAAAACAGTTGGGCTGGCGAGAATCTCATTCCACCATATTATATTTATTTAAAGACAGCTTATTATCTCAGTCAGGATGCTCGTTCTGGTATCAACAGTTATGAACTGAATGCTACATTCAAAAAAGAGCTTTTCCCTTTCCAGCAGAATGCTGTGAAGATGGTGATGCGACACTTGCTGAATGAAAAGCATAAAGGTGCTATGATTGGCGACGTTGTAGGACTTGGAAAGACCATTACTGCGTGCGCTATTGCAAAACTATTTGAAGAGAACCTGCTTGCACGCACGTTGGTTATTTGTCCTGCCAACCTTCAAGACATGTGGCTTAAGTATTTTCGCAAGTACGATTTGAAGGGTGAAATCATGTCTAACGCTAAGCATATCGACCCTGAGAAGATGTTCTATTATCGATTAGTTATCATTGATGAAAGTCACAACTTGCGTAATCCTCAGGGATCACGTTATCGTGATATCAAGAACTTCATCGCAAGTCAAGAGAATAGCGTTCTACTCCTCACAGCAACTCCCTACAACAAAGATTTTCGAGACTTAAGTACACAGTTGAAACTCTTCATTGCAGATGACCAAGACCTTGGTATTCGTCCAGAACGGTACATTAACTTTCTTAAAGGCGACAACCAGTTCCGATTTAAACATGCTGACATTGGTATTCGAACTATCAAGGCATTTGACCAAAGTGACTATGTAGATGATTGGAATGACTTGATGAAGCTTTTTTTGGTGCGTAGAACCAGGACATTCATCAAGAACAATTATGCAGAAACGGACGAAACAGACGGACGAAAATATCTTCAGTTCAGTGATGGCACGCGTTCATACTTCCCTGAACGCAAACCGAAGTCTGTGAAGTTTGAGACAGCACCCGGTGACCAATACAGCCGCCTCTATTCAGATGAGATGCTTGATTTAATGGAAGAACTTGAACTGCCACGTTATGGACTGACACAATATGTCAGTGAAACGAAGTCGATAGATGCCAGTCAACTTGAAAAGCAACTTCTGGAGAATCTTTCTCGTGCAGGAAAACGTATGCAAGGCTTCAACCGTAGCACTTTCTTTAAGCGTATAGATAGTGTGGGCTTTTCTTTCTTGCTTACCGTTTATCGACATATTCTCCGAAATTGTGTTTTCCTATATGCTATTAAGAATAAGTTAAAACTCCCTATTGCTGATGAAAACCAACTTCCTGACGAATTTATAGAAGATGGAGATATCAATGCCATCTTCGACATGCAGGGGGCTCTTGATCCCAATGGTGACACTGACGGACTCTTATCTGTGCCCACAGACATTAACTTCTATATGCAAAAGGCCGAAGAGTATTATCAGACTATATCAGGAAAGAACAATGTGAAATGGATTAGTTCAGGTTATTTCAAGCCGTCGCTCAAGAAAAGACTTGAAGAAGACTGTGAAGTGCTTATCAATATGATAAAGCTCTGTGGAGCATGGAACCCTTCCACCGATGCCAAGCTGAACAAACTGGAAGACATGTTGAAGCACAAGCATAAGAATGAAAAAGTATTGATATTCACACAGTACTCAGATACGGCACACTATCTGTATTATCAATTAAAGCGCAGAGGTGCTGAGCACATTGACATTGCTACTGGAGATAGTGATAATCCGACAAGAGTTGCTGAGAAATTCTCTCCTGTCAGCAATGAAGTGACTGTACCAGAATCGGAACAGACGCGCATATTGATTGCTACTGATGTGCTCAGTGAAGGTCAGAACCTTCAAGACAGCCATATCATCATCAACTTCGACCTTCCATGGGCTATTGTCCGTCTCATTCAGCGAGCAGGTCGTGTAGATCGTATTGGTCAGAAAGCCAAGGAGATATTCTGCTATTCGTTCTTCCCTGCTGATGGTGTAGAGCAAATTATTAGTCTTCGTGAGAGATTGACGGCTCGCATCAACACTGCTGCTGAAGTTGTAGGTCAAGACGAGATATTCTGGGAAGGAACCAAGGAGAACCTGAGAGATATGTTCAATGAGAAGGCTGGCATTCTTGATGATACAGACGACAATGACGTTGACTTGGCTTCACAAGCATTCGAAATATGGAATCAGGCTATCAAGGCTAATCCTAAACTCAAGAACATCATCCCGAACATGAACGACTACGTTTATAGCACAAAAGCTTTTTCGGGCGAACTAGCCAATGGAATGCAAATGCTACAAGACGGCGTGATTACTTATGTCAAGACCTATACAGGCTTCGACATGCTGACGTGGTATGATGCTAAAGGTGAAATTGTGAGTCAGTCACAAAAGCGTATCCTGAGAGCAATGGAATGTGCTATCGACACACCTGCTTTGGAACCTCTTGATAATCATCACGATTTAGTAGCAAAGGCCGTAACCAACGTAAAAGTAGACAACACAAGTGCCAGCGGCATATTGGGTAATAGGATGAGTACCCGTTATCGCATTCTGCAACTGCTGGAAGACTATATGCACAACTTGGAGAAACAGCGTGGTGATTATAGTGATTTGCTTTTCTTTGCTAATGACAAAGTAGATGCTTTGAAAGAAGCTATTGATGACATCTACAATAATCTCTTTACAGAATCCGTAAAAACCATTCTCGGAAGAATGCTCAAGCAGAACGTATCTCACGACGAGATTGTGGACTACATCTTGGAGTTACATGCCAGCGGCACCCTTGTCATTAAGGAAGAAGCAACTGAAGTGAATCGCGACAACAGAGTGATATGCTCTATGGGACTAAAATATCAAAACTAATTTAAAGAGGAACTACTATGTTGCAGAAAAAAGAATTCCTTGGATATATAAAGGAGAACAATTTCTATGAGCTTTTCATAGAAAGCGGTTGGAACAATCCGCTGGGTGACACCAATTTGGGCATGGTGCAGGATGATGACACTTCGTTCTGCTTTGAACAAATTGCTGAGCGTAATGGTTTTAAAATTGTGAAGTGTGAAACGGCTGCGACACCCAATTCATCACAATGCAAGAAAGTAGACCATTATTTACGTAGAATGGCCAATGATTACATTTGCATTTTCTATCAACCATCAGGCTTACATCATCTTTGGCTCGTCCCCGTTAATAAGGTTGATAAACGTGACTTGGTTAGGGTTGAGTATCAAACTCTTGACCAGGCTTCTTTCCTCTATGAAAAGGTTGCAGGTTTCTCCTTTGAGTTCGGTACAAGGACTAATATCGTTGATGTCCGCGAGAAAGTGCAGAAAGCTTTCCTGGTAGATTCTGAGAAAGTAACAAAGAAGTTCTACGATGAATTTAGAAAGCAGCATAAGGCATTCACTGCTTTCATAACTGGCATAGATGACTATATTGATGAAGAAAACAAGGCAAAGCCCAAGAACCAACAAGTTGAAAACAAGAACAAAAAGTGGTACGCCTCTATCATGCTCAACCGTTTGATGTTCTGTTACTTCATCCAGCGAAAGCGTTTCCTCGATGGAAAAACGGATTATCTAAACAGAAAGTTACAAGAGGTTAAAGAACAAGAAGGTGATGGACAATTCTATACTTTCTATCGTTCATTCCTCATTCATCTTTTCCACGAAGGAATCAATGCGCCTCGCCACGACAGCCCAGAATTTCTTAAACGATATGGTAAGATACCATATCTAAATGGAGGTTTGTTTGGAGAACACGAGTTGGAAACGAAATACAAAGACATCGACATCTCCGACGAGGCATTTGAAAAACTCTTTGATTTCTTTGATCAGTGGAACTGGCATCTTGACACAAGCCTGACGGCAAGTGGAAAGGATATCAACCCAGATGTACTTGGTTACATTTTCGAACAGTACATCAACGACCGTGCTGCAATGGGTGCTTACTATACAAAGGAAGACATTACTGAGTATATTGGACGAAATACGATTTTGCCATTCCTAATGGATAAGGTAAAAACAGCCACCCAAGACAGCGAAAAGGATTTCCGCAAAGACGGATATGTTTGGAAAACCCTTGCTCAGAGTGGTGACAAATACATTTTCGATGCCGTTAAAAAAGGCTATAACGTCGATTGGCAGAGTCAGATTCCTGACTATATTGCAAATGGTATCGACACTTCTGCTCTCAACTTGTTAGAACGTCGCAGCCGTTGGAATGAGAAAACAAGTGAAGAGTTTGCACTTCCCACTGAGATTTGGCGTGAAACTGTAGAACGTTTGCAACGTTGCGATTCTCTGCTTAAAAAGATAACCGATGGTGAAATAACAGAAATCAATGACTTTATTACCTATAATCTTGATATCCGCCAATTTGTCTCTGACATGTTGACGAATGCTGAAGACCATCGGTTTGTGGCACACTTCTATCATGCCCTGCAAAAGATAACTATCCTTGATCCAACCTGTGGTTCTGGCGCATTCCTCTTTGCAGCTATGAATATTCTGGAACCGCTCTATGAAATTTGTATTGACAAAATGGAAGATTGGCATAAGGTTAACCCCAACCTCTTCAAAGAGGAGATTGATGAGATAGACCGCAAATATCGAAGCAATCGCCAGTATTTCATTTATAAGAGCATCATACTCCGCAATCTTTATGGTGTGGATATCATGGTGGAAGCAACAGAAATCGCCAAGTTGCGACTTTTCCTAAAAATGGTGGCTGTAGTAGAAGTTGACCTCCGAGCTGAAAACCTTGGTCTTGACCCATTACCTGATATCGACTTCAACATTCGTTGTGGTAATACCCTTGTTGGTTATGCGACAGAAAAGGAACTACAGAAAGACCTGGTTGAAGGTGATGCGTATGCTAACGCTAAGTTTAAAAAATCGATAGAAGATGGCATGGAAAAGGCAGCATATGCTTTTAAACAATTCAAAGCTGTGCAGTTCAAGCAGGAAGAGGATATGGAGGCATTTAAGAAAGCTAAAGACGAATTACGCAAACGCCTTGAAGCTCTCAATGATGATTTAAATCAACGCTTATATGCTTCAACTACCGATGCTACCGTATTGTCGTTCGATGATTGGAAAAGTAGTCACCAACCTTTCCATTGGTTGGCTGAATTCTATGAGATTATACATGGAAGTGGTGGCTTTGATGTGATTATTGGAAATCCTCCGTATGTTGAATACAACCCACGAAGTTTTTCATATGTAATTAGTGGTATTACTTCCACGATCAACTTATATGCTTTGTGTGTTGATAGATGCAACTGTCTGAGAAATAATAGTTCCACATTTGGCATGATTATACTTCTCTCATTTATAAGCACACAGAGAATGGCAAACCACCTCAAGAATTTTATTAATTCAAATAAAGAAGTATTTATTTCTAACTATGAAGGAACTTCTAATCCTGGCATCCTGTTTACTGGTGTTAAAGCTCAAATCAGCATAGTTTTAGGTTTAAAGATTGGAGAGAAACTCATTCATACGACACATTATAATAGGTTTTATGCGATAGAGAGAGTTTGTCTATTTAGGAAAATCACCTATTTTACTTATAATGGATATTTTCCAATACCCAAAATTAGCAACAATCTTTATAATTCTATTATTACAAAAGTGTCAACTCAGAATTTACCTTTTTATCAGAAAGGCAGATACAATCTCTATTATAGGAATATGGGTAACTTCTTTTGGAAATTGGCCTTTAAAGAAAAACCTCTTTATCGAAGAAATGGTATTCAGCAAGAATCCAGCACTGTCTCATTAGTCTTATATGAGACGGAAAATATACGTGATTATTTTGTTTGTTTCTATAATAGTAGTTTATTTTTCTTGATATGGAATACAATATCAGATTGTTACCATTTTAGTATAAATGATGGAAAGTATTTAAATAAAAACTACAATGATTATCTATGGAGGGATTTGTCAAATGCATTGTGTGAGTCCTATAAACAAAACGGATATATTCAGACAGAATGGAAGCAAAATGGGGAGAAGAAAGAATACTATAGATATTTCCCACAAAAGTCCAAGTACATCATCGACGATATAGACAAAGTCCTTGCAAAACATTTTGGTTTTACAGACGAGGAACTTGACTTCATCATCAACTATGACATCAAGTATCGCATGGGTGATGAATTGAACGAAGAATAACATTATCAATAGGATAATGGAACCGCAATACACTGGCAGAAAAGAACTGCTCAATAGGAAAGCAATAGCATTCCTATCAAGTAGGACTATCGCTACTGACAAGGTGATGGCTTGCTATGACTGGGCCACCAGTCTTAATGCAGAAACCGATTGTGTAGTGAGCGGATTCCAATCACCTATCGAACAAGATGTTCTTCATTTTCTTCTGAAAAATAGAATACCAGTCATCGTGGTTCTTGCACGGGCTATGTATAAGCAGATTCCAGAAGAACTGGAGGAGGCATACAACGCAGAAAGAGTACTCTTCATATCCATCTCTAACAATACTCGTGTAAACAAAGCTACTGCCTCAATCCGTAATAGATATGTAGTAGACTTAGCTCAAGAAGTCCTTTTCGGCATGTTAGCTGAAAAAAGTTCTCTTAATGAGATATATCAATATGCTAAAGACAACAATAAAAAGATCATAACCATATGACGAAACTCGAAAAACTATACAGCATCATAGAGAATTCGAACGATGTGGGAATCAAACTCCCACAAGACGTTATTAAGCAAGTTGAAGAGTTGGAGGACAGTCTAATTAAACAGGAAATCCTGCCAGCACTTAGTAGTGACATAGAACCAAGATTGAAATCCATTAAGCGCGATCTCGTGTTAGTGGTAGAGTATCATCCAGGGCAACCTATCAGTGTGGCACTCAGTCGCAAGACAAACATCTCTCAGCTGATTAATGCTAAGAAATTGGTTGCAGCTACTCCTGTGGCACATAACCCAAATGCAGATTTGGTTGTAATCTTCCCTGACGGTACTGTTTTCGATGATAACAAGGCTATCAGCACCTTCGTCAAGACAATACAGAAGATTGGTTTTGATGAGGTGGCCAAAGTTGGTATTATGTTTATGGGATACAACCTCGTTGACACTCGCCAGCGCACAGACAAGGGAAGAACCTGGCAGAAACAAGTGGGGAATTACTATGTGTATTCATATCTCTCAAATGGCGAGAAATTGAAATGCCTAAACAGAATTTCAAGCTATTACAATCTAGGACTGGTTATTGAGACGAAATAAGAACAAAACTTTAATGAACTAAAAACTATAAAGATATGATTAGCAAAGACAACAAATTTAAGTCGTTCAATGACGCTAAGGATAAAATTGCGTTTATGAAGGAGGCTGATCTACCTATTGATCAAAAAATCTGGGATTGGTATCAGGAGTGGGAAGAAGAGGAACTCCAGATGCAGTCTGTCGCAAAACAGTATCCTATTTATACTCATCTGAAAAATCAGATCGGATATACTGACGAACTTCAGGAATGCATAAAGAAGACCACAGACGAATTATTGAAAGATGGTGAAGGAGCAGATAAACCAGGGCTGCTACTTGGAAAAATACAAAGCGGAAAGACTAGGGCTTTTGTGGGAGTGATGGCCTTATGCTTCGATAGAGGTGTAGATATATGTGTCATTCTGACAAAGGGTACAAAACCTCTGGCAGAGCAGACTGTATTACGAATGAATGCGGACTTCTATGATTTCGTTGACGGGAAAGACCCTTCTAAACCAGAGGTCAAAATCTATGACATCATTGATGTAAGGGATGCTATTCCTCAATACAATCTTAATTCAAATAAGGTCATTATTGTGTGCAAGAAAGAAGCACGCAACTTGGAGCACTTGATTAAGCTCTTCAATAAAAATAAGACCATTATTGATCAGAAGAAGGTTCTTATTGTAGATGATGAGGCAGACTTTGCTGGCCATTCTTTCGCAACAAAGGACGGAAAAGATCAGATGCAGAAAATCACTTCGCTAGTTAATATGTTCAGAGGTATCCTCAAATATTATCGACTTCTGAATGTAACAGCGACACCTTATTCCCTCTATCTTCAACCAGATGATGAAATAATAATTAACAATGGCAAAGTGTTGCCAGCCAAACCTCGTTTTACAGTCTTGGTTCCAATTCATAAAGATTATGTAGGTGGAAAGCAGTATTTTGAGGATTCACAGGATCCTGATTCCATGTACAATAGCTTGTACTGTGCGGTATCAGAAAAGTGTATGAGTGTTTTTAGACTCCCAAGGGCTAATTATTTAAAGAACACCTATTCTCTAAATATTCTGGAGATCAGGTTATCGGTCATTAATTATTTGATGGCCACAGCTATTCGTAGGATTCAAAATGGAGGTTTCTACCGTTCGAGTTTTCTCGTTCATATAGATATAGGAAAACAAAACCATTCGTTGCAGGTAGATCTTTTGGAGGCTGTGATAGAAAGTTTTCGCGTTTCATTAACTCAAAAAATGCATCCTCTAGATTTTGTCACTTTGAATACGGCATATCCTCTTCTTTGCATTTCAATTGAGGCTGGTCAGAAAGAGGGATTAATACCAAAGAGTCTTCTAATACCCAAACAAGAAGAGGTGGAAGCAGAAATTAAAATGATACTGAATCAGAAGGATTTTAGGATTGTACCTGTTAATTCTGACAATGATGTCAAACAATTGCTGGACAAGAGAACAGGTCAGCTGAAACTGGAGCTAACAGCCAATATCTTTGTGGGTGGCGGTATACTTGATAGAGGTATTACTATTGATCACATGCTAGGTTTCTTCTATGGGAGAGATGCAAAAACAAAACAGCAAGACACAGTGCTGCAGCATGCTCGTATGTATGGAAATCGCAGTAAGGAAGATATGGCTGTTACAAGGTTCTATACAACACCAAGTGTATATGCTGCTCTTGTCAGGATAAATGAGTTGGATAACCAACTTAGAGATTGGTTTGAAAATAGTGTGACAAGAGGCACAGATCCGTCGGCCGTATTCGTAGGGTATGACTCTGGAAAAGGAATTCGCCCTTGTGCAGCCAATAAACTGACTATTTCTGACACACTGACAATTAAACCTAGTAAACGCTTATTACCAATTGGGTTCCAAACACTCTCGAATTCGGAAATCAAGGGTACGATTAAGAAAATTGACGGAATTCTAAGCAGACCAGAATATCAGAAACGGGATAAGGATGGTTTCTTTGAAATCGGAAAGGCAGAAGTATTGAATATCCTCGAATTGATTAACAAGACTTTCTATAGGCATCCGAAGCGTGTTAGAAAAGGGCAAACAGTATTGAGCGTTTATCAAGATGCTGTAGATTGGGACATAGAAGAGATGATTGCTTGCCTTGAGTATTGTTTACAAAACGTCGCTGACAACAAGATGTATGCAATGGTGAGAGGTATTCCTGTTATTCGTGAATTGAGTAGAAAAAGAGCAAACGGTTGTTTTATTGACGCACCTGATGATGGCCGTACTGACGTGGCACCATCAAAAGCAAAGGCTGTAGACAGACCTGTTATGATGTTCATTAAGCAGAAAGGTGATAAGGATAAAGGCTGGCATGATGCTCCATTCTATTGGCCTGTGCTTATGACTCCACAGAAACTGACGGCTGCAGTCTATTCAAAAGATGAGAAATAGTAAATAGAGAGAAACCTATGGAATTACAGTTGAATCAACATTACGAGTTTGAGGTAATCGATATTTGTAGTAACACAAATGGATTGGATTACCTTTTGGTGCTTGGTCCTGATGACAAGACATATAAAGTTTATAACATCATTAAATGCCAATACACCAGTATCCCTGACACTATTTACGGAATAGTAACGGGAAGAAATGCTAATGGCAATTTAAGAAGAAAGCAGGACGAGTGCCGCGTGCTTCAGGAGCACTATGAATTAGGTCATTACTACACTTTCAAGATATCTGATCATAGAAAAGATAACAATGACAATGATTATTATGTTCTAGAAGATGACTTCAGCTATCAGCGATGGTATTCTAAGGAAGTCTTTGATATAGGTGATGACATCATATTATTGGCAAAATCCATTTCGAATAATGGCTATATTTATTATGAGCAACATAAGTCACCATCTGAGTCTCAAGTATCAGAAATCAAGCCTGTATGTGATACTAGGCCTACATCTGCGGACGGACCCGTATTTGATGGCGGTGAAGAAAGTCAGACTGTAGAGTATAAGACCTCGATTGTTTTTACACCCAAGAATGAAGCTAATATTGACATACAGATGTTTAACATCGTGCGTGAATTGGCTGCCTTTATGAACGCTGATGGTGGTACATTGTATATCGGTATTCATGACAGAACAAAAAAGATTATTGGTATAGATCAAGATCTTCCTCATCTATGTGAAGGAGAGTCCCCATTTGCTGATAGTTATACTGCGGATTATGACCACTACCAACTAAAGATTCGAGATACGGTAGTTAGCCTTTGTTCTGCTATGGCTGGTTCTCTTATAGATATTAGCTTCCCGCAACAAGACGGAGTGACA
>JAEEGL011576354.1_pt1 | contig 11173 bp, 9 predicted proteins | sample 9134231 | NCBI WGS metagenome assembly JAEEGL01 (sample SAMN16246548, study PRJNA631951) | gut metagenome | biome: gut microbiome; feature: rumen; material: fiber-attached | host: Bos | place: Iran: Karaj | collected 2018-10
CCGAAGCAGCTATCATCCGGATGAGAAGAATGTAACCATCGACCCTTCGGAGGTCGCTTCCATGGAAACGATCGATCCCAAGAGCCTGATCCCGGATGACCCGAGTCAGTATGTTCCGGACGATCCGGGTCAGTATGATCCCGACGATCCGGCCAACCCCTCCAACATTCCGCCGACCGATCAGAGCAAGCCTGTCGACGACATCATCCGCCCGGCGGACAGTATCAACAGAGTGGGCACGGTCTATAACATTCTCCTGATCGGTGTGGACCGCGAAGGCCAGAAGGGCACGAACTCGGATACCATGATCCTGGTCTCGATCAATTCGAGAAAGAAAATGATCTACCTGACCTCGATCATGCGTGACAGCGCCGCCCAGATCCCGGGATACGGCTTCATCAAGATCAATTCCGCATTCGCTGTCGGCGGCTTCAACACCGGCGCGCAGCTTCTGACCGATACGATCCGTTATAATTTCGGTTTCCCGATCGACAATTATGCATGGATCAACTTTGGCGCCATGAAGACCATCATGGACATGATCGGCGGCATCGACATTTATCTGACGGTCAAGGAAGCCCGCTACGTCGGCATCAGCATCCCTGCGCCGCAGGTCGTTCATCTGACCGGCGCCCAGGCCCTGATGCATGCCAGAGACCGTAGTTCCGGCGGATCGGACTACGGCCGCACCCAGAGACAGCGGAACGTCATCATGGCAGTGATCCAGAAAGCCCGCTCCGGCGGACTCGGTAATCTCGTGACACTCGCAAATGAGATCCTGCCTTACGTCCATCATAATGTGGAAGCGGGCAGGGTGGCGACGCTTCTTTTGAATCTTACGAATTACATGAACTACGGCATCGATCAGATGCGCATCCCGATCGACGGCAGCTTTTACAGTTCGAACGGAAATCTGATCATGGATTTCCAGCGGAATTCCTCCGCCTGGAGAAACATGGTTTACTGACGGCTTATTCATATAAGCTTCTCTCAACGACATGGTGAGCGGGATGGAACCTAAGACCGAAGCCAACGGGGAAAAAGATAAGCTCAGGCACGATAGAAAGGTGAAGAAAGAGATCTGGAGAACGGTCAAGTTCGTCCTTCTCTCTCTTTCCGCAGGCCTCATCCAGATCGGCTCGTTCACACTCATGAACGAGGTCTTTCACTGGCCTTACTGGGTCAGCTATCTCATTGCGCTGATCCTTTCAGTCGTCTGGAATTTCACGCTGAACCGGAAGTTCACCTTCAAATCTGTCGCGAATGTGCCCGTCGCGATGCTGAAAGTCGCGGCCTTCTATGCCGTCTTCACGCCGCTTTCCACCTGGCTTGAGGACATTCTGGCCGGCCGGCTCGGATGGAACGAGTACCTGGTCACGCTGATCAACATGTTCCTGAACTTCGTTCTGGAATACCTGTACTGGCGTTTCGTCGTCTTCGGAAAGACGATCGATACCAATGAACAGGCCCGGAAGGAACAGGAGAAAGAGAGAGAAGAGGACGAGAAGCGCTTCCGAGAAGAAACGGAAGAACGAAAAGCGGAAATCCCCGGAGAAGACACTTCTTCGGATCAGGGATAACAAAGAGGAGGCAGAATCGGTTATGGCAGAAACCATGTATGCACTGGTGAAAGAGACCGCTGCGCCGGGGCTCACACTCAAGAGAGTGCCCGTTCCGGAATGCGGTCCGAACGACGTGAAGATCCGGATCCACAAGACTTCGATCTGCGGCACAGACCTTCACATTTACAACTGGGACGAATGGTCGCAGGCGACGATCGTTCCGGGAACGGTCATCGGGCATGAGTATTGCGGCGAGATCGTGGAGAAAGGCTCCGAAGTCGTGGAATATGACGTCGGACAGATCGTGACAGGCGAAGGCCATATCACCTGCGGCGTCTGCCGGAACTGCCGGGAAGGCAGAAAGCATCTCTGCCGGAACGCCAAGGGCGTCGGCGTGAACCGGGACGGCGCGTTTGCGGAGTATCTGGTCATCCCCAAGACCAATGTGGTGCCCGTCAAGATCTCCTCGACGCTGACGGAAGACATGGTATCGAGTTTTGATCCGCTGGGCAATGCGGTGCATACGGCGCTGACCTATGACATGGTCGGCGAAGACGTTCTGATCACCGGCTGCGGAGCCATCGGCATGATGGCGGCCGCCATCTGCCGCCACGTCGGCGCGCGCCGCATCGTCGTCACCGACATCAATGATTACCGCCTGAATCTGTGCCGGGAGATCACCCCTTCCGTCATCACCGTGAACACCATGCGCGAGGACCTCAAGGAAGTGATGAAGACCATCGGCATGCGGGAAGGCTTCGACGTCGGTCTGGAGATGTCCGGCAATGCCAAAGCCCTCGCCCAGATGATCGACAACATGAATAACGGCGGAAACATCGCGCTTCTGGGCATCATGTCCAAGCCGCCTGTCGTCGATCTTCAGAAGGTCGTCTGGAACGGACTTACGATCCGCGGCATCTACGGCCGCAAGGTGTTCGACACCTGGGATAAGATGATCTACATGCTGGAGAGCGGTCTGGACGTCCGGAAGGTGCAGACGCACCGCTTTGACTTCCGTGATTATGAAAAGGGCTTCGCGGTCATGAATTCCGGCATGTCCGGCAAGGTTGTTCTGGACTGGACCACCGCGGACAAGGAATGAAAGTTTCCATCAAACAGACAGAAGGAGAGAATGATGAAATCTGCGTATCAGTATTTTCAGAAGACCCTTCAGGAACTGAAGGAAGAAGGCCTGTACAAGAATGAGCGCGTGATCACGACGCCTCAGAGCGCGCACATCGACACCACGGCCAAGAAGAACGTGATCAATATGTGCGCGAACAACTATCTGGGTCTTGCAGACAACGCACGCCTCATCAAAGCCGCGAAGGAAAGCTATGACAAATGGGGCTATGGCATGTCCTCGGTCCGCTTCATCTGCGGCACGCAGGAGATCCATAAGGCGCTGGAGCGGAAGATCAGCGAGTTCCTCGGCACCGAAGACACGATCCTCTACAGTTCCTGCTTTGACGCGAACGGCGGTCTGTTCGAGCCGCTTCTCGACGCCGAGTGCGCGATCATTTCCGATGAACTGAACCATGCTTCCATCATCGACGGCGTCAGGCTCTGCAAAGCCCAGCGCTATCGCTACAAGAACAACAACATGGAAGACCTGGAGCGCTGCCTCATTGAAGCGAAGGATGCGAAGATCCGCATGATCGCAACGGACGGCGTCTTCTCCATGGACGGCATCATCGCAAACCTCAAGGGTATCTGCGATCTCGCCGACAAATATGACGCGCTCGTCATGGTGGACGACAGCCATGCGGTCGGCTTCATGGGCGATACCGGCCGCGGCACGCCGGAATTCTGCGGTGTCCAGGGCCGTGTCGACATCATTACCGGCACGCTTGGCAAGGCGCTTGGCGGAGCAAGCGGCGGATATACCTCCGGACGGCAGGAGATCATCGACATGCTGCGTCAGAAGTCCCGCCCGTATCTGTTCTCCAACACACTTGCGCCCGCCATTACCGCGACGGCTTACGAGACCTTCACGATGCTCACCGAAAGCACGGCGCTTCGGGACAAGGTCCACGAGAACACCAGATATTTCCGTGAGAAGATCAAAACCGTCGGCTTCGACATCATAGAATCCACTCATCCGATCGTCGCGATCATGTTCTATGATGCGCATGTGGCCGGAAAAGCCGCGGAAATGCTTCTGGAAAAAGGCATTTATGCGACCAGTTTCGTTTATCCGGTCGTCCCGAAGGGCAAAGCCCGCATCCGCGTCCAGATCTCGGCAGCCCATTCGAAGGAAGACCTGGATTATGTCATTGAATGCCTTAAGGAAGTGAAATCTTCATTGTAACAGTAAGAAACATGTCACCGGACAGAAGCGAAGAGGGGGGAAAGAGATGAAGAAGAAACAGATTTGCCTTTTTATGGCACTCCTACTGACACTCACCATGGCGCTTACAGGTTGTATCACGATCGTGGTCCCGACGGATCCGGCCGAATCGGCTGAACCCGGGGAAAGCACGGAAGTCCGGCCGACGGAGCCTACGAAGACCCAGGCTCCGACAGAGAAACCCACGGACAAACCGACCGAGCCCACGCCAGGACAGACCACTGAAGCTCCGACAGAGACAGAGGCTCCGTTTACACCGCCGGTGGCGAAGAGCCTGGAAGCGGTTCCGGTCCTTGTCGGCTCTCACACCAAGAACGACTGGCATTCGGACATCCGGAGAAACAAGTACTGGGTGGAATGGCCGCAGTTTTCGGTACTCGGCCAGGACAGGCCTGCTCTCACGGAAGCCATTGAAAAATGGAACCTCAGTGCGGACAAGAGCGGGCTCAAGCTGTATACCGACAATTTAGAGGATGCCAGGAAAAGCTTCTCGCCTGCCATGAACAACTGGGAGGACCGCACGGACGCCTATATCCAGCGTGCGGACGAGAAGATCTTCTCAGTGCTTCTGGAGTCCACAAGCTACCACGGCGGAGTTCATCCGGGCACACTGTATTCCCAGCTGAACATGGACCCCGAGACCGGAAAGACACTGGGCCTTTCTGACGTCGTTCAGAACCGGGACAGCTTTATTGAGAAGGCGGTCTCGCTTCTTGATGCGCAGAACAAAGAGAACGGGAATCCCTTCGGGGACAAGTATCAGGAGACCTTCAAGGGCCTTCTTCAGAAAAAACTGAGCGACAACGATGCGGCAGGGATCGCATGGGTGCTCCTTCCCGATCATCTGAGACTCATTGTCGACGAATACGTGCTTGCCGCCTATGCGTACGGCCCGGTCTATGTGGACGTTCCGTTCTATGAGAATGAGACGCTGTTCCTCAAGAAGGACTATTATGCAGCCGTAAACGGCAAGTTCGAGCACTTTGCGTCAAACGGAAAAGGCGGATTCCAAATCGCGTTATTCAACGAAGAACCCTTTGGAGACTATCTCGTGAGCGTCGTCGATTATCCGGGCGAATACTACGGTGAATACGAGATCTGGAGCGGCGAAAGGGTCGTAAGGAAGAGCCGCGGGCTGGGGCTTTCGCATGCATGGCTTTTGACAAGAGGAGACCAGCAGCTTGCCATTCTCCAGTGTGCCTATGAAAACGGCTACGAAGAGACGCACGTGTACAGAGTGGGCAGAGAAAAGCTGGAAGAAGTGGACACCTATTATGGAGCGGTCATTCCGGTTGTAAATGATCCGGATCACCTCCTCTGGGAAGTCCGGGGAGACATGCTGGGCACCTGGGCGGGATACGCATTCCTGACGGTGACGGATGCCGGACAGCTACAATATGACAAAGTCTTCTGGTTCAACAACAAGGACGATGGCTTTGAAGAAACCAAGAAGAGAACACTGACCACGAAACGGGAAGTCAAGGCATACTCCGTGGAAGACCCGAAGAAAGAGATCAGGATTCCGGCCGGCGCGGTGCTGGTCCCTTATGAGACCGACTATGAGAGTTTTCTGGATGTGATCCTTCCGGACGGAACATTTGCCCGGATCCCGGTCGTACGGGATAAGTCCACTTACTCCTTCCTGATTGACGGAGTCAACGAGTACGATGTCTTTGACGGCATCAGGTATTCCGGCTGATTCCGATCCATGACGAAGAACCGCTGCGCAAAAACGCAGCGGTTTTTTCGTTTACAAAAAGCGTGCCTCAATCTGCAGGCAGAGCGAAGTGGCGCAAAATGAGACGCCCGTGGTAGTATATTTCCATGATGCTTTGTTCAGAAAACCCATGGATCGCTGCGGGAACACTCATGGCCTCCATTGTCCTCGGATCGCTTCCGGGCTGTCTGCTTATACACCGCACATCCGGAAACGGCTGTGGTGAGATGAAGAAAACTTCGATGAAGGCTGCCGGTTGTGCCGCGATGACGGGCGGCTTTTTTACACTGACAGTGCTTCTTCGAGGAAATATCGGAGTTTCCGCCCTCAGGGACTTCGGACTTTCCGTGATCCTCCTCAGGGTGTCATTATGTGACCTTAGGCATTATGAGATTCCCGAAAAAGCGCTCCTCGGAGGTGTCCTTCTATGGCCGCTCTGGCTGTTTTTCGGCGGCCTGTCCGAAGAATTCCATGCATGGTCCGCTTTCTGTGACGGGGCATTGTCCGCCGTTTGCTTCTCCCTGGTCCTATTGATCCTGACGCTGATCGCGGAGAAACTCGTACGAAAAGAGATACTGGGCGGCGGCGACATCAAACTGATCTTCATGGTCATGCTGCATCTGGGCTTTCTTTGCGGCTTGATCTGTCTCGTCATTGCAATACTTTCAGGACTGGTTTTCGTGACCACGGGGAGGCAGAGAAGATTTCCATTCGGACCATCGGTCGCGATCGGCACATTATCCGCGCTTCTTCTGGACAGCATTTTTTGGGGCTGATGACTCCTTCCGGTGTCCGGCTGACTGCCAAAGAAAACAGATGCAAAGCGTTCCGGGTCATGCTATAAAAGGAGAAGAGAGTGAAAGGGGTTCAAAGACCATGACAGATGACCCGATGAATGCAGCAAAGGCTCCGGAGGAAAGCGCTCCCGCCCTTCAGAAAGAGAATCTTGCAGAGCCGGCCGGACAGCCCGCGCCTTCGGAAGAGAAGAAAGAGAATGCCCCGAAGAGACGTTCGGTTTTCGGGGCGCTTAAGAGTATACTGGAAAATGAGACCGTCCGTGAGATCATCGCCCCAAGCGTGGTAACGATCGGAGGAAAGATCGCCTATGATAAAATGTTCAGCCGTTATGAACGGCCGGACTATTCCGTAACGCCCGGGATCCGGACCTATGAACGGATCGCTGACAGGCTTCCGAGACAGTGTTTCACCTTTCCTTCGGACAAGGTGACCTGCGCCGGTTATTTTTATCCCGCGAAGCCTTGCCGCGGCCTCGTGGCCTTTGCACACGGGCTTCACGCCGGCGCGGACGACTATCTGACTGTTTTCGAGTTCTTCGTACGGCAGGGATACAGCGTCATCGCATTTGACACCAAGGGCACCTATGATTCTAAGGGCGATTCGACGGTAGGCCTTGCGGAAGCCATGGTCGAACTGGACCATCTGCTGAATTTCGTCAAGGCGGAGCCGACACTCAGTCAGATCCCGCTCTTCGTATGCGGGCATTCCTGCGGCGCGGGCGCGGCGGCTTCGGTGCTGTCACTGCATCCGGAGATCCAAGGCTGCACCACGATCGCGGCCATGAATGATCCTAATCAGATGATTGTCGGAAAAGGCAAGGTCTATTCCATAATCCCCACGCTCCTGGGATTTCCGGAAACGCCGCTTACTATCGCCTTCCTGAACAGTCAGCAGAAGAAACTGTTCGGCGCTTATACCGAGCTGAACGGCGTCAAGGGCATCAATGACACGACTTGCCCGGTACTGATCGCCCATGGCCTCAAGGACATGGTTATCGAGTATATGAGCCATATCGCGCTCATTGCGCATAAGGATGAGATCCGCTCCGACAACGTCTTCTATTACACGGGCTGGGGCAATTCGGGCGCGCACGATACGATCTGGCGTTCCCCGAAAGCGGTGGATTATCAGGAACAGGTCGAGAAAGAACTCGAAAGACTGAAAAAGGAAAAAGGCAAAGACTGGACAAAGGAAGACGAAGCGGCTTTCGTGTCCGGCATAGACCACGCATTATACAGCGCAATCAATGAAGAACTGTTCGAGAAGGCGGTCGAGACCTTCGAGAAGGCTTGAAAGGAGACACATGAAGATACTGGTATTGAACGGAAGCCCGAAAAGGGACCAGAGCGATACGATGCATATGACCCGCGCGTTTCTTCAGGGCATGCAGGACGTAGAAGAACAGGAGATCCATATCGTGCACGCGATCGATCTTCATGTGAAATACTGCACGGGCTGCCTCGTCTGCATGCATAACGGCGGGAAATGCGTTCAGGACGACGACATGAAGGAGATCCTTGAGGAGATCACGAAGAGCGAGCTCATCATTTTCAGCTTCGGTCTGTACTGTTATGCGATGCCCGCGCCCTTGAAGGCGGTGGTGGACCGGACGGTCCCTCTGTCCAGCATGATCATGAAGAAGCGCGGAGAGCGCTATGAGCATGTGCGTCAGGGTGATTTCTCACGGCTTCGTTTCCTGATGATCGCGGGTTCCGGATTTCCCAATTCGAAGCACAATTTCGAACCGGCCGTCGGCGCTTTCAAACTGAAATTCCCGGAAGATCATACGATCATTACCGTGCCGGAGAGCCCGATGTTCAGTGTACCGGAGGCAGCTCCTCTCACCGGACCAAGACTCGATCTTCTCAGGGAAGCCGGAAGAGAATTCGCGAAAAACGGCGCGATCCCGGAGCCTCTCATGGCGGAGATCACTTCCCCGATGATGCCGGAAGCGGAATATGCAGCCATCGTAAACAGCGGCGTGTGAACTGAAAATCTATGAAAAACGCACCCGGCTTTCGGCCGGGTGCGTCTTTTTGTACAGGGAAACGATCAGCAATACTGCTCGATTTCCGTGACAAGTTCCGCGAAAAGTTTCAGTCCCGCATTGACGGCATCCGGCGTCTCCATGTCTACGCCGGCGATCCTTAGGAGCGAGATCGGATCTTTGGAAGAGCCGCCGGAGAGGAACTTCTTGTAATCCGCGACGGCCGGCGCGCCTTCCGTGAGGATGCGGTCCGCGATGGCGCAGGCGGCGGAGAAGCCTGTCGCATACTGGAAGACATAGTAATCATAGAAGAAGTGCGGGATCCGGGCCCATTCGAGCGCGATCTCGGGATCGGAGACCATGTCCGGTCCGAAATACAGTTTGTTGAGCTCCAGATATTTCTCGCAAAGCGCGTCCGCGGTCAGCGTCCGCCTTTCTTCGGCCATCTTGCCCAGCATGAGTTCAAATTCCGCGAACATCGTCTGACGATAGACCGTGCCCTTGAAGGAGTCCAGGAAATGGTTGACCAGATAGGCGCGTTCGTCCTTGTCGGTGCAGTTCCTTAAGAGATACTTCATGAGCAGGACTTCATTGACCGTCGATGCGACTTCCGCAACGAAGATCACATAATCCGCGGTGTTGACCGGCTGATGCTTCGTGGAATGCCAGGAATGCAGCGAGTGGCCCATCTCATGCGCAAGCGTGAACATGCTGTCCAGGTTGTCCTTGAAGTTCAGAAGCACGTAGGGGTGCGGATGAGAGATGCCGGAAGAATAGGCGCCGCTTCGCTTGCCGACATTTTCATAAACGTCGATCCAGCGATTCTCGAAACCCTCGCGAAGAAGGTCCGTATAGTCTTCTCCGAGAACGGAGAGTGCCCTAAGGACGGTCTCCTTGGCTTCGTCATAACTGATCTTCTTGGCAACGTCCGGGATGATCGGCGTATAGACGTCGTACATGTGAAGCTCGTCGACGCCCAGGAGTTTCTTACGCACCCGGACATAACGGTACATGCTCTCCAGATTCTCATGAACGGCCTGAATGAGGTTATGATAGACCTTGACCGGGACTTCGGTCTCGTCCAGGCTGGCTTCCAGCGTGCTTTCGTAGCCTCTGGCGTCCGCATAGAAGACCAGACCTTTGAACTGTCCGTCAAGGCAGGCGGCCGTGGTGTTCTTCATGGCGTCGATGCCCTTGTAATACGCCTTGAAGACCTTTTCACGGAGATCACGGTCCGGAGATTCCAGAAGATTCGTGAAGGAACCGTTCGAGAGCGGATAGACATTGCCCTTGGAATCGGTGACTTCCGCCCACTTCATGTCGGCATTGTGGAGAAGCGAATTGATGCCCTGTGGCGCACTGGTGATCTCCGCGGCATTCGAAAGCAGCGTCTCTTCCTTTTCGGAGAGGGTGTGCGCGGCCCGGCGGCGGATCACGTCGATGGAACGCTTGTAGGTCAGAAGCTCGGGCTTCTCCTGATAGAAGGCTTCCAGCTTCTCTTCAGGGATCGAAATGATCTCAGGCGCCTGGAAGGCAACGGAGCCCATGACCATGGCATACAGAGAAGCTGCACGGCCGCGGAAATCCTGATACTTGCTGTCGGCGGTGTCCTGATCGGCCGAGAGCGAGGCGTAGCCGTAGATCTTCTCCAGTTTCAGCCGTACCTCATCACCAAGCTGCAGGAAAGAGAGCAGCGTTTCGGCGCTTTCCCTTAATCTGCCTTCATAAGCCCTCAACGTTGCGGGAAGCGGTTTCAAGGCTTCGAAAGCCTCAAGCCAGGCTTCGTCATTTTCAAAAATCATGCTAAGATCCCAGGTAAACTCCTTCGGGACCTGATCTCTTTTCAGCACTTTACCAGCGTCCATAGAAAACTCCTTTCAGATCGTTGCCGCAAGGCGGCTCAAAGATAAAAAAACTATAACATATTTTTCCGGAGAAATCCACTGTCCCCGGAGAAGGGAGCGGTGTCCGGACAATGCTTTTCCCATTGACACGATCATTCAGAGAGTGATAATTTTATTGTGTATGCGGCCTTGATCAAAAAGCCGCGGGAGGCATATTTTGGACTGGTCTTTCTTTTTCTTTCTGATCAGCGTGCTGTTCGGGCTTGGTTTATCCGGCGCCGTCTTTTACGGCGCAGTGTCTTCGATCCGCGGCGAGAAGAGCTTTGGAGGATGGAAACTTTGGGTTTCGGCGGTTTTGTTTGCGCTTCTCCAGTTCGGTTTTGCGCTTGCGGGCTACGGGATATCCAGAAGCCTCGCCGGTCATTCCGGCATGGAGAACTCGCTCCTCTGGGCGGCACTCTTCCTGAGCCTTTATTTCGGCGGGAAAATGATCCTGGAAGGGCTTCGGACGCTCCGCCGCGGAGAGATCTCTCTTGAAAAACAGTTGAGAGCATCCGAAAGACCGATGGAAGCAAAGCCCGGGATGACTGCCGAAGAGGCCGTGCCCGGGAGAACGGTCACGCGCACCAGAGTCTCGGACAAGATCCCGGTTCTGTGGAAAGTCTTTCTGAAAGCCTTTGCCGCGTCGGGCGGTGCGTTTGCGGCCGGCTTTTCCATTCCGAAAATGCCCTTTGTCGGGGCGCTCGCGGAAAGCGGGATCATTTTCTTTCTCACATTCATCTTCGCGCTATGCGGCCTTTTGAGAGGCCAGGACAAGGATGTGAAGATCCCTTGTTATCTGGAGATCCTGGGCGGCGTGCTTCTCATCGCGGCCATGGCGATTACGATGATCAGACAATTCACGGCATGACTTCG
>JAEEGL011773815.1_pt1 | contig 11173 bp, 8 predicted proteins | sample 9134231 | NCBI WGS metagenome assembly JAEEGL01 (sample SAMN16246548, study PRJNA631951) | gut metagenome | biome: gut microbiome; feature: rumen; material: fiber-attached | host: Bos | place: Iran: Karaj | collected 2018-10
AATGGTGTTTTGAATGGGCGATTCTCCCATTGTTTGCGAAGCATAATCATAGGGCTGATGGGAACTCCTGTGCTAAGTTCTATATCATATAGAGCTCCAGATACTGCATCTTCTCTTTTAAAATCTCTATAATCACCCTCAAGAAGAACAAGCACATCAATATCGCTATCGGCACGAGCATCACCTCGTGCTTCCGAACCATACAGTATTGTCGTTGCCGTGGGCTCAATATTCTTTATGGCATATTTTATTCTCTCTACAATCTCCGGTCTTCGCATAAGATTTATATATGTGCAAAGATAGTATAATCCATCATTTCCAATCGTCAATATCTGAGTATGATTCCACTGCATTTTCCACTTCATCAGGCAAAGAGGGGAAAAAATCTATACCAGTTATTCTTTCTACCTCATCTATAGTATTTATGTAGTTATCGCGTTTCTTGGAACCATCGTTATTCCTAATAACAAAACCTATTGCTTTAGGCTTTGGATTAAGACATAATACAACTTTGAAAAACGCTTCTGGAACAACTATTTTATTGTTTCCTATGGTCTCGTGTTCAACATTTAATAACACTGGGCCACATACAATAAAAATATCTCCATATCTCTTAGCCCACTTTCTACAGTCTTGTTCAATCCTATTCCATACCCCAGTATTTAGTTGTCCATCTTGAGGACAAATATTAGTCAGAATATTGGACTCTTCCATTGCTTTTATATCCCATTTATTGTCGCCAGCAGGGCACATATGACCATGCGTCCATCCTGATCCACGATAATCTTCATCTGTTGCTCTTGGTGTTGGGATATCATAATCTTCAAAATATTTGCTTATGCGTTTATAAACTCCATCCGCATGATCTGAAGTTAGATGCCAAGCAACCCAATTGGGTAGTTTTGTTTCTTTATTATATGACGTTATATAGGCCTTACGCAGTATGATTTGTTCTGGAAAATCAGATAATAAAGATGGGATAAAACTATGCAATAGTGAATCTGAGTCTTCAGCTTCTCCTTGTATCATCGAATTTGAAGTCCTTTTGAAAGATATTTTCTTGGGAGTTCTATGCTGACGACACGAAACTGTCAACGTAATCACTGACAGTAAAGAAGCAATAATCATTATCGTGCTAAATCTGCTTGCCATCACTAATCACTTTGTTTCCCGACATTGCCTATTTTAGGTACAATTTGGATAATAATTCTTTGATTCTTTTCCTCATATTCTGGGTTATATCCATCTTCGTTGAAACGTCCACGTCCTCTTATGCCACTACCAGAAACCTGAACCTCACATTGGGACTTTTCAAAAGAAATACCATTTCTTTTCCACAGATAGTACAAAGACAATGCTCGTTTATAACTAAGAGCATCATTATCATAGTATGAATCCTTTGAAGCCATACCCTCTATAACAACAAGGTATGTAATATCCATATCTTTATACTTTGGATCTTCTTTCATAATGTTCAGCTTCTGAATTACCCCCATCAAAGAAGTACCTACTTTAATAAGTCTTGTTGTGTCATTCAGTACTCTAACATCATAATCGGTCTTCTTAAAACTTGGAGAATAAGATCTTTTCAAAATCCACCGCTTATTGTTTACATCTTCCTCAAAATAATCAGTAGGCAACTGATTGACCGCTTCCTGTATTTGCTGGACGTTACGTAATTGTTCTTCCGATACTTTTCTCAAACGTTCTGCTTCTATTAGCGTATTTCTGAGGGAAATAATCGTAAGTACAAAAAGTACGAGCATCAAAAAGAACAGACTTGTCATCAAGTCCGAATAACTTGGCCAGAAGTGAGAACCTGTTTTCTTTTTATTCATAATTGGATTCCTGCAATTTGAAGCACGAACAATACAATTTCCTTTATTATTTGGATGAGACAATAGAACGCAATCAGGTAAATAGCAATTTTCACCTTCATTGGGAACTTCTGCTTTGGTGGCGTGACAATAGTTCCCGTTTCTGTTACAATTTTGCTATTCGAGTTTTCCTCAACTATTTTTTGCAGGTCTTCTATGCCTTGCTTAATTAGTGGAAGATTAGATAATTCACTTGAGGATTGCTCCATCTGTTCGGGAAGCGCTTTCACAATTAGTCCCAAGTTGTCAAATGTTTCAGCCAAACGTTGATTACGTTTATCTATCGCATCTGCCATCTCGTTAAGTTTACTCTCAAGCAATTCCTGTTGTTGCAACATTACCTTATCGAGTTTCTCATTTTGGTCAACAATCTTCTCTGCCATATCATCAACCTTTTCTTTCGAAAAACGTCCGAGTTGTTTAAATGAAGATTCAAGTTTTTCGTCCACATTACCAACTGCTTCTGAAATAAACGCTTTGCGTTTCTCAATTTCGTTTATTTCTTTTTCGAAGAATTGCCCCATTCTCTCCCATGTTTTAACACGTTCATCAGCTTCACCCAACCTTGAAGTCAATTCTTTAACAGATTCAATATACAATCGGGTATCCTTTAATGAAGCCGCAAGCAATGCTATTTCATCAGTACTATCTTTTAGACTTTGATAAACTTTCACGTTAGCCGAAGCAAATTTCGAAATGTTTATTTTTTCTAGTGTCTCTAGGAGTTTTACCTGATCCACGTATGTGTCGTTAACCTTAGATAAGGTATTATCCAGTTTCTGTGTATTAGAAGAGAATGTTTCATTGAAATCCTTAAGATTATTGGTCATTTTCACCAATGTGGTAGTAAAGTCTGTCGATAAGTTTGGAAGCAGTTCAGACTGAATCCAACTCAGAAAATTATTCTCCCGTAGTTCTACTTTACTCTTTGCTTCCTTAAACAGGTATGAAGCCCGCATTGTTAATCCAAGACCTACAGCACTAGAAATCACAGCCAAAGCAACTCCTCCGAGCAGGTCAGTTACTCCACTATCTGCTAAGGCGGAGCTATTTCCTGACATCAGACGTTCGATTCCACCTCCAAAAACAAGAAATATGACACCAAAGAATATTCCTATCATGGTGCCTACAAGTCCAATATACTGTGTAAATGGGATTAGTGTCTCTATTTCCGACTCAGAGATGTCTCGGTTTCTATCAACGACGTCCTTCATTAAATGATAATCGCTAACCTGATCCGAATTCTCATCAAGGTAGCGGTTTAGGGTGGACACGATGTTAATAAAGGCTTCAGAATTGTGGCTTGTGTTAATCTGAAGTTTCTTGTCTTCCGATTTATTTAGGGATACATTTTCCTTAATCAAATCGGGGAATATAATCTCGTACTCACTAATTATCTGACGGGTTTTATTAAATTGGTATATTTCCCAACAAATAAATACAACGACTAAAATTATAGTAAATGTAAACATTTTATATCAACTTAATTTTGGCTTTCTTCTCAACTTTTAAATTATTGTCGATTATACCAGGTTCTACATTAATAATATTTGTGGCTCCATTCTGTTTGCCTTCTATATCACATGTTTCATCAAAGATGGCATTAATATTTGCCAATGCTCTGTCGACATTTCCATGGAATTCGAATTTCCTAATACCATTCTCCTCCCATGTTCTAAAGAAACATTTCTCATCTGAAGATAATAATCTACGGAACTGTCCACTATTAGCCGATTCAAGATAATCATATCTCGGAACAATAGGAGCAGAAACTGGTTTCTCATTTGAAAGATCAAAAACGATCTCGTTTCTAACTGTCCCATCATCATTCTTCGTTTCAAAGGATTTTGCTCTTTTTTCATTTTCCTGCGCAATGTATTCTTCCCAACCACTATTAGAACGATTCACCTGTTCTCCTGTTCTGGTGGGATTATTAGTCGATATTGGCCCAGAAGATTCTACGCGAGAGGAAGATGCTGTTGGTCTCTCGTTTTGTGCTATTGATTGTTTTTTGCAGACATCATTGTATGCCCCTTTCCTATAATCTATCTGACTTTCTTTTTTATCTAGGATTTCAGAATAGCCCTTATAGGTATTCTTAAGTTTTCTTCCTTCACCTTTAGTACACCACCTCAAATACATAATGTACGAAATTAGCGCGACAATAAGAATTGCCTCTATTAAAGCAATGAAAAAAACAACATCGTAATTATTAGATAACAATTTTTCAAATCTATCCATATTTTCTTTCTTTAGTTGTTCTTTTTATATATTGCAGAAATCAAGGCATTTAACATGCCTCTCAAAGGATAGAAGAACATTGTTTCCTCGATAACATCGTTGTCGGACACTTCTTGACGTTTAATATCAAGACCATTCTTTGTGAAAGTAACAAGATCCCTTAGACACTCGCTCTTTGCAATCTCAAGGGAGGTTTCAGAAGAATCGAAATTGTTTTTGTACGAGAACTCACGGTTCAAATCAACAACGAAGTTCACAAAGTTCTTGGCTTCATCAACAGTTCTTTGAATATATGCGTCATCAATAGATGCATAGGTATCACCATCTACGAAAGCAGTACCATTTCCCTGAACAGCTTTATAAACCATCTTCATCGAGGCCATAGCTTCGTATTCCTGGTATATCGGATTAGATAATCCACCTTTACATGTAACCTCTTTAGGATTATTCTCATTTTGCAGGATGGTCAGACCATCAGAAGGATATTCGGCACCATAGACCTTCTCGAAGATTTTCTTCGTAAATTTCTCCAAAGTACTATCACTTGATGTCAGAATACGAATCACCTTAGAACCATTTCCGCTAAATGCAATGTGGCGTGGCATTTCAAGCGACTTGGCTTTCATTATATTTGCAAGATGGTAAATAATGGCTGCATAGAAAATGATAAATACAATCTTATAATTAGAATCCAACAAAAGCATATTGTTGAAGTCAACATTATCAGATAGTCTTCTGTCTACAATATCGTTATTATCTTTCAGTGAGAAATAGAACGATGCGATATTACTTGATATTCGACTCTTCTTATGTTGTTCAAGAATCTCCAGAAGATCACTTAATGAATTATCCTCCAAAACAGCTTTGATTGTATTCTCATATTGCTCCAATAATTTATTTACTGAATTAGAGCTATGATTGCTTATATAAGGATCACCGAATACTGAGTCAGCAGCAAAGTGGAAAGAAGTGATATTGTTCACATTTCCATCTTTTGCCAGTACAATATCAGTCGTACCTCCACCGATATCTATTGTAACGATATTACCAACATTGGATTCTGCATTACGGTAATGCTCGTAAGGAGCAACAGATTCTGTCATTGGTATAATGTTACGTTTGTCTCCTCCAAAGTATTTCTCATAAGCCCTATTCCATACATCACTAAAACTATTATAGCGATTTTCGACCATACTGATCGGGTAGAACCATACAATCTTTGTCTGTGATAAACTTCCATTAGAAATCAGAACCTTCGTACGCAACATTATGAAAAGCGACTCAATATAGTTCTTGATACGCTTTGTATTGTTAGGATCATTAGACCATTTTAGGTCAGTAAGAACCCTATCATATGCATAACCACGTTTCTTTTCGTATGGGAATGGTATATTGGTATGGCCTAGCGAGAACACTGCTTTGTTCCAATTTGTGGTAGATGCAATACAAAGAGCAGTACGCATGGGGAACTTATATAGCGAATCCTCTCCTATACTCTCAGGAAGTACATCATATCCAAAAATATATTTGGCCTGTGTTTCAACATAACCCCATAGTTTCAACATCGTATCCTGTAGACTCATGTTGAAAGGCTCTGATGCGCCTTGATTTACAGAATACTCTATATGTGAGTTTGTCGTGCCGAAATCGATTGCAAAGGTGAATTGATCTGTTCCTGTCTTTCGCTTCATGATAGGAACCAATATACCAGAAAAATCATCACAGCTAACTCTAATAGAATCAAATAACTGTTGCTCTATAACGTATGTCTTGTAGCTAAAATATCTATTATCGTCAGAATTTCTTATAACAGGATCGGCAATATTAATTGCATTCTCCCCGTTCTTAAATAATAGTTTATAACTTTCTTTATCATCAAACTCACTCATGATATATGCTCTATAATAAGCATCTCTAACGTTTTCGTAGTGAATATTAGAGAATAGACCTATAGAGAAACTCCTCTCAATGAGTACACCTTTATTTTGTTCTGGACGTATTTCACCATTTTCAATATATTGACGGGTGTATTCGATGAATCTATTTCCTTGAATTGGGATACGTATAGTTACTTTAACATTATCTTCAAGAACCTCCTTTATTTCAATCATAGGTTGTCCTCCAACTTTACCTTGTAGCTCCTGTGTGGTAAAATAGTGGAAGAAAGTATCCTTCAAAGGCAGTAAGTATCTGAATGACGAATCTTGAATAAATTTTCCAAAGAATGCATCATCTGCAGTGTTGACATTGGGAACTCTAATAAGAACATCTTCCAGGAAATCGCCAACTGTCAAGTATGGATAAATCTCATTGGCCTTAGGTAATCTGCGTTCATCTATTGGCTTTGAGTCCTTGAAGGGGGCTTTATTGGTACTCTCCCAGAAGTCAGATACGTAATAGATATTTGTATATATACTACCACTTTCTACAGGAAGAACCAAAGGTAGTTTATCGTCATTGGCGATAGAAGACTTAATTTCGAAACCGCTTTTAACACAAACATTCTCGGGACATTGCCTATAGATAACCCCATTAATTTCAACCTTGTTGGGGCTAACGACCAACTCAGGATAATCGTTGATAGAGTTTGTTGTTAAACTGTCAACCTCATCTTTTTGCTCGGGGGTTAATCCGTTTTTATAAACCAAGTCTAGATATTCATGCAATTCAGGGAATAAACGTGCGAAATTAGGATATGCCCTCTGAAAAGCATAATAGAAGATAATAAACTGTTCGTCTCTCTGATCAAGCGAACTTAGCTCACTATCAAAAACTTTATCTTTTCCAAAACGAATATCGTCTGAAAGATATGAGAAGTCATTTGCAGAGCAAAAGAACAATGTTGATGGCGATGTCGCACCAATAATATCAAGTTGTGTCTGTCTATACTTTCCAACGTAGTGAAGCAAATAGATTGAATCCAACTTGTCAAAATTGTAAGTATCCTTATCTTGTTCAAGGAACATTTTTAAGGTTTCTCCCACTCGTTTTTGTCCATCAGAAGAACTTTGTCTGAGCAGTTCTATCTCTTGCTTAGCATTCCAAACAATTACCTTAATTCTGTCTGACAGCTTGGGTAAATTAAAAAATATTTGGGCTACATCCAAGGAATCCGAAACCATCTTATGGTATATTGTATCACCATGAAGATTTCCTGATTTCACCACTTCGCTATAAGCATTTTTCACTAGGTCAATACGAGCAAATGGTGAAGGTATAGACGTAATCTCCTTTTTCACACTTGCTGCGTTAGGGTCTTCTATCTGGCCAATAGCATTTGAGCCATAAGAAACAGAGTTCCCCCAATCCTGAATATTATTATTTCCTTTATAAAGTCTGAATACTTTAGCCATAATAATTACATGTTAAGTTTGTTTTGGACAAGATCGTTTGTGCTTTGAAAGAAAAGTTCCATAAAGTTCTGTTCCTTCGAGCCACTTTTATTTGATACTCGCCTTTTATCAAGTACAACATCGAAACGCTCATAATCATCTTTTTGGATCAATTGCAATAAAGGAAAGTGTGATCTAGAAGGCGCAACCCCATTAACTATATCAAATAATGAATTGCGATTCCATTCAAATGGGGCAAATCCAATTTTGTTGGACTCCATTTCTTTTAACCAGTTTACATATTCTTCCTGTACGTAGCGAATATCGCAAATGAAGTCAGAATCGAAGAAATTCTTATCTAGACTATAGCTACGACTCCATTGTTGTTTCAGATAGTTAGCTACGCCCAATTTTGATAGGTAATGAGTAAAAAACATAAATTGTGTCATTGGCTTCCTGATGATTCTATTTGTTTCAGGAGCAAAATCGCCAAAAATAGCCTCTGAGACTTCGTCGGAAGCAAGGCCAAACTCTTTATAGATAGTATTACCACTTCGTTCGGGGCCATTCGCAAAATCAACGACAGCCAATGCGGAAAGCAACTCAATCAAATGGGCTTTGTTTTTCTGCTCATCGCCACCTTCATGGTTGTCATAGGCTTTTTGAGATGTGCTATTGTCGCCTATATAATACAAAGCATCAATATCTCCTCCAATATTTTTATCGTAATATGCAAGTGCTGCTTTTGTTTTCGAAATGAATGTATCCGACTCGATACTACTTTCGTCATCTTGATTCACTTTAAAATAGGGCAGAACGGTAACAGCTCCTATAGTAGCAGAATTTATCAAGCCATGATTAGCTATGTCTTCATTTGTACGCAAAGTATTGAGAAGGAGAGGGAAACCACTTGCTCCAGTACCACCAAAAATAGAACTGATAATAAAGATTCTATCACCTTGAGAAAAGTCATTGGCAATATTTTGAAATTCTATCGTATCAGAGAATTGATTCAGGACGATACTACCAATATTCGGATTGCCTTTAAAACCGACAACCATATCGCTCGACAAGTTCTTCGTAGAATACAACATCTGCAACATTGCTTTAGACGCAACATTCATATTGTCATAATCCATGAATTGCTTAAAAGAGATATTTTGAGAATTGTTTACAGGAAGTCTAAAATTTGATTTTTCAATAATCCCAGTCTCAAAGAACTTATTTTTTGTATTGGAATTGAAATCCAGTTTCTCTCTAATGGCTACATAACGTTGCATCAGACTAACAGTTCTAGTTAAATCACCATTATTCATGTCTGGATCAATGATGATTGGAACTATGTCAGATTTACATTCAACACCTGAAGCGAGAAGCAAAGTTAGCGAACGAAGCACTCTGGCTCCAGTACCTCCTATACCAAATACGAATGTTTTCATAATTGTTATCTAATTTAGAAAGGGTAATATTTAACAGTTTTACTTCCCCACTTGTATAGTATTATTGAAAGAAGGAAGAAAAGTACAGCTGTAAAAAATGCATTTACAATACCAAACATCAGAATATTCGTAGAACTAATGATTTGCGTACCTTTATCATCATAAAGGAGACAATCACCTATTAGCCCATTATCGGCGTCACTCGAAATCCAAAAATAAGCAATCAGCAAATTAGTAATTGCAGTAATCGCCAGCAATCCCCAATATTTTAATTGTTGATTTCGTACTGGATTCCAAACATAATAATATAATGGTGGTACAATAAAAGCAAAAAGAATAGCAATAATGCCTACCTGATTGTAAATTAATTCACCACTATAGTCCTGGCTTTCACAGTTGTACCCCCACAGATATTCTGAAAGTGGTTGCCCATAAAGGGAGTCGAGAAGACTGTAAATGTTTCCGAGTAATTCTTCCATCTTATTTGTTTATATTAATGATCATTCTTGTATAATAGTTACTTTTGAGAATAGCAGATGATATGCCTTCTGTCATATATTTAATGCCAAAAGTTTTATCTGCATTATTATCCTTAATCTCATTTCCATCATCGTCATTATAGTACTGTGGCCATTTCGGCGTAGCAGTCTTTAGCATAACTTCAAGAGTAGAAGGATGTACCTGTTTGGTTTCAAAGGTCAGTATATGGCTATATTTCTTGTATACCTTAATTGGTTCTACCGACACAAGTTCATATTTAGAGTCACTTAACTCATACAGTTCCTTATCACATAAATAATCATCATCCAAAATCAAAGGTGCATAATTTACTTCTACAGAAAATCTGATTCTACCTCCTTTATCTGCTTTGAGATTAACAATAGAATGCTTGGGGTCTGATTTGTCAAGATCAAAATCACCAGATTTAATCTTTACAGCATAACATGAGTCAGGCATATCAGAGCCTCCGTTAAATACAGTAAACACATTTTTAACACCTTTTATTGGTCTTTGATTCTTTTGCATTTCAATTCTTATCCTATTGATGGCTCCTTGGCCTCCCAGTAACCAAATGTAAAATGGACGAGAACCCTTATAATATTGTTTGCTATCATTTTTATCATAACACAAACCTTCGAATTGTGACATACAGCGATAACCAACAACTGCAAAATTGGGATGCTCATTTATATAGTCACCAATATAATTCTTTATGCCAATTTGCTGATTTACCAAATAATCATCTGCATTTTTGCCTTTACCAGGTGAGAAAATACAGTCTGAAATAAAAACAGAAACAACAGAATCGTTCATTTCCGACAAGATATCTTTCATCATTAAAGCAATATCTGATGTTCCACGATTACCACCCTTAGCTTTGAATGATGAAGGTTCTAACTTCTCTATAAAGTCTCTTATATCATCCTGTTGTGGGAGAATCTGGGAATTAATGTAATTCAGATTCAGTTCTTTTGCTATTCTTATCTGTTTTAGGTCCACAAGATAGTTGTATACAATTTGTTCGAATTCTGTTTGGCCTTTAACATAGCCGTCCATACTACCCGAATTCTCTATATACACATTAATGATTGGGTTGTATTCGGCAGATGAGATATAAGCTGTTGCCGTATCCCTATTTGCTGAATGATTTTTATTTCCTCCACGATGAGAAGAACCACACCCTGTTAATACAAAGAAAAGCAGGGACAACAGGAAAGAAAACTCAATATACTTTTTCATATTACAAATACTGAATCAATCAGCAACCAAAAGAACTCCCAAGATTTGGCTTATTTGTTTTTAGTTAAAATAAAAGACGTGGGAGTCACTACTTGTCCGCTTATCCCAGGTCCCAGGCTCTCGCTTTGCCTCTCTCTTAGGACAAGCAACTCGAGTTAGCCCACGCCGTGATATATTGTAAATGGATACAATACACCCAACGCGGACGTTTCGGTTGCGTTCCTTCGAAGAGAGTTCAAATTTGCGAGATTTGGAACCTCGAAGATAACGTTCGTAAACGTCCTTTTACCAGTAAGTTAATGACCCTATCACCTTTGCAGGTTTACCGAGTCATCTGCAAAGATAAAGAGTTTTTCTGAACTTAACAAACTTTTATGAGATTTTTTATCAAAATGTGCAATTCGCAAGGCTTGTGGAAAAGAAAAACACCATCACACGATGAGGAGTGATGGTGTGTATATAATGGAATGATTAACCTTATTTTATTCTTCGAATAAGTGTTCGAGGATTCATTCTGGTATCCCAAACATCTACAATATATACA
>JAEEGL012188813.1_pt1 | contig 11173 bp, 10 predicted proteins | sample 9134231 | NCBI WGS metagenome assembly JAEEGL01 (sample SAMN16246548, study PRJNA631951) | gut metagenome | biome: gut microbiome; feature: rumen; material: fiber-attached | host: Bos | place: Iran: Karaj | collected 2018-10
AGGGACAATTCTCAGCGGAAATATCCTGATAGCTCAGCAACTTCCCGCCTCATCGCCTAACGCAAGCTTTTATAGTATATAATAGTTTTGCAAGGAATGCAAGTACTTTTTGAAAAGTTTTTAACCGTTTTTCGCACTTTTTTTGCGGCTCGACACACTGTTTTCAAAGGGTGCATCCCTATGCTCCTACACATACGTCCGTGTGTTTCATAATATAGCAAACAAAATGCGCAGCATTAGCTGCGCATTTTTTATCACTAGATTTCTTTTGCAATTTTTGAGCCGATATCGGCGTTGTTCAGCACGAGATGTATATTCGCCTCTAAGCTGTCCCCGCCCGTCAGCTGCTTAACGCGATCAAGGATGAACGGCGTAATCCTCTTTCCCTTTACACCCTGCTCATCGCATTCACGGAGAGCCTGGCCGATTACTTCTTCCATCTTTTCAAACGGCATCTCGTGCTCCTTTGGTACAGGGCAGGCAATCAGCATGCCGCCGCGAAGTCCCATGTCGTACTTTGCACGGATAGCCGCTGCAGCCTCAGACGGGGTATCGAATCTGTATTCAGCCTTGAAGCCGGACTTGCTGCTGTAGAATGCAGGGAAGTCTTCGGTACCGTACGTTACTACAGGCACGCCCGCTGTCTCGAGATATTCGAGAGTACCGCCGATATCGAGGATTGATTTTACGCCGGCGCAAACAACGACAACATCAGTCATCTTGAGCTCTTCAAGGTCTGCAGAGATATCGTGAGTCTCGCCCGCACCTCTGTGCACGCCGCCGATACCGCCTGTTACAAATACGCGAATGCCCGCTGCCGCTGCGGCAATCATAGTGCCGGCAACGGTAGTAGCGCCGTCAGCCTTCTTCGCAAGAACGATAGGATAGTCCCTGCGGCTTACCTTTGCCACATTCTTTGCGGTTGCAATATATTCGAGCTCTTCATCGGTAATGCCGACCTTTATGCGGCCTCCGATGATGGCGATAGTGGCAGGCACTGCGCCGTTCTTTCTGATTACATCCTCTACCGCACGTGCAGTCTCCACATTTTTCGGATAAGGCATTCCGTGCGAGATAATTGTCGATTCAAGTGCAACTACCGGCTTGCCTGCGGCAAGAGCCTCCGCTACCTCCGGCTTTATATCCATATAATCCTTAAACATTTTATTTCCTCCTACATACACGTATTTCTACCACTGTGCATGCTCCGCGAGCATACGCACCTTTTCCAAACTCAGATCGTCCGGTACCGGTACCGGGCTCTGAACCACCAGCGAAGACATAGCCGTCGCATAGCGCATCGTCTTTTCAGGCGGCCACTTCTGCATATACCCGTAAAGAGCCATCGCGGAGAACGCGTCCCCCGCTCCGGTTATGCTGACCACCTTGCTCACCGCACCCGGTGGCACAAAGCCTTCACTGCCGGAAGCGCTCTTAAAATATGCGCCGTCGCTGTCCATCGTTATAACTATGTTCTTTGAGCCTGCTTCAAGCATGTTCTCTGCCGCGGCTCTTATGCCGTCCTCGGTGCTCGTATCGATTCCCGTAATGGCCTCCGCTTCCGCGCGATTAGCCTTTATGATTGCGAACTTGCCTACCAAGCCTCCGCGAAGCTTTGCCGCCTTTGGCGCGGAAACCGCATCCACAAAGGTCGTTACGTGCGGAGCAAGCTCACTTCCCAGAAACTCCAGCGTTTCCGGCGAAAGATTCGTATCAAGCCCCACTATGTCCGCCTTCATAAGCTTTGGCAACAGCGGCCTTAGCATACTTATATCGATTTTGGAGAGTATGTCCATGCTGGCTATCGCATCCTTCAGCGTGCCGTCGGCATCAAGCAGCGACAGGTACATCGCCGTCTTTTCGCCGGTCAGTACCACAACATTATCCACGTCTACGCCCAGCGTTATGAGCTTACGCGTAAGCGTGCGGCCCGAGTCATCGTTGCCGATTACCGACACAAGCCCCACATCAACACCCAGGTGCGCCAGGTTTTCCGTTATGTTTCGGCCAACACCGCCATGCGAGGTGTGCACCACCCCGGGATTAGAGTCCTCTTTTACGAGCCTTTCGTAAGAGCGACCCTCCACATCCATGGCCATCCCGCCGATTATGTATACCTTTCCCATCTCACTTAATTTCCTTTATATATAATAGTAATTAATCAACGAAAATGCTTCCGCCGATGAACTCCCTGATGATGGAGTTGTTTACAATGATGCCGTCATCCTCGAGCACCTCAAAGTAGTTGAGGAATTTCAGCATTCTGGACGCGTCCATATATTCCGGCTCGTCCGGGGTTATAGCCTCAAGCAGAGGCTCTGCGTACTTCTTTAATACCGAGAACTCGTAAATGTGTACGGAATTGAAGAACACGTCTGCCGCCCCATTGTAAGGGAAGATGTACTTGTCCTCGCCCGCACGTACCTTTGGCCATGTGCGGATGGTTTCCTGCGCATCATGCCCTCTGTACTTAAAGTCGCGCACCATACGGCGCAGCATACGGCTGTCCGTAGTGGAAATACGGTTATGCTCGTCGATATTAAGCTGCGTTAACGGGCTGATGTAAATTTTAAATTTCTGCTCTGCCGGAATGAGCGGCGTCATAGCGTCGTTCAGCGCATGTATGCCTTCGATTACAATCGGCTGATTTGATGTTATGGAAGTAAGTCTCTTGCCATATTCCTTGTGGCCCGTCATAAAGTCAAAGGTCGGCAGGTCAACCTGCTCGCCCGCAAGCAGCGCATTCATCTGCTTGTTGAAGAGCTCGACATCGACCGCCTCGAGACGTTCGTAGTCCTTTTCGCCGTACTCGTCAAGCGGAGTCTCTTCGCGCTCAACGAAATAGTCGTCCGTACCCATATAAAGAGGCTTAAGTCCGCAAACGCGAAGCTGTATGCAGAGTCTGCGGGCAAATGTAGTCTTGCCGGAGGACGAAGGTCCCGCAATCAGGATAATCCTCTTTTTCTGTTCCTTTATCATATCGGCAATTTCGGCAATCTTCTTTTCATGAAGAGCCTCGGAGAGTTGTATGATCTCCTTGTATTCGCCGTTTCTCACCTTTTCGTTGAGGTCGTCCACATAGTTTATGCCGAGCAGCTTTTGCCAGCGTGTCGCCTCGCCGAAGGTAGCATACATCATCTTTTCATCCACATACTCCGGAATCTTCTTTGGATTCGACGGATGCGGGAATCTGATGAGTACGCCGTTTCTGTACTTCATAAGCTCGAAGTATTCAATGTATCCGCTTGACGGAGTCATCATACCGTAGAAGAAGTTTCTGTAGCCATCGAGGGTGTAGAACTTTATACGGCGCACCTTCATGCTCTGGAACAGGCGCTGCTTGAACTTGTAACCGTCCTCTTCCATTATTTTCATTGCTTCCTCAGGACCGCAGACATACTTTTCGAAAGGCAAGTCAGCTTTTACGATTTCACGCATGCGGTTTTCTATTTCCTGAATCTTTTCCTTTGTAAGAGGTTCCTGTGCCTTTACCTCCGTATAGAGACCCTTGTTGATTACATTCTGAATATCCACCTGGATGCGGCCGAAGATATCCTCTACTGCCTTTAAGAATATAAGCGACAGGCTCTTTTCGTATATGAGGTTTGCAGCCTGCGTGCGCATATCCAAAAACGAAATTGTGCAAGGCTCAACTATTTCCTCAGATAATTCCACAAGTGTATTGTTACGCTTTGCCGCAATGACTCTGTACTCGAGCTCGCTTTGATACTCTTTGACCAGATCCTCGATTATGGTACCGTCCTCCACATCGATTTCAACAGGCTCAGCTCTCAGTTCTTTGATTAGTTTTATTTTCATGTTAATTCCTCACCATCTTTCTTTCTTGAGAAATTGCCGATTATATTATTATAGCACAAAGCCGACCATATTAAAACAAATTTAGATTTCCAGAAAAAATATGTTTTTTTGTAAAAATATCCCTTGACAATATCTGTAAACAGTAGTAATATATAGTTGCGGCACCGAGGGGTGGGGGAAAGCCGCGAGGGTATTGGCAGTAACCACGTTACATGCAAGTTACATAATTGAAAGGAGATTAATTATGGCAAATTTAAATCAGGAAAAAACAGATAACTTTAAGTGCACCATCATTTCTTCGTGCGCAAAGCTCGGCGAGGCAAAGGAAAACGGCAATTGCAAAGAGCTTAACTACATCAGCTACGGCGGAGCGGACCCGAAATGGGACATCCGCGAATGGAACCCCGATCATACCAAGATGTCCAGAGGCATCACATTAAACGATGCGGAGCTCCTCGACCTTTATGCTGCCATCGACGAAGTCATGAAGCACGAAAAGCCTAGCATCACAGGTCCTAGCAGACCTAAGGCTGTAGAAAATCCTTGGACCGGAAACAAATCCAAGTCTACGGCAAAGAAAACTGCGCAGACTGCGGAGCAGCATATCACGGAGGATGGCGAGATCATAGAGGATACTGCTATCGAGGCTTTAGCAGGCTAGCTCTTTAATCCCCCACCTCAAAGTATTTGGTTATCAATCTCTAAACCCAAAAACCCCTTTTGAAAGCAAAGGCTCCCGAGCTATACCGCTCGGGAGTCTTTGTATATTTTTCATTCTTTATTTGTCATTAAAATCGTTTCCGTGGAAATCCGATCCCTGGGTTATGTGGAGATGATATTTCTCCGCAAGGCTGACCAGGCGGAGAGCCTCGTCATTGTCGTGGCTCGGATGGTAGCATTCCATACCTTTAAGCCCGTTTTTCTTGAGTCCCTTTACTATTTTTTCGAGGTTTTCCCAGAACTCCTCAGTCGTCCTATCCCCGATGTGCTTTATCTTCAGCGGATGCGCCAGCACCGGCACCCCGCCCGCTTCATTCAAAAGCTTTATTGCGGCAAGCGTGTCGATTTTGTTCTTTTCGATGCACTGCGCTTCCTTTGATTCCAAAAACTTTCCCGGCTCGAAAGCCTCTGCGGGATTTTCGATGTAGCCCTTCTTCACCAGCATGCGCGCTATAACCGGCTTGCCGATGAAGTCGTTTTTGCGGCCTGCGCGAAGTTCTTCGTAGGTGAGCTCATAGCCCATCTTCTTAAGTGCCTCGATGAGCCGCATATTGCGGTCGTAGCGGCACTTGCGTATCTCTTCGAGCGTAGCAAGAAGCCCTGCGTGGTCCGGGTCAAAATAGTAGCCGAGCAGGTGTGCGCCGACCTCATCGTCGGTGCAGCGGACAAGCCCAAACTCGTTCGGCTCCGGCGCAGTCAGGCCAAGCCCGCGCTTGCCCTTGTAGTCGAGCCCCCACTCGCGGAGGTGAGGCCCCCTTATGCAGGTGGAGAATTCTATCCCGCCGATGACGTTGAGTTCCAGCGCCTCGCCGGCGATTTTTGCTTCCATTATGCCGTCAATGCCGTCGTGGTCGGTGATGGCGATGATGTCGAACTCTTCGGTCTTGTACTTCTTGACTATTTCGGTCGGGGTAAGCGCACCGTCTGACATGGTGGTGTGAATATGGAAATCCGCTTTAGGCATGCTTACCTCCTTCCTACCAAAAGATGCTCTTTGGCTTTATGTGCTTAAACAGAAAATACGATATTATTCCCATTATGACCGAGCCGAAAATGCCCGATGCTATGCTGTACAGCCTTACAAACGGCACCGAGAACACATTCCCGAGCACATGCTCCTCGCCCAGCATTCCCACAAATCTTGCCGTTATGTTTTCCCACAACCCGGGCACGAGCAGCATTACGGCTATTGCAAGGTCGAAGAGTATGAATACCCCGATTGCCCACTTTAGCCGCATCCTTATAATCTCGTAGTGTTCGCCCTTGTAGAGCACTATTATGCCGGTAGCCGCAAGGATTAGCAGCAGGAAAAAGATTCCCGCCCAGATGTCAGCCTTAAATCTCATGTGAGCCATGAAATTCTGCTCGTCGCGCGAGAACAAAAGCGACATTTCGTCCTCTTCGTCGTACTGGTACTGAAGCTCGTCCACCCTGTGCTGCATGTATTTTGAAATGCTGCCTGCGACGGCTTCCTCCTGGCCCTGCGCGTTAAAGGCGCGGAGCAGCTGGGTCTCGTTCATCGTATACTGATAGAGGTCGGGCAGGCGCACCAGTGCATTGCAAGCCAGCCCCAGTGCAACCACCGGGACTGCGATTACAAGACACCATGATAAAATTATCTTTATAATCCTACCCATAAATCTAAGCCTTTTCTATCTCTTTTTCGTATTTTTATCTCTCCTCGCGGAAGTAGTTGTTTGAAAGATCGGCAGGCGCCTGACCTTCCTTTCTCTTCGAGCTGGTGGAGAAAATTACAATCAGAATGGTGCAAAGATAAGGCACCATATCGAAAATGTACTGTGAGAATGATACTCCCATTACCTGAAGCTGCATGCCGAGTATCGAGAGGCCTCCGAACAGGATGGAGCCGAAAAATGCCTTTATCGGGTTCCACGCGACGAAGATTACAAGAGCTACCGCAATCCAGCCGCGGCCGTTTACGATGTCCTCCTGCCAGAGTGGCACGCGAACAACCGACAGATAAGCACCACCCAGTCCGCAAAGGGCACCGCCGATAAGTACATGCACATATTTGTAGAGCATTACGTTGATGCCGCTGGCATCAGCCGCCGCCGTGTTTTCGCCGACAGCCTTTAAGTTCACGCCCATGCGGGTGCGATACATGTAAATCGCAAAGCCGATGCAAATCAGATATGCGAAGTAAACAAAAATATCTTGGTTAAAAAAGATTTTACCAAAAGCCGGGATATCTGACAATAGCGGAATCGGTTTCTTTGCAAAAACTGCTGTAACAGATGCCGGTACACCCTTACCAAGGTACGGCTGTCCGACGAATTTTGCGAAGCCCGTGCCGAAAATTGTAAGTGTAAGTCCGGTTACAATCTGGTTCGCCCTAAGCGAAATTGTGAGGAAGGCATAAAGGAATGCCCCGACCGCGCCGGCCACAACCGCCACGATTACCGTAAGCAGTGCGCTTCCGGTGTTGTAGGATGTGATGAAGGCCATGACTGCGCCCATCAGCATCATACCCTCGACGCCGAGGTTTGTGTTGCCCGCCTTTTCGGTGATGAGCTCACCGACTGTGGCAAAGAGAAGCGGAATGCTTGCCACAACGCATGCTGCAAGGAATGTTGTCATCTATGCCACCTCCTTTTTTGCCTGTCCGAAGCTGATTTTGTACTGCAGGAAGAACTCACTGCCGAGTACAAAGAACAGAATGAGTCCCTGTACTACCGAAGCCACGGCGCTCGAGATTCCCAGCGAAACCTGGAGATATGTACCGCCCTGAATCAGCATCGCGAATGCCACGCATACAAAGAAGCATGTGATGGCATTAAGCCTCGAAAGCCATGCCGGAATGATTGCCGTAAAGCCGTATCCGCCCGCGATTCCCGCGATAAGTGTCTTTTCGATGGCGCTCGCCTGAATCATGCCTGCGATTCCGCAAAGGCCGCCCGAAATTATGGTTGAAACTATGATGATGCGGCTGATGTTCATGCCCGCATAACGTGCGGTTTCAACGGATTCACCGACTACTGCGATTTCATAGCCTTTTTTCGTATGGTTCATAAACAGGTACACCAGTACCACAAAAATTATTGCAAATATCCAGCCGATGTTTACGCCGAGCACCGACGGAAGCACCGCGTTTGCAGGGAACTTTGCGATTTTCGGGAAGCCTCCCTGCGTAGGGTCCATCCAAGGTCCGTACTGGAGATATGTAACGAATTTAATTGCAATATAGTTCATCATCAGGGTAAAGATGGTTTCGTTTGTGCCCATCTTTGCCTTGAAAATAGCCGGGATAAACGCCCAGATGCCGCCGCAGATTGTTGCCGCAATCATCATGAGAATTATCATCACAGGCATCGGAAGGCTGTCCGAAAGGTTTAATGCCACCCATGTCGCACCGAATGCGCCCATGGTAATCTGACCCTCGGCGCCGATGTTCCAAAACTTCATCTTGAATGCCACGATGATTCCAAGCGATGTGATGAGCAGCGGAATGCAACGCATTGCCGTCTGGCGGATTCTGATTTCGGAGCCCACGGAGCCCTTGATAATTGTACCGAAAATATTAATCGGATTGAGTCCGAATGCCAAAAGAATGATTCCTGCGAAAATGATGGAAAGGCAGATGGCAATGACTCTTATTAAAATTTCCTGCTTGCGCGGTATGTCGCCGCGCTTTGATATCCTAAACTGCATCAGCCTCTCCTCCTTCCTCTTCCGTTTTATTTCCTTCGAGTTTCTGACCTGTCATCAGAAGGCCGATATCTTCCTTTGTAACCTCGTCAGGATTTACTACGCCGATAACCTCGCCGTGGCAAAGCACAACGATGCGGTCGCAAAGCTCCATCAAAACGTCCAAATCCTCGCCGACGAAAAGTACGCCTACGCCCTTTGCCTTCTGTTCGTTAAGCAGGTCGTAAATCTTGTAGGACGCACCGATGTCGAGACCTCTTACCGCATAAGCAGTAATCAGTACCTTTGGAGCAGAGTCTATTTCACGTCCGAGGAGTACCTTTTGGATATTACCTCCGGACAGCTTTTTAACCGGTGTGTAAATGCTAGGCGTCATAATATCGAGCGCATCAACAATCTTTTGTGCCTGCTCGGTACAAGGCCCGCGGTGCAGAACGATTCCCGGCTGGTTCTGATAGTCCTTCAGAATCATGTTGTGCACGATATCCATGCCGGCAACAAGTCCCATTCCGAGTCTGTCCTCCGGAATAAAGCCCATACGGATACCGAGCTTTATGATATCTCTCGGCGTTTTGCCGACGATGTTTTCATCCTCGAAGAAGATGCGCCCCTTGTCCGCTTTGACAAGTCCCGCGATTGATTCGCAGAGCTCCTTCTGGCCCGAGTGTACAACACCCGCAACTCCGAGAATCTCGTGAGTGTTCAGCGTGAAGCTTACATCGGAGAGCATGTCCTTGCCCTCATCATTTTTGACGGTAAGCCCGTCAACCGTCAGGATTGGACGCTTGTCTTCGTATTTTTTCTTTTCGATTGAAAGCTCGACCTTCTGGCCGACCATCATTTCGATAAGCTTTGGAATGTTTACATCCTTTGTAACAACCGTGTTTATGGATTTACCCTTGCGGAGTACCGTAACGCGGTCTGAGATTTCCATAACCTCGTTTAATTTGTGCGTAATGATGACGATAGCGCAGCCCTGTTCCTTCATGTTACGGATAACCTTGAAGAGCTTTTTGATCTCCTGCGGAGTCAGCACGGCTGTAGGCTCGTCGAGAATGAGTATATTAGCGCCGCGATAGAGGACCTTGATAATTTCAAGAGTCTGCTTTTCGCCGACGGACATTTCGTAGACTTTTTTGTCCGGATCTATGTCCAGACCATAGCGGTCGGAAAGCTCGCGCACCTTGCGGCTGAGCTCCTTTCCCTTTGTGAAAAAGCTGGTCTTCTGACCGATGACAATATTGTCCTTTGCGGTCATGACGTCAACCAATTTAAAATGCTGGTGTATCATTCCTATGCCAAGCCTGATGGAATCGCTCGGGCTGTGGAATGTCACCTTTTCTCCGTTTATTAATATCTCACCTGCATCGGGCGTATAGATACCCGAAAGCATATTCATAAGTGTGGTTTTTCCGGCACCGTTCTCTCCGAGAAGCGCATGGACTTCACCGGGGAACACCTGCAAGTTTACATCGTCGTTTGCCACGACTTCGCCGAACACTTTGCTGATGTGCCGCATTTCAATAGCAAGCTTTGTCATATCTGCCATTTATAGATAACTCCTCCAAAAAAACGCAGTCGGGGACGATTTCCTCGTCCCCGGGCTGCTTATATAATAATTTCTAAGCTGTCTTTATCAGGTCAAAATTAGATTGCGGATACGCCCTTGATTTCCTGATTGATGCTCCAGATGCCTGCTCTGTCGAGAACCTGGCCTTCTTCGCAAAGAACGGAACCGTCAGCATAGTAGATAGGGCCTTCGAATACGTTGAACTCGCCTGCAACCATCTGTGCCTGTACGTCAGCGATTCTGTCTCTTACATCCTGTGGAACAACTTCGGAAATCTCGTCGATGTTGATGAGGCCGTCAGCCATTGTGCCGTAGTAGGATTCAGGCTTGAATGTGCCGTCCATGATGTTCTGAAGTGCGTAGTTGTAGTACATTTCAGGTCTCCAGTAAGCAGCTGTGAGGTAGTGGTCGCCTGCATCGTTCTTTGGATAGTTCCAACCGATTACGTAAGCGTCAGCATCTACTGCTGCAAGCTGGCTTGCAGTTGTGTCTGCGTGGTAGCAGATTACGTCAGCGCCTGCATTAAGAAGTGTTTCAGCACCTGTTCTTTCCTTTTCAGCATCGCCCCAAGTGTTGATGTATACAACCTTTACGGTAACGTCAGGGTTAACTGCCTGTGCACCGAGTGTGAATGCGTTGATACCGATCTGAACTTCGGTGTAAGGATAAGCTGCTACATAACCGAGTACGTTAGTCTGAGTAGCTGCTGCAGCTGCCATACCTGTGAGGTATCTGGCCTGTTCCATTGAACCGAACCAGTTATCGAAGTTTGTATCGTTCTTCATAGCTCCGGAGAAGTGGAGGAAGTAGATATCAGGATATTCAGCGGAGAGCTCGTTCATAGCATCACCGAAGCCGAATGAGCAAGCGATAATTACGTTGCAGCCTTCGTCAATCATGTTAAGAGCTGTGGACTTAACTTCCTGAGTATCCTCGGATACATTCTCTCTGTAGATGAAATCCATCTTTCCTGCGAAGTGCTCCTTGGAAGCAACTGCGCCTTCGTACATGCCCTGAGTGAAACCACCGTCATTGATGGAACCGATGAAGATATAGCCAACCTTGAGAGCTACATCGCCATTGTCATCTGCAGGTGCATTTGTGTCTCCGCAAGCTGCGAAGCAGAATACCATTGCGAGTACCAGAAGTACCGAAACCAACTTTTTCATTTTTTCTTCCTTTCGTTGTGCTTTCGCACTATCTCATATTTTATTTTTTGCCGGAAATCTGTGCGTGACCTCCGAGCACATTAACATTATAGCACTCGCCAAAAACGGGTAAAGTGTTTTGACGCAAGTTTAACTTGTTTTTGTTGGTCTTTTTCGCGAATGTTCGTATATAGGCGAACATTATGTTTTTGATTCTGATGTTAAGTTCGGAAATCGACGCTTTGTTGGG
>JAEEGL013058322.1_pt1 | contig 11173 bp, 12 predicted proteins | sample 9134231 | NCBI WGS metagenome assembly JAEEGL01 (sample SAMN16246548, study PRJNA631951) | gut metagenome | biome: gut microbiome; feature: rumen; material: fiber-attached | host: Bos | place: Iran: Karaj | collected 2018-10
CATCTCTGCTTCTTTCTTCTTGGTAGCACCAACTTCCAGCATAACCATTGCGGCCATCATCTGGATTGACATGCCCTCGAACTCGGTACCCTTGATTGCATTAACACCTGAAGTAGAAACTGCTGAAACTGACATAATCGTTACCTCAACTTTTATCTGCTAGAGAAGCTGATTTTTAATATCAAATCTGCTTCCTTTCCCTTACCTTTGATTTAAGTATAATACAAAAAATATGAAATATTGTATCTACTTTTATAAATATAATGGTTTTATTGGAATTTGGAATTAATATCACAGAGTTAAAGTGTTTTGTAACTACATTAATAATATTGTGGTGGCAAAATAAAGCTGTTTAATAAGAAGGTTTGACAACAACTGGATTCTGAATATTAAATTCGGCTCCATGTATCTGTATTCAAAATAGGGTATTAAGAAAACCACGACTATGTTTGCAGTTATATCCTATTTTAATCGCTGTATTATTTCTTATCTTTCTAATTTTCATTGTGTACTGAACATTGGCTCGATTAGTCCCAAAGCGGGGTAGTGTACTCATACAAAAATGCGACATAGTTCATATAATCTGCTAAAATAGGCCATCTTCAGTAATATAGAGAAATGTTATGCGTGTACTAGGAATAGAAAGCTCCTGTGATGAAACAGGTGTTGCTATATATGATGACGAAAAGGGACTGATCTCCCACGTACTGCATACTCAGATTGCCATGCATGCTGAATACGGCGGTGTGGTTCCAGAGCTTGCATCCAGAGACCATATTAAAAGAGTTGTTCCTCTTGTAAGAGCCGCTCTTGATAAGGTTAATCTTACCCTTAAGGATATCGATGCAATTGCCTATACAGCAGGACCAGGCCTTATTGGTGCTCTTTTAGCAGGTGCCATGGAAGCTGGTGCTCTTGCCTATGGACTAGGTATCCCTTGTGTTCCTGTACATCATATGGAAGGTCATCTTCTAGCTCCAATGCTTGAGGATGAGAAACCTCAGTACCCATTTGTCGCTCTTCTGATCTCTGGCGGTCATACTCTGCTTATAAAGGTTGAAAAGCCTGGCAAGTACGAGCTTATCGGTCAGTCTGTTGATGATGCTGCAGGCGAAGCTTTTGACAAGACCGCAAAGCTTCTGGGAATTCCTTATCCTGGTGGTCCTGGACTTGAGAAACTTGCTGAAAACGGAAAGAGCGGGGTATTCAATTTCCCAAGACCAATGATTAAGAATCCTAACTGTGATTTCAGTTTCGCCGGACTTAAAACCGCTGTTTTAAATGCTACATTAGAACACAAGGATGATCTTGAGTCTGTTAAGGCAGATATTGCAAAAGGCTTTACTGAAGCTATGGCTGAAACTCTTGAAATCAAGTGCAAACGCGCCTTAAAACAGTGCCACCTTAAGACTCTGGTTGTTGCCGGTGGCGTAAGTGCAAATAAAGATATCAGAAACAGACTTCAGCATCTTATGGATTCAATGCATGGCAAGGCATTCTTTGCCCGCAGAGAGTTCTGTACTGATAACGGAGCTATGATTGCTCAGGTTGGAATGCTAAGATTTAAGGCAGGACAGCTTGGTGATGGCAAGATCAAAGTTTATCCAAGATGGCCTCTATCTGTTCTTAAGGCACTTTAAACATGGACAAGATTTTTATTTCAGATCTTAAGGTTGAATGCATTATCGGCATTTTAGACTTTGAAAGAGTTACTCCTCAGCCCCTTTATGTTTCTATAGAAATTGAAAAAGATCTGAAAAGTGCGGGTCAAACAGGTGACTTAGCTAAAACTATTGACTACGCAGATTTGTCTCAGCGAGTAAAAAAATATATCATAAATCGAAAAGCCCAACTTCTAGAGGAGTTAGGAGTGGAGCTTTGTGACATAATATTAAAAGAATATGCTCCTTATAGTGTGACTGTAAGACTAAACAAGCCAAAGGCAGTCGCAGATGTAAGAGAGGTTGGCATACAGATAACAAAAACTTTGGAGTAAAGATGTCCACAAAGGTTTATTTAGGTGTTGGATCCAATCTAAACAGAGAACAATCACTAAGATTTGCATTCGCAAAAATTTCCCCATTATTAAAAAACTGCAAAAAATCATCTATCTGGATCAGTAAACCTGTAAGAAACGGTGAGCCTGACTACTTCAATATGGTAATCATGGGCGATACTGAGTCCAACCTTGAAGAGTTTCATGCCTGTCTTATGAAGATTGAAGAAATGGCAGGCAAGGAAGTAATGATTAACAACGGTACCAATTTTGGTATGAAGCGTCGTCTTGACATTGATATCCTTGCATTTGGTGAGCTAGAAACCACTACTCCATGCATTATTCCTCGTCATGATATTCAGGACTATCCTTTTGTAACCTGTCCTCTGAATGAACTTGATCCTGATTTTGTTCATCCAGTGCTTCATCAGAAGGTTAGTGAGCTGTGGGCTAAGCTTGAGCCAACACTATCTGAAGACAGGAAGGTTGTTAAGACTTCTATTGACTGGAATGTCGAGGCTCCATCCTGGAATAACGCTCCTAAGGATTAGAGATGACTTTTTTACATGTTCTGGTTCTTTCTATTGTTCAGGGATTAACTGAGTTTTTACCGGTATCATCCAGTGCTCATCTTATTTTTCCTGCAAAGCTTTTAGGCTGGCCTGATCAGGGACTGGCCTTTGATGTTGCAGTGCATCTTGGAACCCTGATGGCGGTAATTCTTTATTATCTTGCAGATCTGGTTAAGATTTCTTCATATACCATCGAAGCCTGTATTAAGATGAAGATTTCTCCTCTTGCAAGAATAGGTTTCTGTCTGATTATCGCGACACTGCCTGTCTGCATCGTAGGAACCCTTTTTGAGAATTACATTTCCTCACAGCTTCGCGACAATATTGATGTTATTGCTTACTGTACCATCGGCTTTGGTATCCTTTTAGGCCTTGCTTCCTATGTGAACAAGAAGATGGTGTGGCGCAATATTGATAATATTCAGGGAGCCCGTTCTGATTCTTTAAGAGGCATGAATTATACTCAGGCTCTTGTTATCGGTCTGTTCCAGGCTCTAGCTGTATTTCCTGGTGTTTCTCGTTCAGGTATTACACTTACAGCAGGTCTTTTTATGGGAATGAAATCCGAAGCTGCCGCAAGATTCAGTTTCCTTCTGGCTATTCCTGTAATTATCGCCTCAGGAGCCTTTGAGATTTATAAAATCCATACCATGGGAACTCTAGAGCTGCAGTGGGTTAACCTGATTATCGGAGCAATCCTATCCTTTATCGTTGCAATTATTGTTATTCATCTGTTCTTAAAATACATTGCAAAATCAGGCATGGCTATATTCGTGATTTATAGAATCCTGCTTGGCGCTCTTCTGCTGTGGCTTTTCTAAGATACACAAATACCAGCCTTTGAGCTGGTATTTTCGTCTTTGCTTAAGATTGTATTCTGCCGTTATTAGAGCAGTGATTTAATGCATTCTTCGACTTTCTTCATGTCTGCTGTTGGCTCAAAGCGGGCAACCACATCTCCCTTTCTATCTACAACAAATTTAGTAAAGTTCCATTTGATATCTGGTTTTGATCGCCAGTTCGGATCTGCTTTGGTCAGAATATCCTCTAAAATTGGAGTGAGCTTATGCTCATCAAATCCGGCAAACCCCTTCTGGGATTTTAAGTAGGTGTATAAAGGCAGTTCATTTGCGCCGTTTACATCGGATTTTTTCATCAGAGGATAGGTGGTGTTGTAATGCAGAGTGCAGAATTCCTTAATCTCATCATCTGAACCTGGTGCCTGTGCGCCAAACTGATTGCATGGAATATCAATGATCTCAAGACCCTTGTCGTGGTAATCCTTATAAAGCTGCTCAATTGGAGCATACTGAGGAGTGAAACCACAGCCGGTTGCTGTATTAACAATGAGCATAACCTTTCCCTTGAAATCAGCAAGAGAAACCTTCTCACCCTTACCGCTTGTAAGCTCATAATCGTAAATCATATAAAACTCCTATGTTTAAAGAATCTGGAGAACTCCAGACGGAAAGTCATTAAAGGAGCGAATAAACGCTCCTTTTGAAATCTGATAGTTGTAAATAATGAATTGTAATTAAAGCTTGTTTAGTCTTTCATTGCTTCTTTTGCAGCAATGGTTGCGTGAATAACTGTGGTATCGAATACAGGAAGTCTTACGTATTTCTGACTGATTAAAAGTCCAATCTCAGCACAGCCAAAGATAATTCCCTGAGCTCCACTCATATCAAGTCCATCTATAATGCGCTGATAGATTCCTCTTGATGCATCTTTGATTTTTCCAAGACACAGCTCCTTGTAAATGATGTTATTTACAAGTTCAATTTCCTCTTCTCGAGGAATCACTACTTCAATACCGGCATCAGTCAGTATGTTTTTGTAGAAATCCTGGGTGAGGGTGTATTTTGTTGCCATCAGACCAACCTTCTTGATGTCTTTTTCTTTTAATGCCATCAGGGTTGCCTTTGCAATATGGAGAATTGGAAGCGAAATATGAGGCTGAATCATAGGCACAACCTTATGCATAGTATTGCTTGCAATAACTATGAAATCAGCTCCGGCCTTTTCTAAAGACACTGCTGCCTGTGTAAGAATATTTCCTGCTTTTTCCCAGTTTCCCTGAGACTGACAGGCTTCAATTTCTGAAAAGTTTACACTGTTTAAAATAATCTTAGCTGAATTGTAACCGCCTAAATCTTTCTGAACTGTCTCGTTGATTATCTTGTAATATGTTACCGTGCTTTCCCAGCTCATACCGCCGATAAGACCAATGGTTTTCATTTTTATAATCTCCAAACGCTGCAGTCTCAATTATGAGGATATGTTATTTTTGTGATTGTGCAAGTTAGATACTAGCACAGAAATAACACCGCATACATAGAGCTAATCATCAGATTTTTAAGAAGTTACTATGAAAAAGTAGGTCTTTGAGACAGATCAATTTAATTGCTAAGTGCTTGCAAAATCTTCTTATAAATAAAGAGAGTTGCTTTAACATCTGTAAGAGAATTGTGCATTGATTCATTTTTCTCAGGAACAAATCCTAAAAATGAAGAAACTGAACCCAGATCATGTTTTTCAACCTGAGGCATGATTTTTTCTGTCTCGTACTTTCTGTAGAGATTATGTACATCCTCTGATTTTAATTCTAACTCAGTGAATTGCTGAATATTATTAGAAAGCATACGCAGGTCGAACTTGGTGTTGTAGCCTAGAACCAGCTCACATTCTCTGAAGAGAGTGATAATCTCCTCTGCATCCTGCGTAATATTAGGTTTGTCTGCCACAAATTCAGGTGAAATGTGATTAACCTTCTGTGCGTAATACCAGGAGGTATGATTAAGCGGACGATAATATCTGTCCCAAAGCACGTTACCCAGACCGTCAATTACGGATAGCTGCAGTATCTCGTCAGTGTTTCCTAAGCCTGTGGTTTCGGTATCGACAATTAAAATTTTGGATAGGTCTGTATGAATCAAAATTCACCTCTAAATAATATAACAGAATAAATATTATATCTAAACTGAATAATTATTAAAAGTGAATTTTCTGTCAGGAATGTTATTTAACTGATTTCTTCTCTATGATTTTTTCAAATCTGAAGAACTCATCGTTCTTATCTTCGTCCTTAGGAGCAGGATGATACTTTGAGAAGAATTCTACAATGTGAAAACCACATTTGTTGACGTAAAAATGAATGTTTCTGGTTTCAAAGTAAGGTGTGCAGGTTTCCCAGACTCTGACTTCAGGATGCATCTTTTCAACAAGACACCAGGCTGCATAACCTACACCTTTGCTATGCTTATTAGGAGATACAAATAATAGCTCGAGATCTCCTTTTTCACCGCAGGTTCGGATGACAAGTCCACCTACTGTTTCATTGCCTTCGATAATTCGGTATGCTTCACCGCCATCGATAGAATCTTCGATAACTTTACGGGAAATAATCTGACCGTCTTCCTCGAAGTGCTCATCTCTCTGTCCAAACTCTTCAAGAGCTCCGTAATTGAAAGCTTCCTGATTATCTAAAATGAACTGCTCTTTATCTTCTGAGGATAGAGGAACAAGTTTTACATCTGAAAGGGGATTATTCTGCATATTTTTTACTGATGGATTTAAATCTCCTTGCGGAGATTATTATAAAGTGGCAGGTGTTTCGTTTTCAGAGTTGTCGATTTCACCCTGAGGCAGAGTTTTACAGTATTCCTCAACCAAAGCTACTCGCTTTAGGAACATCTGCTCTCCGATATCCTTGCCCTTAAAGCCTTGAGCAACAAATTCCTGAGCCTTGACCTCATTACAGATTTCAAACATCTTCATAAAGTAGCCAAGTCTTGGGAAAGGTCTGTTCTCAAAGCCCTTGCGGCCGATAAAGTCACACTTGCAGCACTGAGCAAAAGGAAGTACTCTCTGAGGCTTTCTCCAGGCATCGATTGCATTTAAAAGCTCAACAATACCCTCAGCTCCTCGACGATAGAGGTTATGCATTACAGAGTGATTTAAAACCACAACCATGGCAAACTGCTCATAGTCTGATGGAACTCTTAAGCGTTCACAAAGAACTCTCAGCGGTTTCTCGCCTAATTTATCGTGAAGCTTGTGACAGGGCCAGACTACAACAGGGGTTTCTCCCTTGCCGATGTCGTGGCAGAGCATTGCAAATCTGACTACAGGATCATCTGTCTCAAGACTGATTTTCTCAAGGGTCATACAGGTATGAATTCCTGAGTCGATCTCAGGATGCCATCTTTTAGGACCAGGAATACCAAAGAGCTTATCAATCTCAGGAAGAACTTCCTTGAGAGCCTCAACTTCCCTTAGGGCCAGAATAAACTTATGTGGAGATTTTGTTTTCAGAGCCTTTTCAAGCTCTAGGAATATTCTCTCTGCAGTAAGTTCAGATAGCTCGCCGCTGCGGGAGATCTTTCTCATAAGAGCCTTGGTTTCATCTGCAATAGTAAAACCAAGATGACTGAATTTGGCGTAGAATCTTGCAACGCGCAGGACTCTCAGAGGATCTTCTACAAAGGCATCAGATACGTGTCTTAGAATTCTGTTTTTCAGATCGTCCATGCCATGATAAGGGTCAACAATATTTCCGTCCTCATCCATAGCCATGGCGTTGATGGTAAGGTCACGACGCAGCAGATCCTCTTCCAGGGTAATGTTTTCATTGAAATCACAGTTGAACCCCAGATAGCCGGTTCCGTTCTTGGACTCTGTTCTTGCCAGGGCATATTCCTCATGAGTTTCTGGATGTAAAAATACCGGAAAATCATGACCAACCTGACTGTATCCCAAAGACAGCATTTTCTCAGGATTTGAACCAACCACGACATAGTCTCTGTCTGACTGCTCCAATCCCAGGAGTTTATCTCTTACAGCTCCGCCTACTAAATAAATCTGCATACCTTACCTAATCTTTTATTCTTAGGAAATTCTACCAAAAAAGCCGATCCTATTCACGCTTATTAACGGCCAAAAAAGACTTTTCTTGTTTTAATTATCGGCAAAAGAGTGGCTTTTAAAAGTTTCAGAATAATCTTCAAGGAAAATCTCCAATATTTAAGTTTGAGCTAAGTGTTTAGTCCAAACAATTGGTATAATCTGACACAGATTTTAAAAGAATAATAACTGTAGCTATGTACGAAAAATTTTTTGGTCTTGACGAACTACCATTTGACGGTCTTCCTGATAACCGTTTTTATTTTGTTGGAAACTGCCAGCACGAGGCTTTGGATCTGCTGACAACCAATCTTTCCAGAAACGGCTCAATCTGTATCCTTTCTGGTCCATCTGGTTCAGGTAAAACTACACTTGTTAGAATGCTTATTCGTTCTCTGCCTAAGAGAATGCGAATTATCGCTATTGATGATCCAAGATTAGATGAGCATATGCTTCTTGCTACCATCCTGCGTGCCAGCGGTGTGGTTGCAACCTCATTTGAGTCAATTGCAGAGCTGACCTTAAAATTAAGAAAATTTCTTGAGCGTTCCGTTGAAAGCGGAATCGTCACCACAGTTATTCTCGACGAGGCACAGGGCCTTGCAGATGAAGTCATCGAGCAGATCCGTCTTATCAGTAACATTGAAGGCGAGCTAGGAAAGATGATCAATTTCCTTCTGGTAGGTCAGGAGGATTTAATTGAGAATATCCAGAAGCCTATGCACAAAATGTTCTGGGGCAGAGTAAAGGCATTTGCTACTCTGCAGGCATTAAAGCGCGATGAGGTTCAGGCATATATCAATTTCAGAATGCAGACAGCCGGCTGTCATGATCCCGTGTTTACCTCAAGAGCAGTCAATACCATCTTCAGGGGAACAAAAGGTCTTCCAAGAATCATTAACTCTGTTGCCGACAGAGCACTGTGCATAGCCTGTGATTACAACAGAAAAACAGTTTCAAGCCGTATTGTAAAGAAGGCTATTGAGATTGTCCGTCACAAGAGAAGTCTGTTCTCCCTAGGCTACAAGAACTTTGCAAAGCATGTTCTGATGAATATGTTTGTTAAGCTTCCTATTATCCTAAGCGGTATTTTCATCAGTATTCTGGCTTTTGTTTTTGCCTATATCTATCTTTACAACAATATCAGCTCTGTTGCCATAAAGAGTCTGATGCATAAAGATCAGACCGTTATGACCGAGTATCATAAGCTTTTAAACAATATGCTGCCCGGCAGAAATGCGAACACCAGAGAAATCGCTCTTTTCAATAACTCAATAAAGGAAAGTGTATTTGAGTCTGACTCAATTGACACTCTGATTAAACTGTGGGGATATACAAAACAGGATGGCTCTAAGGCTACCTGTGCAGATCTTTCGTCTCACAACATGCAGTGCGAGGTTCTGACAAAGGATCTCTCCTATCTGTCTGTTGTAAACCGTCCTGCTGTTCTCTCATTAAGATCAGATGATCTGACTCCTTTCTTTGCTGTGGTAAAAAGCTATGGTCCAGAGGAGTCTTCCATCATTATGGGCGACAGACTTTATCGTGTAAAAACTGAATTCCTGCAGCATGCCTATGATGGCAAGATGCTGTTTATCGGTAAGAAGCTAAAGAGCGATGATAAGTTTGAGGATAAGGTTAAGCTTGATAATTTCACTAAAGCTCTGACACGTATCTCTGCATTAGTTCCTGAATTAAAGCTTGATGTACCTTCTGAGAAAAAGGATCTTAAAAAGGTATATGACAGACTTAAGGGCTTCTCAGATGAGAATGTGGTATTTTCTGTCATCGATAATGCTTTAGCGGAGGGTCCTTACCTTGAGTAGAAGACGTAAGGTAGAAGATCCTGCAGAGCTTTTGAAGGATTATGGCTTTACTCCAAAAAAGGCTCTGAAGCTGTTTGTTTTCTCCCTGTTCTTTTCATCTATAGGTGTTCTGATCCTTGCGTTCTGGATGCATGTGTCCTTTTACTCTGTTGCAAGAAATGTCTTTTCAAGCCTTGGAAATACACTGGGTCTTTTAAACTCAATCTATGTGAATGATACTCAGTACAAGGATGCTCTTGTTTCCTCAGAGAAGTATCCTTTTGAGATTAAAAAGAAGATAGGACCAAAGGATCTGACTTTAAGCTCCCATCAGCCACTGGTTAATGTGAAAGGGCAGAAGAGACAGCTTTCAGAGAATATCTACGAAATCCGATTTATCAAATCAAAGGCTGTAAGCGATCAGCTTTAATTTCCCTTTTTCTGAAAAAAATAGGATCTGCCGTATTACTACTGCAGATCCAAAGGGGAAGTTTTAAAACTGTTTTATTCAGGCCATTTGAAATCTTTTACTTCAACCTTGTCTGAATCCTGGAATGGACCAAGAGTTGAAATCATTACAATCTTCTTGTTTGAATTGTTCTTAACGTAATGAACTTCACCTGGTTCGATATGGATGAAATCACCTTTCTTCATGTGGTTTATCCTGTCATCGACCACGATATCAATTTCACCTTCCATGATGTAGAAGTTTTCTTCCATAATATTGTGGTAATGGGCAGGGAAATCCTGACCAGGCTGGAACTGCACCACGGCAAAATTCAGACGAGGTCCTTTCATTAGGTATTTAGGACCGGAATCTCCAAAGCGATATTCCTTTTCGTTCTCATTCAGTTTAAACATTTGTTTCTCCTTTAAATTCCTGGTGCGGCCCACATGTAGTTGGTAACTTTTCTGTCAGCCAGCGAAAGCTGTGTATTGTAGAATTCTCTCCACTTCTCATACATTGCCATGTATGTTTCATGATTCTTCTGGTCAGGGGTGAATGTTCTTTCAATCTTTACAAGCTTCAAAGCTGTCTCTTTAATATCCTTGAATTCACCGATTCCATATCCTGCCAGCATTGCAGCTCCAAGTGCTGTTGCTTCCTTTACAACCGGAACATTTACTTTCTTTCCGATTACATCTGAAAGGATCTGACACCATAGAGGGGATTTTGAGGCTCCTCCTCCAAAGACTACACTTGATGGCTCATGTCCGGTTGATTCCTTAACAAGGTCAATATGACCTCTGGTAACCAGTGCAGTGTTTTCCAGAATGGCTCTGTAAAAAGTATAGCGGTTGAATTTCTCCGGCTCGAAATTGAAATTTGTAAATGTTGGAGAAGCATGTTTCCAGCAGGTAAAATTCATAACATCCGAGAAGGCACACATCATACCATAACAGCCTGCAGGGATCTTCTGTGCCTCTTTGTTCATAAGATCATATGCATCGACACCAAGCTTTTTAGCCTCTTCTTTTTCGTTAGTACAGAAGGCATCGCGATACCATCTCATGGCAAGACCAGGCTTAAATGCCAGTGCTTCAAATTGCCACATTCCTGGAACACTGTGACAGTTAACTCTGACTCTCCCCTTAATATCAGTTAAAGGTTTGTCGGTATTGTATTCATACTGCCAGAAGCTTCCGCCAAAGATAGCAGCCTCTCCATTGGCAACTGCACCTACACCCATGGTTCCAAGCTGACAGTCACCGCCTCCGGCGATAACATCGGTTCCTACGCAAAGACCCGAATCTTCGGCGCCTTTCTGTGTAATTACTCCAACCCTGTCTCCGCACTCAATTGTTGCAGGCAGAATATCCTCACGAAGGTTGCAGCTTTTCAGAATGCTCTTATCAAATTTACGGGTCTTGAGATCCATAAGTCCTGAGGTTGAGCC
>JAEEGL013634076.1_pt1 | contig 11173 bp, 9 predicted proteins | sample 9134231 | NCBI WGS metagenome assembly JAEEGL01 (sample SAMN16246548, study PRJNA631951) | gut metagenome | biome: gut microbiome; feature: rumen; material: fiber-attached | host: Bos | place: Iran: Karaj | collected 2018-10
ACGGAAGTACTTGTTAAGGCTGCGCTCGACCGGGTCGAAGAAGGAAACGCGGTCCTTGACCTCTGCACCGGCAGCGGCTGCATCTTAATAAGCATGTGCAAAGAAAAGGTGATAAAAGGCACAGGCGTCGATATTTCAAACGCCGCGCTTAAGATCGCCTCGGAAAACGCCGCAAAGCTCGGCGTGCATTGCAGCTGGATAAAAAGCGATATGTTTAACGCGGGACTGGGAAAATATGGTATGATCGTATCGAACCCGCCGTATATAAAGACAGAAGTAATAGGCACACTTGACGCAAACGTTAAAGATCATGAACCTTTGTCAGCGCTTGACGGCGGAGAAGACGGGCTGGATTACTACAGGATAATCGCGAAGGAAGCAAAAAAGCACCTTTTGGACGGCGGTGATCTGCTCGTTGAAATAGGCTTTGACCAGGCGGCTGAGGTCACGGGACTGTTCAAAGAGGCCGGATATGATAATATTGAAGTAATTAAAGACTTAAGCGGACTCGACCGCGTTGTAGCCTGCAAGAACGCACAAGGATAATGTGAAACACTGGCAATGGGCAGATATATCTGCTACTAGCCGATATTTGACATTATTAAACGATATGTTTGATAAACTTGAAGATATAATCCTGAGACTTGAAGAGATACACAGGAGCTTAAGCCTCCCGGGCGCCGCGGATGATTCTGCAGCGTTCCAGAAGCTCCTTAAGGAGGAAGCGGAGCTTTCTCCGGTGGCTGAGGCTTATTTGGCGTACAAAAAAGCCGGGCAGACCATAGATGAAAGCCTGGAAATGCTCCAGAGCGAAAAAGACGAAGAGATGCGGGACATGCTCAAGGAAGAGCTTGCCGCGGCCAGGGATGATAAAGAGGAGCTTGAAAAACAGCTGAAGATCCTCCTGCTTCCCAAGGATCCCAACGACATGAAGAATGTCATCGTGGAGATAAGGGCCGGAGCCGGCGGGGATGAAGCGGCGCTTTTCGCCGCGGATATTTACAGGATGTATGTAAAATACGCCGAAGACCACGGTTACAAAACGGAAATGATCTCGCTTAACGAGATAGGCCTGGGAGGTTTCAAGGAAGCCATTTTCCAGATAAACGGCGCGGGCGCATATTCAAGGCTTAAATATGAAAGCGGCGTGCACAGGGTGCAGCGGGTGCCCGAGACCGAAAGCGGCGGCAGGATACACACCTCGACGATAACCGTGGCGATCATGCCGGAGGCCGAAGAGATCGACTTCCACCTGGATCTTAACGAATGCAGATTCGATGTTTTCAGGGCGTCGGGGAACGGCGGGCAGTGCGTAAATACCACCGATTCCGCTGTCAGGCTGACGCATATACCGACAGGCATAGTCGTATCCTGCCAGGATGAAAAATCCCAGCTTAAAAACAAGGATAAGGCTTTAAAGGTATTAAGATCAAGGCTTTACGAGATGGAGCTTCGGAAGAAACACGAAGAGGAAGCGGCCGTCAGAAAGGGCCAGGTCGGGACGGGAGACCGCTCGGAAAAGATAAGGACCTATAATTTCCCTCAGGGAAGGGTCACGGATCACCGTATAAAATATACTTCGCACAGAATAGATGATATTATGGCCGGATCACTGGATGAGATAATCGATAAGCTTATCGCAGCCGATCAGGCGGAGAAACTGGCGAACGAGCAGTAAAAAAGAAGTACCATAAAAGTCCGCCCCGGCGGTATCGGGAAGCGGTGCGGAAACAGCAGTAAAATATCACAGACAAAAAATATTTAAAGCAGAGGTACGTGAAAATGGAAAATACCACACTTGTTATCATGGCGGCAGGAATCGGCAGCAGATTCGGAAAAGGCATCAAGCAGCTTACGCCCGTAGGGCCGTCGGGAGAGCTTATTATGGACTATACTGTTCACGATGCCCTTGAAGCCGGCTTTAATAAAGTCGTATTCATTTTGAGAAAGGATATCCTGGACGAATTCCACAGGACGATAGGCAGGAACATAGAGAGCAGGGCGAACGTGGAATATGTTTTTCAGGAGCTTAACGATCTTCCGGAAGGCTTCTCCTGCCCGGCGGACAGGGTAAAGCCCTGGGGCACCGGCCAGGCAGTGCTTTGCTGCAAAGGCGTAGTAAAAGAACCATTCTGCGTTGTAAACGCGGACGATTATTACGGAAAAGAACCCTACAAACTTATTCATGACTATCTTGTAGACGGACATGCGAAGAAGGAAGGCATCGCGGATATCTGCGCTGCCGGTTTCAGGCTCGGGAATACGCTGAGTGAAAACGGCGGGGTCACGAGAGGCATCTGCACGATAGATGAAGAAGGCCGCCTTACCGGCATAGATGAGACGAAAAATATCGTCAAGACAAAGGACGGCGCCGTAATAAGGACGGAAAACGGCGATATCCCGGTCGATCCCGACAGGAAGGCATCCATGAATATGTGGGGCTTCGAAGCAGGCTTTATAGATATGCTTGAAGAAGGCTTCAGGGATTTCCTCTCCGGAATAGAAGAGGGCGACATCAAGTCGGAATACCTGCTTCCGATCTATATCGATCAGCTTATCAGGGAAAAACGGGCCGAGGTAAAAGTGCTGCCGACAAATGAGACATGGTTCGGCGTTACCTTCCAGGAGGATAAGGAAGCAGTCATCAAAGCTTTTGCAAAGCTTGTTGAAAACGGAGTTTATAAAGAGAATCTTTATGCATAAATCAGCCGCATTATTAATAAGTTTAGCCGCCGCAGCGTCCGTTTTCACGGGCTGCAGCGGAGTGTCCCTTTTTGCGGATGACTCCGGAGCGTACGACGAAGCAATGTACGCATTTGAGGCGGAAGACTACGACAAAGCCATGGAGCTCTTTGAAAAGGCCGTAAAGACAGACGGCCGCGCAGCCGAGGGCTACAGAGGAGAGGGCATGGTCTGTTTCGCGCGCGGATCATACAAATACGCGGTGAATTTCTTTGACATGAGTCTCGAAGCCCTGACGGTGGATAATCCCGAATTTGAAAGGGACGTAAAATATTATAAAGCGGAGAGCCTTAAAAAAAGCGGACGCACAAGGGACGCCTCCAAGCTTTATGAGGAACTGGCGCTCGAGGAAGGCGGCGCTCTGGCGTATGCCGCCCTCGGGCAGATGAGCCTCGAAGACGGTGAAACGAAAGAAGCAATGGAATACTTTGATCTGGCAGCGGACGGCTGTACGGATTATGAAGTCTATCTTCTGATTTATTCCGCCTGCAGCGACGCCCTCCTTGAAGCGGACGGAACCGCATATCTGGAAAAAGCCCTTGAGATACAGCCGCAGACATATGAAGATATGGCTTCACTGGGCAGAGTATATTATTCACTGGAAGAAACTGGGAAAGCCATGGAATATCTTGACAGGGCTGTTGAAGGCGGATATACCGACGCTGTCCCCGTGCTCGGAAGCATCTATCTTGAGGAAAACAATATAGCCGCGGCCAGAGCGCTTTATGAGAAAGCGAGGGGCAAAGGCCTGGGAGACGCGGAATACTATAACGGTTATGCGCTCTGCGCCCTGGCTGAAGGAAAGCCGGACGACGCGCTGATCTTTATAGCAGAAGGGCTTAAAGACAGCGGCGAGAGCGAATCGAGAAGCCTTCTTTTCAATGAGGTCGCGGCATATGAGGCCAAACGGGATTTCGAAACCGCCCGCGAAAAAGCCGCGGCGTTTCTTGAACTCTATCCCAATGATAAAAGCATGATAAGGGAATACAAATTCCTTTCCAGAAACTGATCTTAACGGAGAACCAATGACGGAGCTTGAAGAAAAACGCGAAAGAGTGATCCTTGTCGCTGTTTCATTGAACGACCCTGACGAGACCGAAAGGTCCTTAAGCGAGCTTAAGGATCTGGCGGATACTGCCGGGGCTTTTGTTGCGGCAACTGTCATTCAGGCAAGGGAAAGCGTGCATCCGGGCACGTATATCGGAAAAGGAAAGATAGAAGAGGTAAAGCAGATGCTTTGCCTTTACGAGGCGGACAGCATCATCTGCGACGATGAGCTCTCGCCCGCGCAGCTTGGGAATCTTCAGGAAGCGCTCGGGTGCAAGGTATGCGACAGGACGCTTCTTATCCTCGATATATTCGCGGCCAGAGCGCATACCAGAGAAGGAAAGATACAGGTAGAGCTTGCCCAGCTGCGTTACAGGAGCAGCAGGCTCGTAGGCCTTCGTTCGTCGCTGTCAAGGCTAGGCGGCGGCATTGGCACGAGGGGTCCCGGCGAGAAAAAGCTGGAGATGGACAGGCGTGTCATCGGAGAACGGATAAGCGTTCTTAAAAAAGAGCTGGAAGAAGTTAAGAAGCACAGGGAAGTGCAGAGAGCCGGGAGGCTTAAGAATCCGGTGCGTACGGCGGCGATAGTGGGTTATACCAACGCCGGGAAGTCCACGCTTCTTAATCTATTAACGGGAGCGGCCGTGGATTCGCAGGATGCGCTTTTCGTCACCCTGGATCCTACGACCAGGGCATATCCGCTGACGAAGGGCGGGGAAGTCCTTCTTACCGATACTGTAGGCTTTATAAGGAAGCTGCCGCATCATCTTATAGACGCGTTCCGAAGCACGCTTGAGGAAGCGGTATACGCCGATATGATCATCCATGTCGTGGACAGTTCCAACCCGCAGATGGAAGAGCAGATGAAGATCGTATACGAGACGCTGGATATGCTCGGCGTCAAGGATAAGCCTGTGCTGACGCTGTTCAATAAGATCGATAAACGCACCGACACCGAGCCGCTTTTGGACGAGCGGGCGGACAGGGTCATGAAAGTCAGCGCAAAGACAGGGGAAGGCTTTGAAGATTTCCCTGATATCATAAACGGGCTTATATACGGCGGCAGGCTCTATATCGAAAGAGTCTACCCGTATGACCAGGGCGGAAAGGTGGCGCTTATCAGGAACAAGGGCCAGCTGATATCCGAAGAATACACAGCCGAAGGGATAAGCGTTAAAGCCTATATCCCGCTGGATATATACGGAGCTGTGGAAGCGTAAAAATAACAAAGGACATTACCCCTGCCGGATGCAGGGGTTTTTTATGCCTCTGCCTCTTGAAATATCGCACCGCGGCTTATATAATTAAAAAGATTAAGCTTGACAAAATATTTCATTATTGGGGGATACCAGAATATGGAAAACGAGCAGAAACCTATTTATAATGTCAAAGAATTGGGCAAAGGGAAGACAGCGGTGCTGGGCTTGCAGCATATGTTCGCAATGTTCGGAGCGACTGTTCTTGTTCCGATCATTACGGGCTTAAGCGTATCGACGACGTTGTTGTTTGCCGGACTTGCGACCTTGTTCATGCATTTGGTAACAGGTAGAAAAGTACCGGTATTTTTAGGTTCTTCTTTCGCCTTCCTCGGAGGCTATGCGGCCGTTAAAGCAGCAGGAGCTGCTTTGGGTTGCGACGATATCACATCGCTGTCTTATGCCAGCATAGGTATTGCCTGCGCCGGACTGCTTTATCTTGTACTTGCCATCATCTGCAGGATCTTCGGCAGCAAGAGAGTAATGCGTTTCTTCCCGCCGGTAGTTACCGGACCGATCATCGTAGCCATCGGTATGAACCTGGCTCCGTCGGCCTTAAACAACTGCGCTACCAACTGGCCGATCGCCCTTGTAGCTATAGTAGTAGTCATAGTATGCAATATCTGGGGCAAGGGCATGATAAAGATCATACCCATCCTGCTCGGAGTAATCGCTTCATATGTAGTTGCCGCCATTTCAGGGAACGTGGATTTCAGCGGAGTCGCGGATGCGGCATGGATCGGGCTTCCGGTAAACTGGGGCCGCACTGTATTCGGCCTTTTCGGCAGCGGTGAAGTAAACGGCGGACTTGTAGCTTCCGCGATAATCACGATCATGCCTATCGCCGTCGCCACGATGATGGAGCACGTAGGAGATATTTCAGCCATCGGCGGAACAGTAGGAAAGAACTTCATCGAAGATCCGGGTCTGCACAGAACGCTTATCGGCGACGGTGTCGGAACCGCGATCGCTGCCCTTTTCGGCGCTCCCGCGAATACGACATACGGCGAGAACACAGGCGTCCTTGCCCTTACAAAAGTATATGATCCGTTCGTTATAAGGATCGCAGCGCTTTACGCGATAATCCTTTCCTTCTGCCCGAAGTTCTCGGCAGTTATCGAAGCGATGCCCGCAGCCACGATCGGCGGCGTTTCACTTATCCTGTACGGAATGATCTCGGCTATCGGTATCAGGAACATGGTCGAGAACCACACCGATTTCCAGAAGAGCAGGAACGTTATCATCGCAGCGCTGATCATCGGTCTTTCGATCGGCATCAACTTCAGCGGAGCTTTAGGCGCGAACATTACGCCTGAAGGCGGAAACGCAGCCACAGGAGCCATCACCTTTGTGATAGGAGACGTTACGGTAGCGCTTTCCGGACTTGCAGTCGCTTCCATCATCGGCATCGTTATAAATGCCATTCTTCCGGGCAAGAACGAAACGTTCTATCAAAACCCGAAAGATGCGGGAAGCCTGGGCAAATATTAAGTTTGAAACAGAGTATTTAAGGGGATTGATTTTATGGACAATTATCTGATCTACACAGATGCAGCCTGCGATATGCCGGCACATGTTTTTAAGGATTACGACGTTCGCACCATACCGATGGACTACATTTTAAACGGTGAGACGCTTTCTTTTGACGCCGCGGATCCCGAACATGACAAACGCTGCGATGAGCTCTATGCGGCGCTTCGCGCAGGAGGGGATGTTCATACATCACAGATAACGCCGTACAACTACATAGAAGCGTTTACGCCGGAGCTTGAAGCGGGCCATGATATCCTCTATGTCTGCTTCACGTCGGGCCTTTCCGCGACTTATGACAATGCCTGCTCGGCAGCGGCAGAGTTAAGGGAGGAGTTCCCGGACAGGAAGCTTATCGTAGTCAATTCCCTTTCCGCCACACAGGGCCAGGGAGTCGTCGTAACGGCAGCATTGATGAACCGTGCGAAAGGGATGACGATAGAGGAAAACGAAGCGTGGCTTAATGAAAAGATCCCTTATATGTGCCACAGATTCATGGTCGGCGACCTTAACTACCTGCACAAGGGCGGACGTGTTTCAGGCGCTGTAGCTGTGGTGGGCACGATGCTGAACATAAAACCGATCCTTATCATCAACGACAAGGGATCGCTCGACGTAGTCGGAAAGATCCGCGGACAGAAGATAGCGCTCAAGCGCATCGTAGCGGCTTATGTGAAAGATTCGGGCGTTCCGGATGTACCGCATATAATCTACGTAGGGCACACATCTCTTTATGAAGAGGTCGAAGAGCTGATAAAGCAGATAAAAGAGCAGGTTCCTGAGGATACGATCGTCGAGGCGGTCAACCTTTGCCCGATAATCGGCGCGCACTGCGGACCTTCATTCTTCAGCGTATGCGGCTGGGGCTTCCACCGCGACGCACCTATCTGATAGTATCTTACTTTGAAACATAAAAAAATACAGGGGCTGCGCAGCCCCTGTATTTTTTATGACTGAGATCAGAACGATATTTTTCCCATCATGCTCAGGATCGATGCGATCAGGATAACTATTACGAATATCGGGCAGATCACCTTGACCATGAATCCGTAGATCTTTTTCTGGCTGAATTTTCCGCCGTCGTATTCCACCTCTTCCGCAATGCGCTTTACTCCTATGTGGCGGAAGATAAGCACGCAGATGAACAAAGCGGATATCGGCATCATCACCGAGTTTGTAATGAAATCAAAGAAGTCAAGGAACTGCATGCTGAATATCTTCGCGCTTGCGAAGGGTCCGTATCCGAGCGCCGAAAGCGAGCCTAAGGCAGCCATGATGACAGCCATTAAAGCGGATGCCTTGTGCCTGCTGAAGCCCAGCTCATCTTCAAATGTGGAGACCGCGCTTTCACAGAGGGAGATCGCGCTTGTGAGCGCTGCGAACAGTACAAGCACGAAGAAAAGGATACCGACTCCGGTACCGAAGCCCATGCTGGCGAATACCTTGGGGATGATGATGAACATAAGCGAAGGACCTGCCTGCAGCATGGCCGGGTCGCCGCCTGAGAATGCGAAGACTGCGGGGATTATCATAAGGCCTGCAAGTATCGCGATCACGGTATCCAGGACCGCTACCTGGATAGTCGCGTTCTGTATCTTTATGTCACGCTTCATGTATGAACCGAAGGTGATAAGTATGCCCATGGCTATCGAAAGCGAGTAGAACATCTGTTCCATTGCGGCCACTACGGTGATCCATGAGAAATGTTCAACATTGGGGATGAAGAGATATTTGATACCTTCAACGGCTCCCGGCCTCGTGCATGAAAATACGGATATGATGATCGCAAGCACGATAAGCACCGGCATCATGAATTTGGATACTCTCTCAATGCCGCTTTGCACGCCGCAGTAGATGACGAAAATGGTCATCGCCGCAAATATCAGGAAATATATCTCGCTCTGGGTGCCGCCTGTTATAAAATCAGTAAAATAGCCGTCGCTTGCGATGACAGCCGCGTTTCCGCGGATATATTCGATAAGGTATTTAAGGACCCAGCCGCCGATTACCGAATAATACGGCACGATGAGTATCGGAATAATGGCGTTGATCCAGCCGCCGAACTTCATGGACTTTGTTTTACCGAGATCCCTGAAGGCTCCGACCGGACTTTTCTTTGCTATCCTGCCTATGGAGGTCTCCGACACGATCATCGTATAGCCGAAGAACGCGACCAGAATTATGTAAACAAGAAGGAAGATCCCGCCGCCGTATTTGGCCGTAAAGTACGGGAATCTCCAGATATTGCCGAGCCCTACCGCGGAACCTGCCGCAGAGAGGACAAAGCCTAATTTACCTGAAAAGCTGCTTCTGTTTTTCATTTGTATATCCCTTCCTCATTGATTTATTTTGTGAAGCCGATGGTGTGCCTTGACGGCTCCCTGTCACACCTCGGTTATCATGGGGCGTGTGTTTTCGGTTATGATAAGTTCAGCTTCTGTAGCTGCCTGTATCTCTTCTATGGTGAATGCCGGATTATATTCCGCCAGGACCATTCCATTATCCGTTATGTCTATGACAGCCATTTCTGTTATGACGCGGTCCACACAGGAAGTCGCGGTGAGGGGCAGCGTGCATTTTTTCATAAGCTTTACCGCTCCTTTGGCGGTATGCTCCATGGCCGCGATGACCCGTTTCGCGCCGACCACCAGGTCCATGGCTCCGCCCATGCCCGGCATGACCTTTCCGGGAACGATCCAGTTGGCGATGTTTCCCTTTTCATCCACCTGGAGAGCTCCCAGGACCGTCGCATCCACATGTCCTCCCCTTATAAGGGCAAAGGATGTGGCGCTGTTGACGAATGAATTTCCGGGCGCCGCGCTGGACGGATGTCCGCTTGCGTCTGCTATGTAATAATCCTCGCAGCCGGGTTCGGGTGCAGGCCCCGCGCCAACGTTTCCGAGCTCCGCATGGAGAATGACATGAACGCCCTCGGGCAGATAATTGGATGCATATGTGGGTATCCCTATGCCCAGATTCACTACGTCGCCGTTATGCAGCTCCATCGCGGTGCGCCGTGCGATAACTTCGATCTTTTCTTCTCTTGTCATCTCGGAGCCCCCTTTGCCACATAATCTATCAGAAGGCCCTGGACCATTACGTTTTCCGGAGCGATCTCTCCGACCTCGACGATGTTGTCCGCTTCGCAGATGACCAGGTCCGCCGCCATGGGCATCAGCTCATTGAAATTGCGGGTCGTGCCGCGCATCCAGGCGTTGCCGTCCTTATCCACGTTATAGGCGCTGATTATCGCCGCGTCGGCGTGAAGCGGTTTCATGATCAGATAGTCCCGGCCGTCTATATTGATCCTGGAATGTGTCCACGGACTTTCTTCCACGACGGTATTTACTCCGGTAGGAGTGATGATGCCTCCGAGTCCGGCTCCGCCGGCTCTGACCATTTCCGCAAGCGATCCCTGAGGGATAAGTTCAAGTTCTATGGTGCCTTCGGCGAGCTGGGCAGCCACGTTGGGATTCTGCCCGACATGTGAAGTGATGAGCTTCTTTACGCGGTGATCGTCGATCAGCTTTGCGAGTCCGTAGCCGGTACGCGGGCTGTCGTCGGATATTATCGTGAGATCCTTCACGTCCGTCTTCAGCAGCTCGTCTATTATAAGATGGGGATTGCCGCAGCCAAGGAATCCGCCGACCATGACCGTCATCCCGTCATGTATCATTCCCGCGGCTTCCCTGAGCGATATAAAACCTTTCATGTGTGTTTCCTTTCATTTCTATACAAATATTAATAATATGGCTTTTGAGCGCAAAATACAAGAAATCTTTGAATCTGACGGAAAAGACTTCTCCTTACGGAATTGAAAGCCCCAAAGGAGACGGTTCATTCTGCCCGCAGCGTCATCTCCTTAAAATAACGCAAAGCATCCGGAGTTATTGACGCTTTTATTGATTGTTGTAATGTTATAATCCAACCGGAGGGATGTCGGCTTTAACTCAGGAACGGGAGAATATTTCATTTTTCCGCAGCCCTTGTCCCGGTTTTTTCTTATCAATGCCGTATTTGCGGTAAAAATAAGCGAAATACTGCTTGACATCGGTATGCTTTTCGTGTATCTTAGACCAGTACGAAAAGAAAGCAGAGTATCCGCTCTCACCTCGGCGCAATGGCGACCCGGGTCAAATACAGACAAAGTTTTTCTTTGATTGCATTGGCGGATAGTTTGTCTATCCGCTTTCTTTATGTTAGCGGATGCAGCCATTTGTTCTAAGCAGTATTCATAGGGGGATAAGGCAATAGCAAACGAATTACAGATCAATGAACAGATCCGTGACAAAGAAGTTCGTGTAGTAAGCGAAGAAGGCGGACAGCTCGGTATCATGTCTTCAAAAGAGGCATATGCAATGGCTGTGGAAGCGGGACTTGATCTCATAAAGATCGCACCGCAGGCGAAACCGCCGGTCGTTAAGATCATGGATTACGGCAAGTTCAGGTATGAACAGACCCGCAAGGAAAAGGAAGCCAGGAAAAAGCAGAAGACTGTTGAGCTTAAGGAAGTAAGGCTTTCCCCGAACATCGACGATAACGATCTCAAAACAAAGTCAAACGCCGCAAGGAAGTTCCTGACCAAAGGAGACCGCGTA
>JAEEGL015072367.1_pt1 | contig 11173 bp, 9 predicted proteins | sample 9134231 | NCBI WGS metagenome assembly JAEEGL01 (sample SAMN16246548, study PRJNA631951) | gut metagenome | biome: gut microbiome; feature: rumen; material: fiber-attached | host: Bos | place: Iran: Karaj | collected 2018-10
AACTTTGGATTTACGGAAAGCGCCCGGGCAATGCCGATCCGCTGCCGTCTGCCGCCGTCCAGCTCGTGCGGGTACGCCCCTGCCAGCCGTTTGGCCAGACCGACCGTGTCCATCAGCTCGTCCGCTCTTTTATCGATCGCCGCTTTTTTGCCGCCGTAGCTCTTGTTTACGATCATGAACTCGGCGATGATTTCTTTTACCGTCATACGGGGGTTGATGCTCGAATACGGATCCTGAAAGATCATCTGCATCTGCTTCCGCATATTGCGCATCTCCGCCTTGTTGTATTTCAGGATATTCTTTCCTTCATACAGGACTTCGCCGTCCGTCGCCTCCACAAGACGCAGGATCGTTCTTCCGAGCGTCGATTTCCCGCAGCCCGATTCGCCTACCACGCCCAGGGTCTCACCTTCATAAATCTTAAGACTGACGTCATCCACGGCATGTAATTTACCGGCCGAGACATCAAAGTATTTTTTCAGGTTTTTCGTTTCCAGCAAAGGAGTACGTTCCATTATTGCTCGACCTCCTTTTCAAACCGGAAGCAGCTGACAGAATGGCCGTTCTCGGTATAGGCTTTCGGTTTTTCTTCGCGGCATCTTTCCGTGCAGTACGGGCAGCGGGGCGAGAAGCTGCACCCTTTCGGAAGATCTGTCGGGTCAGGCATCAGGCCGTCGATCGGCGTCAGCCGGTCGGTATCATCGTTGATATTCGGGATGGCACCGAACAACCCCACCGTATACGGATGATGCCGGTCGCCGGAGAAGATATCTTCCAACGTTCCCTGTTCAATGATCTCACCGGCGTACATGACCGCCACTTTATCGCAGACCTGCGCCACGATCCCCAGATCGTGCGTGATCATGATCATGGAAGTTCCCAACTTATCCCGCAGTTCCTTCATCATGATCAGGACCTGCGCCTGGATCGTCACGTCCAGCGCGGTCGTCGGTTCATCGGCGATCAGAAGATCCGGCTCGCAGACAAGCGCCATGGCGATGACCACGCGCTGCTTCATCCCGCCGGAGAACTGGTGCGGATAATCGTTTTTCCTCGAAGCGGGAATGCCTACCATCTCCAGAACTTCACTGACGCGGTCATCCAGCTCTTTGCCGGTCTTCCCGTCGTTATGGAATTCCAGCGCTTCCTTGATCTGGTCGCCTACGACCATGACCGGATCCAGCGCCGTCATGGGGTCCTGGAATATCATGGCGATCTTTCCGCCGCGGATCCCCCGCATCTTCGTCTTGTCGGCCTGGACCAGATCCTCACCGCCGAAAAGGATCTCTCCTCTTTCGATCACACCGGTCCGTTCCGGAAGAAGCCGCAGAATGGAAAGCGCGGTCGTGGTTTTTCCGGCGCCAGTCTCGCCGACCAGGCCTATAGTCTCTCCTTTATTCAGTGAGAAGCTGATCCCGTTGACCGCCGAAACGGTCTCCAGATCCGTTTTGTACTTCACGACAAGATCTTTTACGGATAATACGGTTTCTGACATGATCTTTCCTCCCTTATGACTTCAGCTTCGGATCCAGCGCGTCACGCAGGCCGTCACCGATCAGACTGATGGACAGAGCCGTCGCCAGGATGCAGAGTCCCGGAAACCAGACCATGTAAGGGTAAGCCCGCATGAAGCCCTTGGCACCGCTGATGATCGCGCCCCATTCGGGAGCCGGGGCGGGAACGCCCAGTCCAAGGAAGCTCAGGGAGGCTGTCTGAAGGATCATGCCGGAAATATTCCCCGTAAAGGTAACGATAAGAGGGGCGACCGCATTGGGCAGGATCTGCCGGAAAATGATTCTGGCGTCTCCGGTCCCGCCGCAGCGGGCCGCTTCTATATATTCCTGGCCGGCAACCGTTAAGGCCGAGCCGCGCGCCATCCGCGCAAAGCCCGGCGTCCGGGCCAGCGACATAGCCAGGATCAGATTGGTGGTATTGGTTCCGAGTGCCGCCACCAGACAGATCGCCAGCAGGATGGTCGGGACTGCCGAAAAGATATCCATGAGCCGCATCATGAGATTCTCATAAATCCCTCCGTAATAGGCGGCTGACATCCCGATGATGGTCCCCAGAATAGCGGATACCGCAGAGGAGGAAAAACCGATGATCAGCGAGATCCGCGCGCCATAGATACAACGTAGGAACAGATCGCGTCCGTAGTTGTCTGTACCGAACCAGTGTTCCGAGGAAGGTTTCTGCAGTTTTTGTAGGATATTCTGCTCTATGCTTTGCTCGTAAGACCCGAACAGCCCCGCAAATATGGAAAAAAACAGGATGATAACAAACAGGATCAGGCCAAAGACCGCCAGCTTGCTTTTGAAGAAGCGTCTGAGGATCTCTTTGAACTGGCTTTCTCCTACCTGTGCTTTTTTAAACAGCTTCATGGCGCTCACCTCTTCTTGGTATAGCGTGCTTTCACACGGGGATCAGCGAACGCATAAAGGATATCGACCGCCAGCATGACGAACGCAAACATGAAGGCCAGCGTCATCGTTCCGCCCATAACCACCGGAACGTCTTTTTTCTTGATCCCGTTCACGATATAGGTCCCGAGTCCGGGGAGGGAATACAGGGTTTCCGTTACGATCGCGCCGCCCAGCAGCAGGCCGAAGCTGCTGCCTGCCGTCGTGATGACGGGAAGCAGGGCGTTCTTCAGCGCATGCTTCCAGACTACGACCCGTTCCGTGGCGCCTTTGGCCCGAACCGTACGGATATAATCCTGCCGGATCGTCTCCAGCACGCTGGATCGTGTCTGACGCATCTGTCCGGACCCGTAAATGGCCACCAGAGTCAGCATCGGCAGGACGAACCATCCCGGTTTTTCCGCACCGAAGGAGGGCAGCCACTGCTTTTTTAAGGAGAACTCCAGCATCATCATCAGACCGATCCAGAAGGACGGCACGGAGGCCAGCAGCCGTGCCGCGGTCGTTGGGATAATATCCCAAAGGGAATATTGTTTGACAGCCGACAACACGCCCAAAGGAACCCCGACGACGATAGACCCCGCAATTCCGGTAAAAGCAACTATGATCGAGATCACCACCCGCGGAGCCATTTCCTCCGTTACCGAGATATTGGTACGATAGGAATTCCCGAAATCCAGACGGACAACTCCGGCCATAAACGTGAAATATCGGGTTAAGAACGGCTTGTCGTATCCCAGTTTGGCGTTCAGCGCGTCAATATCCGCTTTCTCCGCATCCGATCCTAAAATAAAAGTAGCCGGATCACCGGGCACCAGATTGATCAGGGAGAAAATAAGAAAAGATACGCCGATCAGAACCGGAATCATGACCAGAATTCTCTTGATCACATATTTAATCATGGGAAACCTCCGGATGAAGGCGGGGAGAGAGACTCTCCCCGCCGGAATCTGTTACGGCTGAACGATCAGATGCCGATCAATTCCACTTCCAGTCGTAGATAACCGGGTTGACAGGACTGTTCACCAACTGCAGATTCTTGTTCCAGACGAAGAACACACATTTGTGAAGCAGAGGCAGCTGAGTGGCGGACTTCATGAACTGATCGCTGTATTCGCGGTTCTTTTCCAGACGAGCGGTCAGATCGGAAATACCGGCAGCTTCATCCAGCAGGGCATCCAGCGCTTTCCAGTCATACTCGGGAAGGTTCGCATAATCAACGAACGGAGTAGTCAGGCCTGAGTAGGTACGCTTGCGGATATCGTCATAGTCGCCCGAGCAGCTGGAGCCGGAAACGATCAGCTCGAAATCGTGATCCGTACCACGCTTCAGGCTGACGCTCTGCTCATTCCATTCCAGCTCGCACTTGATGCCGACCTTCTCAAGCTGAGCCTGGATAACGGTGGCGCAGATCTCAAAATGGCTGCCGGTAAAGCAAAGCAGCTTGCCGACGTTGACCCCGTCAGGATAGCCGGCTTCCTTCAGCAGTTCCTTCGCCTTTTCAGGATTGTATTCATACTTGAATCCGTCGCCGGGCGCCGCGATATTCATCTTCGGGCTGTACATGAAGTCTGCCGGCTCGGCGTATCCGTCAAAAGCAGCCTGATTCAGCTCGTCCTTGTTGATCGCGTAAGCGATCGCCTGCCGTACCTTCTCGCTCTTCAATACGTCATTGGACAGCGGGTTGATCGCCATATAGGTGATGTGGTTCGCAACGGCAGACGCTGCGTTGTACTGCTGGTCATCCTTCAGGCGCATGAAATCAGTCGAGGAGCAGCCGTACCAGTCAAGGTCGCCGCTTTCAAATGAGATCATGCCGGCAGAAGAGTCGGTGATCACATAGAAGTTTACGGTCTTGATGGCAGCTTCGCCGCGATAATACTTGTCAAATGCTTCCAGAATGATCTTCTGATCGAACTGTGCTTCCTTTACCTTGTAAGGGCCTGTCCCGGAGCAAATGGTCGTACCATAAGATTCTCCCTGTTCTGTTACTTCTTTCTCACTGAGAACGAAGACATAGCACAGGTTTAAAAGCAGAGGTGCGTAAGGAACCTTCAGGTTGATCTGAACGGTCGTTTCGTCAACCGCTTTCACCGAATCGATATTCGTGCAGTTGTTTCTTACCGCTTTGGCGGTTTCACTGGTCATCGCCCGCGTAATCGAAAATTCCACGTCTTTGGCCGTCATCTTGTCGCCGTTGTGGAAATAGACGTTGTTGCGAAGCTTGAATGTGTAAACCTTACCGGTATCATCTACCGAATAGGACTCCGCCAGCCTGGGCTCCGCCTGACCTGTCAGTTCGTTATAGAACAGAAGACCTTCAAAGATCTGCCAGAGCACGATTCTGTCCTGCACGTTGCTGGTCGACTGCGGATCCAGCGTATTCTGGGCCTTGTTGATAGAGACGTTGACATCCTTGCGGGAGGGCTCCTTGGGAGCCGCCGTTGTGCCCGGAGTGTTCTGCCCGGACGGAGCTGGCGTAGTGTTCGTATTGTCACTGCCGCAGCCGGCCAGCATCGTAAGCATCAGGCAGATCACCAGGATCACTGATAGTACTTTTTTCATGTTGCTTCTTCCTTTCTTCTTATTTACGGTCTCGCGGCGGATTCGAACCGAAAAGGGGAAAACCGAAACAAACGGAACAAAAAGAGACGCCATTAATAATTGTTGTTTTGTTGTCTTTTTGCGCGTGTGCGTAATTTCGTTTCGATATTCTTTTCAGTTCTTCCGTCTGTTAATGAAATTTTATGGGACATACGGCGTACTGTCAAATTGAATAATCCAATGGGCCATAATATAAATAAATGACGGCCGCTCTGCTCCGCCGCGCCGTCATTTATCCGAAGTCATGAAAAAATCTTATACTTTCTTCTGTTTTAAAGTCTTTCTGATCTCCTGCAGATAATCCTTGAACAGGGTGCTTTGATAGATCGATCTTTTAAAATACAGCGCTGAGTGATAATACAGCGGCGGATCCAGTGCAAAATAACGCAGGTCGTTATCCTCCGGCAGGTTGAGTGTCTCAGCCACATAGATCCCGATGCCGAGGCCCGCTTTGACGGCGGCTCTGGCAAAACCGCTGTCGTATACCTCGACCGCCGCTTTCAGACGGATATCATGCTCTTCACAGTAGATATCCAGAATGTCCCGCATCACCGTCGCTTTCCTCAGCAGGACGAACGTTTCGTTTTCCATATCCTTCAGGCTGATGCGGGGAAGCTCGCCCAGATAGTCGGATTTTCCCCGGTCCGCCATGGGATGGTTTCTGTGCACGACCAATAATTCTTCCATCGGCTGATAATCGATATATTCCAGTTTCGGATTCTTTTTCACATAAGCGGTGGACGCCATATCGATCTCGCCGTTCATGACCATCTCGACCAGTTTATACGTGTTGCCGTGCCTGAAATCCAGGTGCAGGCGCGGATATCGGGGCAGCAGTTTTTCCGCCACACTGCTCAGGATATCTACTTTTCCGATATTGTTGCCGACCACGAGCCGGTTCTCGGAATCCCGGTCCAGCTCTGTCAGCTTCCGGTCAAATTCGTTGCAGATGTCCAGGATCTGCCTGGCGCTTTCGTAGTACAGCTCTCCCGCTCTGGTCAGAGAAATCATGCCGTTATTGTTTCGGATGACCAGCTTCGTGTTCAATGAATTCTCAAGCCTGGAAAGAAACTGGCTCAGCGTCGGCTGTGAGATATAGAGCTTTTTTGCCGCCCGGGAAATGCTTTTTTCTTCAACGATTGCCACAAAATATTCCTGCTGCTTCGCTTCCATGCCCGTTTCCCTTCTTAGCCCGTCAGAACGGGGCTCCGTTCTTTATTGAATGACCGTTTTACAGATCGATCCATTCCCCGTATTCCGGAAGAACGAACCGAATCTCCGGCGCGGTCTTGGCCAGTTCGTCCCGCAGATCCAGGACCTTCGGATAATATCTTTCCGGACTGGGATAATCAAAATGATGCGGAACGACGATCCGGCAGCCCATCTCCCTGCAGATCTTTGCCGTATCGGCGCCGCTGTTCTTCGTCATCTGCAGAACAGCGATATCCGGGCGGATCCCGCGCAGAAAATTCCGCTGCTCAGGCAAACTCAGATCGCTGCCCCAGACCAGCATCCGCAGTCCGTTCGGCAGGGTATAGAGATAGTTTCGGTATTCCAGATCTCCCAGCAGCGACAGCTCGATCAGGGTGGGGTCGCCTTGATTGTACGGGGCTTTTTCGGCGGCGGCCCGGCGTTCGGAGGCTTTCCCTTCCAGACGGAGATGCTGCCCGAAAAGGGCTTTGATCTTCACGGCGTCAAAATCCAGCTCCACGTTTGGCGCCAGCGGAAAGATGCTCATGGGATTGCAGTCGATCCACTTCAGGAACAAAGGAGCGGCCATATCCCCGCACAGAAGCCGGGCGCCGAATCTTTCCATCAGTATCGGAATATCCGGCGTATGATCGTAATGTGTATGGGACACGGTGATCAGATCACAGTGTTCTATGTCTTCCCAGGTCAATGAAGTCTTCTTGTTCTCGGTGATATAAGGATCACTGACGACGGTCAGCCCGCCGAAATCCATTTCAAAGCAGGCACAGCCCATCCATCTCAGCCGAAAACCGGCCTGAACCGCAGTTTTACCGTTCATTTTGTCTTCTCCTTTTTTCTTTTACGGGTCACGGCGCCGTGTCCGTTTTGCCTTCTTCCGTTTTTTCGAGGGCGATCTCTTTGGCTATGCTCAGAAAGTCCTGAAGAAACCGGGTCTGATAAGCACTCTTGTTATAGTAGACGGCTGTCGAATAAAAGAGCGGCGGATCCAGACCGATGAAAGAAAAGTCCTCCTGCACATTGAGGAACCTGTTATGTGTACAGATCCCGGCCGCCATACCGGTTCCTACAATGGTCAGAACGTTGGAGATCTGATCGACTTCAAAACGGATCGTGGGCCGGACATCGTTTTCCTCACAGTAATCGTCCAGGATATCCCGTAGAACCGTATGCTTATGCAGCGTGGCGACCGGCAGCGATTCAAACTGCTTTAACGGCAGATGCGGCAGATTTTCCAGGGGCTGCGCGCTCCCCAGCACAGCCAGGGGATGATCCTTCGGAAGCACGATCACCAGTTCGGCGGGAGGAAAATCGATATAAGAAAGCTGGGGCTTCTTATGTTTATAGGCGGAGAAAGCCGCATCGATCTCACAATTTGCGACCAGTTCCTGCTGTTTATACGCAGGGTTCTGGCGGGAAAGAAGATACTTGCTTTCATAACTGCGGTCTCTTTCGTGGAGCCGCCGGGTGATCTGCATAAACAGCGCCATACCTCTCTCCGCAGTAACGCCGAAGATCAGACGCTTTTCCGAATCATCGATCAGATCGGAAAGCTTGTGCATATAGTCCGTTCGGATCTGCAGCATCTTCTTGGCAGATTCATAGTAAAGCTGCCCTGCGTCCGTCAGGATCAGTGTATTGTTCCGGCCTCTTTTCATAAGAGGCGTTTTTTCTTCCTGTTCCAGTCTGTTCAGGAACTGACTCAAAGTCGGCTGAGAAACAAAAAGCTTCTGAGCCGCGCCGGAAAGACTCCCTTCTTCTACGATAGAGATAAAATATTCCTGTTGACGAAGATCCATACTGTTCGCCTCCCTATCTGATATCAATTTTTATTATATATGCCTTCGGGGAAAAATGAAAATGACAATACCTTATAAGCTTATTCTATATTACTGCTTGCACAAAAACAAAAAAGTGAGTATATCAAAAGAAGAACGACCCGCACACGAAAAAAGGAAATCAAATATGTCAAATATTATCTATGATCTTCTTAAGGACGTTCCCGTCCCGCGCATGGTAAAAGTGCGGCAGCATTTTGATGAAACGCATATTTCCGATGCGGAACAGTGTCTGCGGGAGAAACTGTGCGACCCCCGGATCGCATCCGGGATCCGCCCGGGCATGCGGATCGCCGTTACATGCGGCAGCCGGGGAATAGACAATATCGCTCTGATCATCAGGACCGTCGTCTCTTTCTGTAAAGAAAAAGGCGCGCAGCCTTTTATTTTCCCTGCCATGGGATCGCATGGCGGCAGCACAGCACAGGGACAGAAAGAGATCTGTGAGTCTTATGGAATCACCGAAGAATACTGCGGCTGCCCGATCCTTTCCTCCATGGAAACGGTCGTGCTGGCACAAACGCCGTCCGGTCTTCCCGCCAACATCGACAAATATGCCGCGGAAGCCGACGGGATCATCGTGGTCAACCGGATCAAAGCCCATCCGGCCGTGTCCGGCAAATACGAAAGCGGCCTCATGAAGATGATGGTCATCGGAATGGGAAAGCAGGTCGGCGCGTCGCTCTGCCACCAAGCGGGATTTGCCAGAATGTCGCATTATATCGAAGAGATCGGGCAAACCATCCTGGCCCACGCCAGGATCCTGTTTGCGGTAGGCCTCCTGGAAAACGCCTACGATCAGACACGGGAGATCCATGTTCTGACGCCGGACGAGATCCCCCGGGAGGAACCCAAGCTGTTAGCCCGGGCCAAAACGTTTATGCCGCGGCTCCTGACGGACCGCTGCGACGTCCTGGTCATCGACTGGATGGGGAAAAATATCAGCGGCAGCGGCATGGATTCCAATATCACCGGCCGTTCTTTTATCAAGCATTACGATCACTTCTTTGCGGCGCGAGTGGTAACGCTGAATCTGACAGACGAGAGCCACGGCAGCATGGGCGGTGTCGGCAACGCGGATATCATCAACAAACGGATCTTCGAAAAGGGAGATCTCCTGTTGACCTACCCGAATTCCATCACACACACCGGGGTGCAGGCCGATGCGATCCCGATGATGATGGATACCGACCGGCTTGCTGTCCAGTGTGCCATTAAAACCAGTTCCTTTACCGGCGCCGAACCGGAGATCATCAGAATAAAAGACACCTTGCACCTGAAAGATATCCTGGTATCCGAATCTCTGGCGAAACGCATGAAAGGCTGCCCCGGAGTGGAGATCCTGTCCGAACCGGAGCCCTGGCTTTTTTCCGAAGACGACAGCGTTCTGGATGTCTGGTAAAAGAATCGTACCGTTTTCACTGAAACGAGAAAAACAGAGGGAGCATTGCTATGTTCAGAGTTCTAGTCGGATCCGTATTTCATGAGACCAATACCTTCTGGCCCTATTCGACGGGATTGGCGGAATTTGCCAAGCGCGACCTGCTGTACGGAGCGGATTTTGTCCGAAAATTCAGGGGCACCCGTACACCGCTGGGCGGGATCATGGAAGTTCTGGAAAGGGAAAACATCGAGATCATTCCTTCTCTGGCTGCGATCGCCGAACCTTCCGGGACTGTCACGCGGGAAGCTTTCGATCATATCAAAAACACGCTTCTTGACGATTGCCGGAAGGCGGGAAAACTGGACGGGATCCTTCTGTCTCTCCACGGAGCAATGGTCACTAAAGAAGATGAAGACGGTGAAGGAAGCCTTCTGGAAGCGATACGAAACACAGTGGGCAGAGACCTTCCCGTGATAGCCACCCTGGACCTTCATACAGATCTGTCCCCGCGGATGGTTGAAAACGCGACGGCTTTTTTCCCTTATCGCGATTATCCGCACTCCGATATGTACGCACGGGGGCTGGAAGCATCCGAAACGATGGTCCGAGTCCTTCGGGGGGAGATCTGCCCCGTGATGAGATGGAGACCGATCCCGCTGATGACGTCCCTGATCGCGACAGCCGGCCCATCTTATGCCCCGATGAAAGAACTGCTGGATCGTTACAACGAAGCGACCCCAGGGATCCTGAGCGCCAATTTCCTGCACGGTTTTTATCTGGCTGACACGCGCTATACCTCTGCCTCCGCCCTGATTGTGACAGATCGGGACGAAGATCTGGCCGAAAAAGCCGCCGCCGAGATCGAAGCGCTTGCTCTGGCGCACAAAGAGGACCTTTCCCACATGGAGATCTATGCCGTATCGGAAGCGCTCAAAGAGCAAAAAACGATCGACGGAACGGTGGTGTTCGCGGACGTCACGGACAACCCCGGCTCTGGTTCCTCCAGCGACGGAACGAATCTGCTGAGGGAGCTTCTGGAAAGAAAAGTGAAGAAGGCGGCCGTCGCTACGATCTGCGATCCTGAGACCGTGAAGATCTGCCATCAGGCCGGAGTCGGTTCCTGGGTCGACATTGAGCTTGGCGGAAAAAAAGCCCCCGAACAGCTGGGGCAGCCCATCCGATGCCGCGCCTATGTCAAACTGCTTTCCGACGGGGTCTTTTACAACCGGGGGCCGATGCACGGCGGGGTCCGATTCGACCTGAAGAAATCCGCCGTGCTCCTGATCGACGGCATCAGCGTCATCGTCGGTTCCGTTCCGATCCAGGCCTATGACATCGAGATCTTCCAGAGCCACGGACTGATGCTGGACGATTTCGACATTCTGGTCGTCAAATCCGCCGTCCACTACCGGGCCGCCTTCGGGCCGAAGAGCCGGAAGATGTTCCCCATCAACTGTCCGGGAACCATAGAAGTGGATCCGCTTAAGCTGAATTACCGAAACATCCGGCGGCCGATCTATCCGCTGGATGAAATCGGATCCTGACGGATCAGACAGAGAGCGATCCGAAAAACACGCCGCGGTTTCTGTTCCGCAGCGTGTTTTTTTGTGTATTCGTCCGTTCTTCCGCTCCGCTCTGCCGGCAGCCGCTCCTTCCGGCGCCGGCGTTTTGTGCGGCGCGTGACATCGGACGGCAGGACAGGGTCTTGCCTCAGCGTC
>JAEEGL016401835.1_pt1 | contig 11173 bp, 8 predicted proteins | sample 9134231 | NCBI WGS metagenome assembly JAEEGL01 (sample SAMN16246548, study PRJNA631951) | gut metagenome | biome: gut microbiome; feature: rumen; material: fiber-attached | host: Bos | place: Iran: Karaj | collected 2018-10
TCAATCAGAATGAATTAGGTACGATTGATAAGCTCTCCTGTGAGAGTATTATCCCAGTATTCAATAATACTCATAAACAAAGATCTTACAAGGTCTTTGTGGCGATGCCTTATATCTCATTTAAAAGAGTGAATGAGTATAATACACTTTTCAGGGAAGCCCTAGACGAGATTTCAAAAAGCATCAATTTCGGTTTAAAGCTCACTCCTATCATGCGCTTTCGTGGAGAGGCTCAAAGAATTGACAAACGGCTTATTGAATGCATTAAGCAATGCGATATTTTTGTTGCAGATCTGACCACTGTCAATGATAATGTCATCTTTGAAGTCGGTTTGGCAGAGGGAAACAACAAGAAAATTTTATTGATTAAAGCTGAAGAAGATACTGCGCAACTCCCTTTTGACCAAGCGACACAACTTAATAAGAATAAAAATATCCCCTTTGATTTTGATAAATTGCAGTATATTCCATATTCTAATTCTGGATACTACAATGATATCAAGAGAATATTAAAGAATAATCTCCCTACAATAGTTGAGCAATTGAAAAAAGAGAATTATGTATAAGGTTCCTCATAGTATTGAAAGGGACAAGATCTTTCTCGTCAATCGATCAGAAATTGAAGGGCGATTAGATCCTGAGCCCTATCATAGCGAACGAATCAATGCACTTAATCTGATTAAAAATTCTGGGCATTATTTACCGCTTTCTTCCATTGCATCTTTTAGTAAAGAATTAACGTCAGATATTAAGCCCGGTGACAAATATGTGGGATTAGAGAACATCTTAAGCGATCTCGGCGTTTACGTTGAGACCACAGAGAAGCATAGTGTTTCTAGTGCCGCGATCTTCAAAAAAGGGGATATACTTTTCCCTAAACTTAGACCATATCTTAATAAAGTGTTTTACGCATCGTTCGACGGACTTTGTTCAACGGAGTTTCACGTTTTGAGAACAAATAGAATTAATGCTCAATACCTTTCTATTTTTCTAAGAAGTTCATTGGTCGTTAATCAGACTAAGCATCTAATGACTGGGAATACTCTTCCTCGTTTGCAAACAGAAGATGTTAAAGGGTTATTAATTCCAATCCCATCTAAGGATATCCAAGAGAGAATCATCAATAACTATTCTTGTGCATATCTACGCATGCAAAAGAAAGATTATGATGCGAAGGTTCTTTTAGATAGCATTGATTCATTTTTACTTAAAACACTTGACATTTCTCTCCCAAAAGTATGTAATACACTTAATGAACGCATATTTATTTTGAGGAGACATAACTTAGAGGGAAGGTTTGATCCCACAATCTATAAAAACGGAGTTAAGCTCATTTCGCCCAAATGGGACAATGTTAAGTTGTCAAGAGTCGCATATATTAACCCTAGCGGAGTCTTTACAAAAGAGAAAAACGAAACTCCTATATCATTCGTCCCCATGGAAGTTGTTGACGAGGATTTCTCTATTATTTCTACAAAGGAAGAAACGACAATAGAGCAATCAACCGGATTTACAAAGTTCAGAGAAGGTGATTTACTCTGGGCAAAAATCTCTCCATGCATGCAGAATGGGAAATCAGCTATCGCTAAGAATCTGACTAATGGTCTGGGATGTGGCTCGACCGAGTTTTTTGTTTTACGTCCCAAAGATGATCGCCTTGCGATAGAATATCTACATGTAATACTTCATCTGAAATGTGTTAGGGAAACGGCTATGCTGTATTTTGGAGGATCTGCAGGTCAGCAGCGTGTATCTGTATCATTTCTTGAGAATTTCAGTATTCCACTTCCGCCTAAGGAAAAGCAGATTGAGATAGCAAATCACGTGTACGAAATACGACGAAAGGCCAAAGAACTACAGAAAGAAGGAAAACGAATTCTACGGTCCGCAAAACAAGAAGTTGAGAGAATGATCATCTCAGGGAAATAGCAGAAATAAGATATGAGTAATGAGATAGAAAAATCAAATCAAGCCTTTCTAATTTACCAGGATGACAACGGAATCACCCAGGTTAATGTTAGATTTGAGGGAGAAGATGTCTGGCTTCCTGTTGAACTGATCATGGAGCTTTTCGATGCCTCACAGCAAGACGTGAGTTATCATATCGGTCAAATCTATGCTGAAGGAGAACTAGATAAAGAACGAACTCACAAAAAGTTTTTGTTAGTTCGGCAAGAAGGTAATCGAAGCGTTAATCGTCAAATAAGCCACTACAATCTAGATATGATTATTGCGGTTGGTTACCGTGTTAAATCACAAATTGCGACACGTTTTCGTCAATGGGCGACATCACATCTGCGTGAATTCATTCAGAAAGGATTCATCTTAGATGACGACAGATTAAAAGGGCATAGAAATCGCTATTTCAGAGAATTACTCCAGCGAATCCGTGACATCAGAAGCAGTGAAAGGAATTTATATCAGCAGGTAACAGATATCTTCATAACCAGTATCGACTATACACCCAATGCTGAACTTACAAAACAATTCTTCGCTACCGTACAAAACAAACTGCACTATGCTGCGCACCAACATACAGCTGCAGAATTGATATATGATAGAGTGGACGCCCATAAGCCAATGGTCGGAATGACCAATTTCAAAGGGAACTATATAACGAGGGAAGATGTACAAATAGCCAAGAACTATCTAACAGAAAACGAATTAACTTATTTAAACTTATTGGTTTCACAATACCTGGATTTCGCAGAAGTTCAAGCAATCCAACAAATCCCAATGAGGATGTCGGAATGGGTAGAGAAACTTGATGAATTGATGAAACTATCCGGCAGACAATTACTTATTGGGAAAGGTACAATTAGCCACGTAGAAGCTCAAAAAAAAGCCATCGCCGAATTCGAGAAGTATCGAAAAATGGAGATGTTACAATATGAAAGCGACTATGATAGGGCCATTAAAGAATTGATCCAGAAAGAGCACAAACTCTAAGTGTAATCACGTTCAGCATACAGAAATAGCCGGCTTCGACCGGCTATTTCTGTATGCTGCATAAACCAACGCTATTTCACCGGCTCGATGACGCGGTAGTTGCCGCTTAAGTGCATGAATGCAAAGAGGCGGAGCAAGCCGTCGTAGTAGGCATCGAAGTAGCCGTCGGCGTAAGGCTCGTTCTTGCTGTTCCAGAGACGCTCGACGAACTCGCGGGAGATCTTGTTGTCGGCAGCCAGGGTGGCGGCGGCGAGGGTGGAGACCAGGCCCACGGAGTGGCGCGTGCCCTTGCCCTGCATCTCGCCCATGCCGGCCGGCATCGCGAAGTCGACGTCGGTACCGTCCACGTTATACTGGTCCGCGAAGGTATCGATTCCCTTGGAATAGAAGAAGTTCTGGATGGTGTTGGCATAGTTGGTCTGCCACTTGCGGTCGGCGCAGGACCAGGAATAGTCGAGCGCGATGTTCATCGGGACGCGCCAGGAGTCGAAGCGGAAAGCCGGCTTCATCCGGCGGCCGAAGAAGGCCGGGGACTCGATGAAGGAACCGTCGAAGTTGTTGGTGTCGGCGTTCAGGCCCGTCTGCGGGTCGATGCTCTTGTGGAGGTATTCGCGGCTCGCCTGCGCGCAGGCAAGATAGAAGTCGGCGCGGCCGTCGTTCGCCCAGCGGGCCCAGACCTCATAGAAGGCGGGCAGGTGGTAGGACGGATCCGTATAGCCCACGCCGCGGCCTTCCGGGGTGAAGGTGATCAGGTGCGTCTCCTTGTCGATGAACGGCTTGATGCCGTCCGTGCCGTCCTTGGACCAGGACAGGTTGAGGATGTTCTGCGCCTCGGCGAGGTAGTTGATCGAGCCGTCGTTGCCCCAGCGGTTGGAGGCGAAGATGAGCGAGGTCACGAAATAGAGCTCGCCGTCGGAGGCGGGACCCTCGGCGCGGTGCGTGCCGTCGGGATTGAGGCTCCAGGCGAAATAGCCCTTCATCGGGCCGTCCTGGTGCTGCATATATTTCTTGCTCCAGCGCCACAGGCGGTCGAAGACGTCCTTCTTGTTGAGCTGGACGGCGATCATCAGGCCGTAGGACATACCCTCGGTGCGGGCGTCGCGGTTCTTGACGTCGGAGATATAAGCCATGTCGTCCCCCACTTCGAAATAGACCTTGTCAGGGCCGCAGAACACCTCCTGGTAGATTTTCTCCAGGCGGGCGTCGATCTCGGCCTGCGGATAGCCCATCTCGGCAAAAACGTTTCGGTACTGACCGGTCTCAAGACCTCCCTTCTTCCAGGGTTTGAGTGCAGGTTGTGCGGAAGCTGCCAGCGACAGGCAGAGCGTGGCCGCCAGAATGGCGGGCTTGATAAAGCGTAAGGACATAAGTTTTCTTGCTATTAACGGTTAACTTGGTTAAGGCAGGACAAATATAGGAACAAAAGCGAATATTTGCAACCAGGTTGCACCCGCGGTCCCCTACCTTTGCAGCAGAAATCAAACGATAACAGATATGGCACACGAACATCATCACCACGAGCACGAGCACGAGCATCATGAGCACCACGAATGCCACGAATGCCACGCGCACGAACACCATCATCACCACCACGAGGAAGAGGAGAGCCCGCGGCGCACCGTCGTCAAACTCGTCGTCGCCGCCGTCCTGCTGGCGGCCGCGATCATCGTCGAGAAGAAGACGGACTGGGCCACCTGGCAGTACCTGCTGCTCTATATGGTCCCCTACCTGCTCGTCGGACTGGACACGCTCAAGGAAGCCGCCGAAGCCCTGGCGCACGGCGAGGCCCTGGACGAGAATTTCCTGATGAGCGTCGCCACGCTGGGCGCGCTCGCCATCGGCTTCCTGCCGGGCGCCGAGTCGCAATTCCCGGAGGCGGTCTTCGTCATGCTCTTCTTCCAGGTCGGCGAGCTCTTCGAGGGCATCGCGGAAGGCCGCTCGCGCCGTTCCGTGACCCATCTGATGGACATCCGGCCCGACGCCGCCCACGTGGAGCGCGACGGGCAGCTGCTCACCGTCGCCCCGGACGAAGTCGCCGTCGGCGAGACCATCCTGGTCAAGCCCGGCGAGAAGGTCCCGATGGACGGCATCGTGCTCGAAGGCGAATCCTCGCTGGACACCGTCGCCCTGACGGGCGAAAGCGTGCCGCGCACCGTCCGGCAGGACGACGAGATCCTGTCCGGCTGCGTCAACATCAGCGGCGTGCTGCGCGTGCGCACCACCAAGGCCTTCGGCGAATCCACCGCCTCGCGCATCCTCGAGCTGGTCGAGAACGCGGCGGAGAACAAATCGCGCAGCGAACATTTCATCACGCGCTTTGCGCGCGTCTATACGCCCATCGTCGTCGGCCTGGCGCTGCTGCTGGCCGTCATCCCGCCCCTCTTCACGGGCGAATGGGCGACCTGGATCTACCGGGCGCTGATGTTCCTGGTGGTCTCCTGCCCCTGCGCGCTGGTCATCTCCGTGCCGCTCACCTTCTTCGGCGGCATCGGCGGCGCCTCCCGGAAGGGCATCCTCATCAAGGGTTCCGCCTTCATGGACACCCTCTCCCGCGTGCGCACCGTCGTCTTCGACAAGACGGGCACGCTGACCGAAGGCGTCTTCGCCGTCACGGCCGTGCACCCCGACGCGCTCGACGAGCGCGAGCTGCTGCACCTGGCCGCCCATGTGGAGCGCCACTCCACGCACCCGATCGCCCAGGCGCTGCTGCAGGCCTACCCGGACGAGCAGGACGGCTGCGCGGTCACGGACATCCGTGAATTCGCGGGCAAGGGCCTGACGGCCAGCGTCGAAGGCCACACGGTCGCGGTCGGCAACGACAAGCTGATGACGCAGGTGGGCGCCGCCTGGCGGCCCTGCCACCACACGGGCACCATCGTCCACGTGGCCGTGGACGGCGGCTATGCCGGCCACATCGTCATCTCCGACCGCATCAAGGAAGACGCGGCGCAGGCCATCGCCGACCTGCACGCCGCCGGCATCCGCAAGACCGTGATGCTGACCGGCGACCAGGCGGCCGTCGCCACGGCCGTGGCCACCCAGCTCAAGCTGGACGAGACCCACGCCGGCCTCCTCCCCGCCGACAAGGTCGCCCGCGTGGAGGCCCTGCTGGGCGAAGGCACGCTCGCCTTCGTCGGAGACGGCATCAACGACGCCCCCGTGCTCGCACGCGCCGATCTCGGCATCGCGATGGGCGCGCTCGGTTCCGACGCCGCCATCGAGGCCGCGGACGTCGTCCTGATGGACGACAAACCGTCCAAAGTCGCTGCCGCCGTGCGCATTGCGCGCCGCACGCTGCGCATCGCCCGCGAGAATCTCTGGTTCGCCGTCGGCATCAAGCTGCTGGTGCTTGCGCTGGCCGCCTGCGGCATCGCCACCCTCTGGATGGCCGTATTCGCCGACGTCGGCGTGACGGTCCTCGCCGTCCTCAACGCCATGCGCGCTTTGCGGTAAAATGCAGTAAATAATTGAAAATTAATAGAAAAAAGCGGGTAATTCCCGCTTTTTTCGTATCTTTGCGGACTTTTTTCGGCGGACCCCGCCGCTAAAGCATATTTGATGAGAAAAGTCGCACTTATATTTTTGCTGTTGATGACGGCGGTCGGCGCCGTCGCTCAAACCCGTGTACAGGGCGTCGTGACGGACGCCAAGACGGGCGAGCCCCTTCCCTATGTCTCGGTCATCTTCCCCGGCACGCAGATCGGCACGATGACCGACCTCGAGGGCGCCTTCACGCTCGAAGGCGCCGGTTCCTATTCCAATGTCAGTTTCCTGATGATGGGTTATGAGACCTACATCTTCAACATCCGTCCGAATACGACGACGCGCGACGCGCACATCAAGATGAATCCCGACACCTACGGGATCCAGGCCGTGATCGTGAAGCCCAAGCGCCGCCGCGACCGCGTCTATCGCCGCCGGGGCAACCCGGCCGTGGAGCTGGTCCGCAACGTCATCGCCCACAAGGAGGAAAACCACGTCCAGTCCACCCCGGGCTACAAGGTGGACAACTACGAGAAGCTGATCATGTCCCTGGACAAGTTCGACGTCAACTTTGACAGCAGCCGCTTCTGGAACAAGTTCCGCTTCATGGAGAAATACGTGGACACGGCGCAGTTCAAGCAGACGCCCGTGCTGACCGTCTCGCTGCGCGAGAATCTCTCCACGACCTGGTTCCAGCGCGATCCCAAGCGCACCCGCACGTGGGTGGAGCGCCGCCGCAGCCTCGGTCTGGACGAGCCCCTCGACGCCGGCGGATTCGGCACGAACATCCGCGCCATCTTCGCCGACTCGGACATCTACGAGGACAACATGGAGGTGCTGCTCAACCGCTTCGTCAGCCCGCTTTCCAGCTCGCTGGCCACGACCTACTACAAGTACTACATCTCCGACACCCTCCAGGTGGACGGCGTCGAATGCATCGACCTGACTTTCGTGCCGTTCAACAGCGAGAGCTTCAGCTTCACCGGACACCTCTACGTGGTCAACGACAGCACCTACGCCGTCAAGAAGTACTCCCTGGGCATCCCGGCCCACATCAACCTCAACTTCGTCAGCAACCTGGCGATCGAGGAGACCTACGAGAAGACGGAGAACGGCACCTGGGCCTCCAAGGAGAAGAACACCTACGCCCGCTTCTACATCTTCAAGTGGATGCGGGAACTCTATGCGCACAAGAAGATCGTCCACGACGGTTATGATTTCACGCAGACCCACGTCCCCGACAGCCTGCTAAGCCAGCCCGACGAGGTTCTGGCCAACGCGGACTGGTGGCGTCCGGACGACTGGTGGAACGAGCGCCGCCCCGTGCCCCTCACCGGCAAGGAGTCCATCCTGGACAGCCTGATGACGGACATCTACGCCGTGCCGAGCTTCCGCCGCCTCGCCAACACCATCGAGTCGCTGGCCTCGGAGTATTTCCCGACCACGCCGATGGACCGGATGGCCAACCCGCAGGACCGCGCCAAGAGCAAGTTCGACATCGGCCCGGTCACCAACATGCTCCACTACAACACGCATGAGGGCGTCCGCGTCCGCCTCGGCGGCATGACCACGGCCAACCTCAACAAGAAGAATTTCCTGAACGGCTACGTGGCCTACGGCTTCCGGGACCGCAAGGTCAAGGGAGAACTGACCTATATCCACAGCTTCACGCCGAAGGAGTTCCACCCCTTCGAGCCGCTGCGCAACAACCTCTCGGTCACGGCCAGCTACGACCTCGAGGCGCCGGGCCAGAGCTTCTCGCTCCTGGACCGCGACAACGTCCTGATGTCCGCCTTCCACGCGCAGCCGCTGCAATACGTCTCGCGTTTCCAGGTCCGCTATGAGCGGGAATGGCTGTCGCGCTTCTCGATCAACACCTACCTGCGCCTCGACCACGTCGTCCCGACGGGCACGCTCGCCTATCAGCGCTTCGGCGCCGACGGCTCGCTCTCGCCCGTGGACGCGTTCAACGACTTCGGCTGGACCGTGCGCCTGCGTTTCGCCCCCGGCGAGCCGCTCTTCTCCAACCGCCTTGGCAAGGAGTCGCCCATCACCCTGGCGAAGGATGCCCCGATCGTCAGCCTGACGCACACGGCCGGCTGGTTCGACAACCGCTTCTTCTACAACAAGACGGAATTCTCCGCGCAGAAGCGCATCTGGCTGTCTTCCTTCGGCCACATCGACGCTTCGGTCTCGACCGGTTTCATCTGGAACCGCGTCCCGCTCCCGAAGCTCTTCGCGCCCAACGCCAACCCGTCCATCCTGCTCGTCGCCGACGCCTTCAACCTGATGAAGCCGATGGAGTTCGTGATGGACCAGTATGCCGAGGTCTTCGCCACCTACTACCTCAAGGGCTGGATCCTCAACCGCATCCCGCTCATCAACAAGCTCAAGCTCCGCGAGGTCGTCTCGTTCCGCGCCATCACCGGATCGCTCTCCGAGAAGAACAATCCGCTCTTCGGCGCCGAGGGCCTCTACGCCCTGCCCGCCGGGACGCGGATGATGACCAAGATGCCCTACATGGAATATTCTGTCGGTTTGGAAAACATTTTCAAATTCATCAGGATTGACTATATTCGCAGAATCAGCTACACGGATGGCCTGAGCGAAGCGGAGAAGCACGCTTTCAAGATCTCCTTCCGCTTCACCATTTAGACGAAGTGCCATGAAAAGACTAATACCGCTTATCCTCCTGGGACTCATCTGCGCGCAGCCGCTGCGCGCGCAGGATGCCGACAGCCTGAAATTCAAGCAGGTCCACATCGGCGTGCTGCTGCAGGGCAACTATTCCGGCGAATCGATGTACATCGCCGAATCCCGGATGTCCGCCTACCCCGCCTTCGGTGCGGATGCAGGCGTCTTCGTCGACTACCACCTCACGCGGCAGGTCCTGGTCGAGGTCCAGGTGGTCCTCGCCATCCAGAACGGCAGCTACGTGGCCACCGACTACGATCCCGGATTCCTGTTCTGGCACAAGCGCAACGTGTCCAACCTCAAGGACGTGCGCCTGTTCGGAATGGACATCCCCTTCTACCTGGTCGGCCGCTTCCCGCTGAAGTCCGGCTACCTCCGGATCGGCGCGGGCCCCTATACCCATTTCACCTTCGACACCTGGTGTCCGGGCGACCGCGATTTCGTGACCCCGTACAAGCGCATCGTCTCGACCGACGAAGTCACGGGCCGGCCGCGCTACGCGCTCAGCGACACCCACGCCGGTTTCGGCGTGATGTTCGGCTATGAATTCGAATCCGGCCTGCAGTTCAACGTGGGCGCGAAATACAGCATCCTCGACATCATCAACTACGAAAGCGAGTATTCGCACGCCCATCCTTACAAGCTTACCGCCGGCCTGGGCTGGCGCTTCTGATGCAAACCGCCTGACTATGAGTCATTCACACTTCCACCTGGACGGCCCCGCCGACGCCGGCAGCCGCCCGTTGCAGAAGGCGTACGGCGTCGCCATCGCCCTCAATCTCGCCTTCGTCATCCTGGAATTCATCATCGGACGGACCAGCCATTCGCTCGGCCTGGTCTCCGATGCCGGCCATAAACTGCTGGACGTCCTGATGCTGGCCCTCGCGCTCGTCGGCTTCCGCCTGGCGCGGCGCCCGGCCGCGGACGCACGCCGCATTTCCGCGCTCATCGCGCTGGTCAACACGGCCGTGCTGCTGTTCGCCGTGGTGATGATCGGCATCGAGAGCGTCGGCAAGTTCGCTGAACCGGCGCCCGTGGACGGCGCCGTCGTCTCCTGGACGGCCGCCGCGGGCATCCTGGTCAGCGGCGCGAGCGCGTGGCTGCTGATGCGCCACCGGGGCGACATCAACACGCGCGCCGCGTTCCTGCACATGGCCGCGGACTCCCTGCTCTCGCTGGGCGTCGTGATCGCCGGCATCGTCATCAGCCGGACGGGCCTGCACGTGATCGACCCGGTGATCAGCCTCGTGATCGCCGCCGTCATCCTGGTCAATACGCTCCGCCTCCTTGCGGACGCCATCCGCAGCCTGACCGCCCGGCAGGACGCCTAGGACCGTCTCCGGTGCTTTTCCCGCCACAGCCGTGGCGGCATTCCCACCACCTCGGCGAACTGCCGCTTGAAGTTGGACTTGTCGTCGATCCCGACCATCTCGCCGATCGTGGCGAGCGGCAGGTCGGGATAGGCCAGCAACAGGTTCCGGGCCTCCCGGATCCGGAGGGTCTTGCGCCAGGCCAGGACGGTCATCCGCGTGTGCAGGCGGACGAAGACGTTGAGCTGGTCGGCCGGGATGCCGATGTCGGCCGCCACTTCGGCGACCGTGGCCAGGGGCCGGGTGTAGCCTTTTTCCCAGACCCAGCGTTCGACCGACTTCCCGATGCGGTCGAAAAGCATTTTCTGCGAAGCGGAGAAGCCGGCGCAGGGGAACAGTTTTCTAAATAGTTTTCTCATATTTTGATTATCTTTGCAATCCTAAATTGCATGCTGTATGTTTGAGAATTTGTCTGACAGACTGGAACGCTCCTTCAAAATCCTGAAGGGCGAAGGGAAGATCACGGAAGTCAATGTGGCCGAGACCGTCAAGGAGATCCGCCGGGCGCTGCTCGACGCGGACGTATCCTACCGCGTGGCCAAGGATTTCTGTGCACGTGTGAAGGCAAAGGCATTGGGATCCGACGTGCTGACGGCGGTCAAGCCGCAGCAGATGATGGTCAAGATCGTCCACGACGAGCTGGCCGACTTCATGGGTTCCGAGCATGCGGAAATCAA
>JAEEGL016760437.1_pt1 | contig 11173 bp, 12 predicted proteins | sample 9134231 | NCBI WGS metagenome assembly JAEEGL01 (sample SAMN16246548, study PRJNA631951) | gut metagenome | biome: gut microbiome; feature: rumen; material: fiber-attached | host: Bos | place: Iran: Karaj | collected 2018-10
AGCAGGATTTATTTTTTGACGTTGGCAATCGGGCAAACTACTTAAAATAAACGGAGGTCACTATATGAACTTACGGAATTGTGCAAGATGCGGTAAAATGTTTAACTACATCGGAGGTCAGCCTATTTGCGATCTGTGTAAGAAAGCATTAGAGGAAGATTTCCAAAAGGTAAAGCAGTACATCGTCGATAATCCGCGTGCGGGGCTCAGACAGATTGCTGAGGAGAATGGTGTTACAACCAAACAGCTTCAGCAGTGGATTCGTGAAGAGCGTCTCATGTTTACAAGTGATTCTCCGATTCAGCTTCAGTGTGAGAAGTGTGGAGAACTTATTCAGACAGGAAGATTTTGTGCTAAATGTAAAGGATCAATGGCGAATAATCTGAATCAGAGTATCGCCAGACCTCAGCCTCAGATTCAGCAGCCTGTTAAGAAAGAGGCAAAGGCTGGAATGCGCTTCCTGGATACTTAAGGAGCAGCAATGTTAGATGAAGAAAAAGTCATTTTGATGACCAAGATGACTGCGTTCATAGATCGTGAAGGCAAGAAGAATGACGCGATCAACACATATTTTAAGAGTGATTATATAGGATTTAATGTGATCAAATCTGTTATAAGCGCCACGATTGTGTATTGTATTCTTCTTGGGACCTATGTTCTATGTAAATTTGAAGAGGTTTTATCAGACCTCTACAACACAGAGAATTTATTGTCAGTAGGCAGGAAGTGGTTGATATACTACCTCCTGCTTGTTGGCGTGTATTCACTTGCAACATATGTCGTTTATTCCGTTCGATATACCAAAATGCGAAAGAGTATGAAGGCATATTATGGCAATTTAAAAAAACTAGCTAGAATGTACGAGAAAAAGGATTGATAATATGACTTCATTATTGGAACTTAAACAATATATAAGCAAATTCTATATTAAGAATGAAACTTACATCGCTTATGTCTGGAAATTTTTTCTGGCACTTATTACCATCGCGATCATAAATAACAAGCTCGGTTATATGCAGCCTCTTAATAATATTGCTATTGTTTTGATGGCTTCACTTTTATGCGCTATTTTACCTGCTAATTTTATTGTGTTTGTTGCAGCGGCTTTCATTCTGGGACATCTGTATTCAGCAGCAGTTGAAAGCGCCCTTATTGTGGCAATAGTATTTCTTTTGATGTTTCTTCTGTATTTCAGATTTTCACCTAAAGATACTTTGGCAGTTCTTTTGACACCACTTTTCTTTTTCATGCACATCCCTTATGTAATGCCTCTTGCTATGGGACTTTTGGGATTGCCTACATCTGTGGTTTCTGTGTCATTTGGACTTGTGATTGCCTATATGATCAACTATTTTGCTTCTGGAAACAGCGTAGGCAAGATAGGAACAGATGTTGAGGAAGCTTCCAACCAGTTTCAGTCAGTGCTTAAGGGAATACTTGGAGACAAGGCAATGCTGGTTATGATAATTGCATTTGCTGTTGCACTTGTGGTTGTTTACATGATCCGCAGATCTTCAATTGATCATTCCTGGAGAATTGCTATAGCGGCTGGAGCAATCAGCATTATCGTTTGTACACTAATTGGAGATCTGGTTCTTGAAACACAGATATCTTTCTTTGGAGTTATACTTGGAACTGTTGTATCTGCAGCGCTTATGATGGTGGTTGAATTCTTTGCGTTCAATGTTGATTACAGCAGAACTGAAAAGGTTCAGTTCGAGGACGACGATTATTATTACTACGTGAAGGCAGTTCCTAAGGTTACAGTTTCAGCTCCTGACAGAAGAGTTAAAAAGATCAATCGTGCCAAGGACAGACGTAGATGATATAAAGGAAATATTGTAGCAAATGGATTTTCTTTTTGACATTAACAGAACAACTTTACACATGCCTACTATCAGGTTTTTTGATGTACTGGAAATCTTCATCATTGCATTTCTGGTATATCACATTCTGGTTTGGGCGAAGGATACCAGACTATGGTCCCTGTTAAAAGGGGTCATAGTTATTGTTGTGTTTATACTTATCGCAGCAATATTCAACATGTCGACTATTCTTTGGATAGTTGAAAAGGTTATTGGTATCGCTATTACAGCCATGGTTGTTATTTTGCAGCCTGAACTTCGAAAGGCATTGGAAGAATTGGGACGTAAGAACTTTTTTGCAAATCTGTTTGCCATAGGTGATGGCAGAACAGAGGAGAGATTTTCTGACAAAACTCTTAATGAGATCACAAGAGCCTGTGTAGAGATGGGCAAGGTTAGAACAGGTGCACTTATAGTTATTGAGCAGAATCATCCTCTCACAGAGTATGAACGTACAGGTATTGATGTTGATGGTATAGTTACCAGTCAGCTTCTTATAAACATCTTTGAGCACAATACGCCACTTCATGATGGAGCGGTTATTATCAGGGGAGACAGGGTAACATCTGCTACATGTTATCTTCCTCTATCAGATAATATGGGAATCGGTAAGGAGCTTGGAACAAGACATCGTGCAGGAATCGGTGTTTCTGAGGCAACAGATTCTCTTACTATCATTGTATCTGAGGAGACAGGCAAAATAAGTGTTGCGTATGAGGGAGAGCTTGAGAGAGCAGTCGATAGTGACAGACTGCGTGAGCGCTTGAGATTTATCCAGAATAAGCACAAGACAGAAGCTCCGGTTAAACACTTTGCCAGAAAGGCCAGGGCTAAGAAATGAAAAGAATAACGGCCAACTGGGGATTGAAACTGGCATCGCTTATCTTTGCAGTGATTGTGTGGTTTTTGGTTACAAATATCAATGATCCTGTTATTTCTGTCAGATATACCAATGTTCCAGTATCAATCAAGAACGGAAACTTAATAACTGATAAAGGCCAGGTTTATACAGTGCTTGATGGTAGTGATACGATAAGCTCTGTTACTATTTATGCGCCAAGAGGAGTCATTGATTCTCTTAGCCAGAGTAATATCGTTGCTACTGCTGATATTCAGAAATTATCTAGTCTTAACACTGTCAGCATAGATTGCGTTACCAACAAGTATTACGACAAGATTGACAAGATCATACTCAGCTCTGACGTTGTTAAACTTAACGTCGAGAGAAAAGCCAGCAAGAGCCTTGCTCTTACTGCAACTACATCTGGAACAGTCTCTGATGGCTATATTATTGGAGATGTTACTACTGAGCAGAATATGGTCAGGATCAGTGGACCGGAGTCTTTTGTTAACAGCGTTGCGAAGGCTTCTGTAGATGTAGATGTAACAGGCTTTACTTCTAACATTGGAACTGATGCGGATATTATCTTGTACGACTATGACGGAAACCCTATGGATACATCTCAACAGGGTGTCAGCATGAATATCAAGAGCGTAAGAGTTAATATTCAGATTCTTGAGACCAAGTATGTTCCAATAAATTACACGGTTATAGGAGAACCTGCTAATGGCTATGCTCTTACCGGTCAGATAGACAGTACTCCGGCTGAGGTTCTGGTGGCTGGCAGAAGCAGTGTTATCTCAGGACTCAATGTTTTAGAGGTTGAGGACGAGAGCCTTGATGTAACAGGACTTACAGGTAATCTTACCAAGACGATTGATCTTACCAAGTCATTACCTACTGGAGCGATATTTGGAGATAGTGATTTTAATGGTACAGCATCGGTTGTAGTATATATTGGGCCTGTTGTTGAAGAAACCTTTGAAATCAGTACCAACAAGATTTCTATAGACGGTTCAGTTGATGGATATGAGATATTTGTAGATGACAGTGAATACGATCAGGTTTCACTTACACTACAGGGACTCAGAACTAATATAAATGCTATTAACCCATCAGATATTACAGGAACAGTCAGAGTGAATGATATTCTGACGATTAACGGACTGGAGGAGCTTACTCCGGGAACATATACAGGTCCTATTGTGTGGAACATACCAGATGGTGTATATTGTAAATCTGCTGTGAGCGTATATGTTACTGTTAAAGAATTAGATTAAAGAGGTTTTTATTATGAGTAGATTATTTGGAACAGATGGTGTCAGAGGAGTAGCTAACGACGAACTTACTCCACTTCTTGCTATGCAGCTGGGTCAGGCTGGCGCGTATGTCCTTTCAAAAGAAGTTAATCACAGACCCACTATTATGGTTGGATGTGACACAAGACTTTCTGGCGATATGCTTGCCAGTGCTCTTATGGCTGGAGCGTGCTCTGTTGGAGCTGATGTTGTAAATGTTGGAATCATACCTACACCAGCTGTTGCATATCTTACCAGAAAATATCGTGTGGATGCAGGTGTTGTTATTTCTGCTTCACATAACCCTATGGAGTTCAATGGTATTAAGTTCTTTGATGCAAACGGCTTCAAGCTTCCTGATGCAATGGAAGATGAGATTGAAGAACTCATCAAGAATAATATGGAAGGCGTCAAGATGCCAACTGGAGCAGGAGTTGGTAAGATCAAGAATCGTACTGACGCAAGAGAAGAGTACATTAACCACAATCTTAACGCTGTAGATATCAATCTTTCAGGAATGAAGGTTGTTATGGACTGTGCTGAAGGAGCTTCCTACTATACATCTGTAGAAGCAATCAGACAGCTTGGTGCTGAGGTTGTAGTAATACATAATAATCCAGATGGAACAAATATTAATGCAGGATGCGGATCAACTCACATGGAAGAACTCATGGGAAGAGTTGTTACTGAAAAGGCTAATATAGGTCTTGCGTTTGATGGTGATGCAGACAGATTCCTTGCTGTTGACGAAAATGGTAAAATGGTTGACGGCGATGAGATAATGGCTATTATTGGTAAGTTTATGAAGGAAAAGGGTAAGCTTGCTAATGATACAATCGTTGCTACTGTTATGAGTAACCTTGGATTCTTCAAGATGGCAGAGAGAGAAGGAATCAGAGTAGATAAGACTAAGGTTGGTGACAGATATGTTCTCGAGCACATGAAAGAGATCGGTGCTAATCTTGGAGGCGAGCAGTCTGGACACATTATCTTCCTGGATGATAATACAACAGGAGATGGCCTTTTATCAGCGCTTCATCTGTTGGAGGTAATGGTTTCAACAGGTAAACCTTTGTCAGAACTTGCAAAGGTTATGGAAGTAATGCCACAGGCGCTTGTAAATGCACATGTTCCTACACACAAGAAGGATTCCTATATGGAGTATCCTGAAATTGCTGGAGCAATTGCTGATCTTGAAAAACAGTTCGCCGGAGATGGAAGAGTTCTTATAAGACCTTCAGGAACTGAGCCTCTCGTAAGAGTTATGATCGAGGGAAAGGATCAGAATCAGATAGAAGACGAAGCCAAGAAACTTGCTAAGCTCATTGAGGAGGTTATGCTGTAAATGGTTAGCCAGAAGGTAGTTATTACTAATCCTACAGGTTTGCACTTAAGACCAGCAGGAAATTTATGTAAAGTTGCAATGAATTACAAATCACACATTACTTTCAGTTATGGTGAAAACACTGCTAATGCCAAGAGTGTTCTCAGTGTTCTTGGTGCCTGCATAAAGTGTGGAGATGAATTAGAATTTAAGTGCGAAGGACCGGATGAACAGGAAGCAATGGATGCTCTTGTTGAAGCAATAGAAAACGGACTTGGCGAGTAAAATACAATAAAAGGGGAAGTTGTTTAAAATGAAAAGATTAAAAGCTTTATTACTGGCAGGAATAACAGCTGCTATGTTGATCGGTTGCGGTAGTTCAGATGATGATGCTGTAGTAGGCATCAGCATTGAGAAGCTGGAGGATGTAGCACCTGTTGTTGAGGCAAGTGTTGAGGCTTCTGTTGAGGAGATCAATGAGGACATGCCACCTCAGGAGGGTATGGTAAGAAGTTATTTCACTAACGAGTGGGTTGATGAGTCTGTAAATACTAACAGACCATTAGCTGTTATGTATCCTATTAACAAAGAGGCTCAGCCACAGTACGGACTTAGCAATGTTGCAGTATTCTATGAGATCATGGAAGAGGGCAGCATGAGCCGTCAGATGGGTATTCTTGAGAACTGGCAGGGGCTCGACAGAATCGGTAATATCAGAAGTATTCGTGACTATTTCATTTATGCAGCACTTGAGTATGATCCTGTTATCGTTCACTTTGGTGGACCAGAGCTGTACGTAAGTGGTGTACTTACTGGGAAGAACAGACCAAATGGTGTAGACGACGTAGAGAACCTTAATGGTGTTGGCGGTAAGGCTATGGGCCCTGATTATGGTGCATTCTTCAGAGTGCCAGAAGGCAGTACTTCAGAGCATACAGCATTTACAGATGGCTCTCATGTAGAATCAGCTATGGAAAAGGCTGGTTATTCCAAGACACATAGAGATGAGTACTTCCAGACTGGATCACACTTTACATTTACAGGCTATACAAATCCTAATACATTAGAGGATTATCCTGATGCTGTTGAGGCTACAGAAATCAATATGGCTGGCTGCTATCCGGTAACTAAGTCTGCACTCAAGTATGATCCTGAGAATGAAGTATATCTTAAGACTTTATACGGCGATGCACAGAAGGATGCTGTAACAGGTGAGCAGCTTGCATTTGCAAATGTTGTTATCCAGAGAACATATCACGAGGTTCGTGATGCAAACGGATATCTTGCTTATCAGATGCATGACAAGACAAGAGATGGATATTTCATCACAAAGGGCAAGATGATCCATATTACTTGGGAGAAGACAGCAGATTATGCTCCAACCAAGTACTATGATGACAATGGACAGGAGATCACATTTAACACAGGTAAGACTATGATCTTTGTCGTTCAGGAAAAGGGCGGTTCATTCTCTAAGTTTGAAGTTAACGGAACAACTTACGAAGATTGATACGCAATGCTTAGACAACTGCGGACGGCAGAGATGCCGTCCGTTTACATTCATTTAAGGAAGGTTTTGCGATGGAAAAGATAATTGTTACAGGATGTAACGGACAGCTTGGAAGAGCAATAAATAAAGAACTTGCTGGTAAGTATGAGATTGTTAATACTGATGTGTTTGAAGGCGAGGGGATCACACCTCTTGATATCACTAATGTAGATAATGTTATCAAGCTCGCAAGAGAGGTTAAACCATCTGCTATTATTAACTGCGCAGCTTATACTGCAGTAGATAAACAGGAATCAGATGTGGACCTTTCATACAAGATCAACACAATTGGACCAAGAAATCTTGCTATAGCAGCTACTGAGGTTGGCTCTAAGCTTGTACATGTTTCAACAGACTATGTATTTGAAGGCAATGGAACAAGACCTTATGTGGAGTTCGATAAGACAGGCCCTGTAAGCGTATATGGTAAGACTAAACTTGCAGGTGAGGAGTTTGTTAAACAGTTTGCAGACAGATTTTTTATTGTTAGAACAGCTTGGCTTTATGGCGATGGCAAGAACTTTGTTAAGACAATGCTCGGTCTTTCAGAGAAGATGGATGAGATCAGCGTTGTAATGGATCAGCAGGGAACACCTACAAGTGCCAAGGAACTTGCAAAGGCTATTGCATATCTTTTCCCAACAGATAACTATGGAGTTTTCCATGGTACATGCGAAGGCTCAACTAACTGGGCAGACTTTACTGATGAGATTTTCAGAATTGCAGGTAAGACTACTAAGGTTAATCATGTTACTACAGCTCAGTATCTTGAGAAGAATCCTCAGGCTGCTCCAAGACCAGCTTATAGTATTCTTGAGAACTACATGCTTAAGCTTACTTCTGACTATATGTTTGCTGACTGGCATGATGCTATAGAGGAATATTTAAAAGAGCTCCTTTAAGGTTGAGGATGTAGCGGAGATTTAGTTTTATGCAGTTTTTTAATGATTTATTAAACAACAAGATACTTGTGGCAGCTTTCTTTGGATGGCTGTCTGCACAGGTACTCAAGACAATAATATATGTTCTTGTTAACAAGGAATTCAATCCAGAAAGGCTCACAGGAGATGGCGGAATGCCAAGCTCTCATTCAGCAACAGTTATGGCTCTTGTAACCAGCACCTTCTGGTATCATGGAGCAGGAAGCTTTGAATTTGCTATAGCAGGAGTTTTGGCGCTTATAGTAATGCATGATGCGATGGGCGTCAGAAGAGAAACTGGAATTCAGGCTAAGGTCATCAACAACATGATGGATTGGTTCCAGAAGCTTGACAGTGATATTCCTGTAGAAGAAAAGCTTAAGGAATTTGTAGGACACACACCTCTTCAGGTTCTGTTTGGAGCGATTCTTGGTGTTGTTGTCGGGATTATTGTTTGCAGCTTACAATAAAGATATTCGGGGGCAATTAGTGCATGCTATCAGTTATACTCATTTGGATATACGTCATAGCCACAACTTATTTAACTGGCTTTGCACTGCTTAAATTCATAACCTCCCTGGAATGTATGCACTCTCAGAAAGCTAAGGGTACATACAGAAAGTATAATGCTCATTTCAGGGCAAGTTATATTATTGCCGGTCTTGTAGTTAATACAATATATGCTGAGATTTATAGCCTCTTTGATGGAGTTGGTCTTGTAGCCAATTTCATTATGGTGGCTTTTTGTATTGTAATTGCAATATATTATAGGGATGAACTTAAGGCGGATGTAATTGATGTACTCCGTCTTTTTGTGTCTGGACATAATGGATATTACTACCTTGTAGTATTCATAATAATGGCTTATGGCACTTCACATGGAATCATGCACTACGATTCCGATCTGTATCATGCACAGGCAATCCATTGGATAGAAGATTATGGCGTTATAAGAGGACTTGGTAATCTTCATGTGAGACTTGCATATAATAGTGCATCTTTTGCACTGTCAGCTCTTTATAGTATGAGTTTTCTTGTAGGCAGATCTTTTCATGTGATGGCAGGCTTCTGTGCACTGATGCTTGCTTGGCAGTGTATTGATATTAAGGATGTTGTCAGAAGAGGGCATCCTATATTGTCTGATTTTGCCAGAGTGATGGGGATTTACTATCTCTTTACCATCTATGATGAGATGGTTGCTCCGGCATCTGATTATTTTTTATCCACAATCGTATTCTATATAATTGTCAGATGGCTTGATATGAACGTCAAACATGAACGCTCATACGTGCCTTATATTATGCTGTCTCTTTTAGGAGTATATGCAGTGACGATCAAGCTTTCTGCAGCTCCGATTCTGATTCTGGCTATAATTCCTATACACAGGCTTCTTACTAACAGAGATTCCAAAAAGATAAAAGCTTTGTTTTTATCTATCTTGCTGGCACTTATTATAGTTGTTCCGTTTTTACTGCGAAATGTGGTCATTTCAGGATGGCTTGTCTATCCTGTTACATCCATTGACTGGTTTGACGTTGTCTGGAAGATTCCAAGAGGCATGGCTGAGTATGACGCCAAGGAAATAAAGACCTATGGAAGAGGCTTTACTGACGTGGCGACTTATGGAGATATGCCATTTAGTGAATGGATTGGTAGCTGGTTTGCCGGTATTCATGGTATTAACAAGATCATGATCATAATGGATATGGCGGCGATTGTTGTGTATATTGCTTGTCTTATATATTTCTTTGCCATAGCAATCAATAAGAAGACTGGACTTGCAGATAACAAGGTGTTTAGCATTAGTGACCGTAGAATGGTTAATTTTGCGGATTTCCTGACTGTAAGTGGAACGATGGTTGCATGCCTGTTGTTCTGGCTGTTTACTGCTCCTCTTATCAGATATGGAGTGGTTTATGTATATCTTACCTTTGCTATAATATTTGGAAGACTACTTATTCGCCTTTTTAACTATATTGGATATGAGAGTGAACTGACCAAGAAAGTACTTCTGGTGGTTTCGACGGTATTTGTCGTATGGCTTTTGTATAAGGGGGTTAACCTGGTAAGGGCTGACATACCATCCTTTAATGCTACAAATCTTGTCGTGCAGCAGGATTACGGACAGTATGAAGTTTCTTCTTTTGATATCTCAGGTGTAACTTTTTATTATCCTTCTGAGGGCGACAGGATCGGATATGATTATTTCCCTGCTGCTACAAAGGATATGTCAAAAGAGATCAAGTTTATTGGATATGATGTGACAAGCGGATTTATGAACATTTCAGAGCAGTGAAAAATTTCTTAATTAATCAATAAAAAGCTAAAAAGAGTATTAAATAAAGCGCACAATTCAATTTTGTGTAACAAAGTAAAGTATCATATTAGTAGGTAAAAGGACAACCCGATCAGTTATGATAAGGGGGATACTTTATGAAGAAGTTTTTAATACTTTTAATGACTTTTTTGATAGTAGCTGTGTTCCTGAATCCCGTAGATGCGCAGGCTTCCAGTGAGGATGATGTGCTTGCTTTGATGAATGCTGTAAGAGAATCCGCTGGACTAGAGGCGTTTACTGTGGATGAAGATCTGCAGGATATTGCGGAGATCAGAGCAGTAGAATGTTCTGAGAGGTTTTCTCATATTCGGCCAAATGGTAAGGCCTGGTATACAATTTCCAAGCTGACGAATGGTGAAAATCTGGCGCATGCTGTTAATCAGACGCAGCAGAAACCTGAAAATGTAGTGTATGCTTGGACTCTTAGTCCCAAGCATTATGCAAATGTCGTTCGTAGTTCTTTTTCCTCTGTAGGAATAGCTTACTATAGTGATGACGATGGAGAAACATACATAGTCTGTGAGTTTCGTTAAGAAAATTTGCAGATAATAATGATAAAAGTAAAGGCCATGTGGAAATATCCGCATGGCCTGTTTATGTGAATTAAAAGCACTTTTGGTTCTGATAAGGTAAGATTATCTCTCTGCTCTCATAGGATTGTTAAGGAAATCCTCATAAGCAAGACGGATACCGTCATCAAGCTCAGTAGTATACTTCCAACCAAGCTTTTCAGCCTTGGAAACATCAAGAAGTTTACGAGGTGTTCCGTTTGGCTTAGTAGGATCCCAACGGATCTCTCCTGTATAACCTACGATAGAAGCAACCTTTTCTGTGAGCTCCTTGATAGTAAGCTCTTTACCTGTTCCTGCGTTAACTGTCTCGTCACCGCTGTAGTTATTCATAAGGAATACGCAGAGGTTAGCAAGGTCATCAACATAGAGGAATTCACGAAGTGGGCTTCCATCTCCCCAACATGTTACGTAAGGAAGGTTCTGCTCTTTAGCTTCGTGGAAACGACGAATAAGAGCTGGAAGTACA
>JAEEGL016923262.1_pt1 | contig 11173 bp, 7 predicted proteins | sample 9134231 | NCBI WGS metagenome assembly JAEEGL01 (sample SAMN16246548, study PRJNA631951) | gut metagenome | biome: gut microbiome; feature: rumen; material: fiber-attached | host: Bos | place: Iran: Karaj | collected 2018-10
CCTCATTCTACCGCCTTTTTTCAACGATCAGCTATTCAAATCACCTATCTCGCTAACTGCAATTATAGCTATCTTAAGTTCATTAGCTCTTGCTAAAAAATTATCAACATCTAGGATAAGCGATTTCCCAGCATCTATAACAATGGCTGTCACACCAGCTTTAGCTGCATTCTCTAATGTTGTTAAACCAACGGATGGGAGATCCAAACGAAGATCTTGTTGCGGTTTTGCAAGCTTTACAATAACACAACCGTGTCCGACTTTAGCGACACCTGCTGTTTTAGCAACATCACCTGCTCGAAGAATTGTTGCATCAGTTCCATCAATCGCTTCCACTGCTACAACTGCACCTTGATGAACCACCACCGTTTGCCCTATATCAAGGGCACCAATCCCCTTCGCTGCTTCATAACCAAGTTTAGCATCGTTAATTTCTTCTGGACTTAAAGCACGTTTCGTTAAGAGACCCTTCTTTGGCACACTACGATCTAAAAGAACACTTGCAGAGAAGATCTCTATCCCTTCTCTTTCAGCTTCATTTGCAATTTCACGAAGCAGGACATCATCTTTTATTGAACGCGCTCTAGTTATGATTGAGATTGCGCGAAGATCCGGCTTAAAACCTGAGAAAAGTTTTACCTTTTTTATTCCACCGACAAAGGCCGCTTGTTTTACACCAAAACGTTTTAGGGTATTTAGGGCTTTTCCGACTTCACCTAACTTGATCCACTCGCAGTGTCTTGTAACGTTACTCAAACGTTCATCCGTTTCACCAACATGTGCAACTGCGATAACATCTAAATTTAACTTCTTTGCATTCCCTGCAAACTCAAGTGGAAAATCGCCATTACCAGCAATTAAACCAATGGGTGATGTTAAATCAGCCGTTTTCACGCCGCCTCGTTTTTGCGTCTTGGATAGGTGATACCGCTCTCTGATTCTTCAATAAACTTTATAAAAGCTTTTACAATTCCATCGGAACCGTACTTATCTTTTACATATTCAAGTCTTTGCGCCATGGAGTGTCCACCGTAGAAAACTTCACGATAAACATTCTTAATTAAACGAATCTGATCCGTGGTGAAGTTATTACGTTCTAAACCAATTTGATTAATTCCAACAAGGCCAGCCCTATCTCCCTGAACGTTACAATAAGGTGGAATATCTTTTGGTACCATGGATCCAGCACCAAGCATGGCATAATCACCAACTCTGACAAATTGATGAATACCACAAAGTCCACCAACAATTACATGACTTCCTATTGTTACATGCCCCGCCAATGCACAAGAATTAGCAAAAACATTATTGCTACCAACGATACCGTCATGCCCTACATGGCTACACGCCATAAACAAATTACTATCACCAATGACTGTCACACCGTGACCACCAACGGTACCAGGCTGCAAGGTTACATACTCACGAATTAAATTTTTGTTGCCGATTTCAAGACGGGTATCTTCACCGTGATATTTTAAATCTTGAGGTACCGCACCGACAGAAGCAAACTGAAAAATCTTATTCTCTTCACCAATCGTCGTGTGACCTTCGATTACAACGTGTGAACCGACGACAGTCCCCTTTCCAATAACAACTTTAGGCCCAACAACTGAATACGGCCCAATAACAACATCATCAGCGATCTGAGCCCCTTCAGCTATCACAGCAGTTGGATGTATCCCTTCACTCATATCTCTACCTCACAAGTTATTTGTCAGACACAATGGCACTTAACTCGCCACTCGCCACTAATTCACCATCCACACTGCTTTCGGCGTGTACCATAAGCAGACTACGTCGCTGTTTGATAAAATTGATTTCTATCCTAAGAACATCACCAGGTTCAACCATTCTCTTCCACTTAAAGTTATCAGCGCCAACAAGAAAAACTGTTCCTTTACCCATCAAGCTATCATCAGATTTAAGCGCCATAACGGCAGCGGCCTGAGCCATTGCTTCCATAATAAGCACGCCCGGCATAACAGGTTTTCCAGGAAAGTGACCATTAAAAAACTCTTCATTAATAGTAACGTTCTTAACCGCAACTAAGTGTTGGCCTTTTTCAAACTCAACGACCTTATCAATCAATAGAAATGGATACCTGTGTGGTAAAACTTCTCTAATTTCCTCAACTCCCCAAATCTTCTCCATCACTTACTCCAAATTAAAATTTTAGTTTCTTTTCATTCAATAACTTTATAACTTGATCTGTTAGATCGAGGCTATCATCTGCATACACAACAAAGTTTCGTCCCTTTTCAATAATAAATCCGTACCCTTTTTCTTTAGCCAACTGATTCATTACTTTACTGGCTTCATTACTTATCTTTTCAACAAAGATATTATTCTTACGAGCCAAATCTTGTTGTCCATCCATAACAGCGCGTCTAAACGCCAACTCTTTTTTACGAAGCTCTTCCTGCTTCGCCTCAAGAGCGGTTCCTGAAAGCACGGCAGATTGACGCTTCATAGCTTCAAGTTGCTGTTTTAACTCCAATTGCTGTTTTTCAATCGAAGCACGATTCTTCTTTACATCTGCCTCAAACTCCGCCTTCGCAGCTACTCCTGCAGCCGATTCATTGACAACCCTGTTCATATCAACTACAAAAATTGTTGGGGATGCACTGGCAGCGCTGCTAACAAGCCAAAATGATGCTAATACTAGTAATTTCACAACCGTATTCATGATTCTATCTCTCAAAAGGCAAAACCAGTCGGAATATTACGAGATAAAGCTCCAAGGTGCAAGATAGACAGGATAAATAGCATTTAACATGCTAAATTGAGGGGAAAATCCCCCTGAAGCTGTCAGTTAAACTCTATTTCCCCTATCGGAGTATCTTTTTTCACATCGCCGGCGCGGACAAGAATCCTCTGATGGGTTTCCCCTTTCCTACCATAGTTGGTAAAGAGATCTAGATAAAGGGTCGAAGGACCGCTTACCGACTGCCGTCTGTCAGCAAAATTGTTGGTCTTAATCACATATTTACCCTTCAGAGCTTTCTTCTGCATAAACTCTTCTGGTCCAAAGCCATCAGTAAAGTCTGCCGTATAACGTCCACCAACAGGGGTAAGTTTATTACTGTAATAGCAATGGTTGTCGTATGGATCGTTAACGTGGAGGTCAATATCCGTATTGTCAGAACTCCAACTTAGGACAATCCTGATATCAACCGGCATATCAAACACTAAACGCTTATCAATAGCCGAGGTATCCAAATCTGGGTTCATAGCAATCAAACGATTCAACTCAACAAAGACAGTCTGCTTAATCGGGGTAAAACGAGCCCACTTCTCAGTTAAGACCTTATAGTAATACTCCAATGCCTTTTGCTTGTCGCCATTTGCCTCATAGGCTTGCGCCAAATCACGATAAGGCTGTGGATCTTCACCTCTAAGCTCTAAGATCTGCTGACTTAACTCTACAGCATACTGCGTATACCCCATCTGAAGTAGCTTATTAGCCGCAATGCGTAAGAGTTCCACATTATCAAGCTTCATCTCAACGATGTTTGATAATACCACCAAAGCATCATCCTTAAGATTACGCCTCATAAACTCATCAGTTACATCAAAATAGAACGATGGCTGGTCGGAATAACCAAGCTTTAGCTTTAAGTAATCCTTATAAAGTTCAGCATCAGAAGATTGTTTTAAGATGCGAAGATAAGGAGTATCTGGATCCCAAGCTTGAAGCTTAATAGAAGCAGCTCTTGGAGCAGAATCATTCTTGGCAAGTGGAACCTCTCCATCAATTGCCTCCTCTGCAACAACTATCCTGTTTGCTACCGTATCATTATACATAAAATCATCACTGGATACTGTTTTTGCCATTCCAAAAACTCTACCCGGAGCTCTTCTTTCTTCCATCCTAGCTTCACCAGCCGCCGCCGCTCCATCTTCGACTAGCTCTTCATCAGAATTACCACCAAGTCCAATAGCATTAGCTATCTTTTGACCAAGCTTTGAATATTTTTTAGGCGGTGGTGTCTGCTCAAAGTCTTTACTCCACCAATCCTTTACTATTTGAGCTTGCGCAACAGACTCTTCTAGAGCTGTTTTCTGTTCAGCTTCAGTTTCGCTACGTTTTGTTGCTTGATAACGGTTATACTCCTCAAGTAAGTCATCAGGAGGTCTAATCCCGTATTGAACATAGTCAGAAACGTTATCCAAGACCAATAATGAAGTTCCGTCTGTCACAATCGAGTACATCTGACCTAAACGGGTAATTTCAGCCTTATTAGCAACCTTATCCTCTTCAAGATCTCGAATCTTTCCTTCCGCCCAAAGCCTCTCTACTGCAGGATTAGCTTCAGCAGCTTTTACAACCAAGCTCTTACTAAAGATGATTTCATCTTTTGAATATCCGAAATTAATTTTAAGTGTTTCCTCCTTTGAATTAACCAAACCAACAACTGGAACACTCTCATAAACCGCACTTCCTACTGCAGGATAAACTTCACTAACACTCCCTTCATAGCTTACAATCTTAAGCGGCTCCTTAAGCATCCTTTGAATAGCATCCTTCTCCGAGATTGCACTTAAATTAATAAAGGTTGTGCCCTTTAACTTTTCAAACTCACTTGATGTTGAGATTAGATAAGTTGGTATTTCTGTTGCCTTAAATCTGCCTTTTCCAAAGGTAACCACCCCATCGCTAAAGATTAAGATCTCATCAGCTTCAACCTCTGGTAAGACATCCAACCTTGTTGCGCCATCATAGACAAGCTCCGAAAGCATCTTAACAAGCGGTCCACCGTCACCGTTCTTGACGGTAAATCTTTGAGGTTTATCAGCTCTAATGTTAAAGGTAACAACCTCGACCTCAGCGTTATCCAACTTTTCAAGGTATGCCAAAAGAAGATTTCTCTCCGCCTTGAGGTCACGTTTTGAGCCAGAAAGCGACCTATCCCAAAAGACTGCTAACCGTTTAGGGAGCTTTTTATCGCGTGGTTTAACCGCATTTTCTATATCAGTGTAAAAGTAAGTATCCCCATCCTCTGTATGGGTAAAAACTTGAACATCTTTAGGTTTTGCTATAGCTAAAGCTAAGCTACCTGTTGGCTTAATATCCTTGGTTACAAGCTTTCCGCTATAACCGTTATCACCTTTGTCTAGGTGAAGTCCTTGAAGCTCTGTATCAATCTTTGTAACGTTTGGAGCATTAATCGATATACTGAACTCCTTAAGCTGCTGTTCGTAATTTAACGGTAACATATAGAGGTACTCACCGTTATGTAGAGCAAGCGGCTCCTCCACTGTAACACGGACCTTCCTTGTTCCTTGGGCGTTAAATGGGTAGATACGAAGCTTAAACTGGTTACCAGAAACCTTTTCCGCTAGTGCTGGGTCAACCCCACGCCTTACGACTGCCTCAAAGGTCTGACGAGCTTTTTGCTTTTCGACCACCACACCGTCACGCATCTTACCGTTTATATCAAGTGCCAGTGCGGCCAGAGTTTGAGATTCTGTTAGCGGTAGGACAAACTCCCCCTCTAGAAGCTTATGATTTGGGTTGTAATAGGTCAGATCATAAGTAGTTGTCGCAATATTACCGATAACCTCGACCTCAATATTTGCAGATTGAAGCTGAATCTGCTCCAGCGGGCCTTGAACGATAACTTCAGGTGGACGAATCGGAATTATTGGATGTGGAAACGGATTTGGTATCATAACGCAGTCTAAACACCTCTTGTTTGGTTCTTCCTGTCCAAAAACAGTAGAAGCCATAAATAAACAACAAAGAAAAACAAAAAGCGAAAAAATCTTTTTCATAATTTAACCCGTACAAAAACACCCCTCAACATCCTATTCTTATATTGCATCATCAGAAAAACGACAATCATATCTTTTATCCTAATTAAATTGAAACACCTTTCTATTATTATTGACTTGCATGGTATAAAAGTGAAAAATAGATGTATGTAGTAACAGAAAGTTAAATGGAGGAACTTATGAGCTACTACTCCTCTGGAGCCCCAGAGGTCGAAAAAAGGTGGCTTACACCACCTAATGAACACCAAATCGCGATTGATTTAAGTCAACGACCGGATTCTAAAAACTCACATCCCTCCACAATATCCTCACCAGAACACCACTGGAAAAAAGAATCCCCTTACGGCCCAACAGTTCTAACCCCAGATACAACCTCTTTCTTCTATCCGACAGTAAACCAAGCTATAACTAAACTTGAAGTCGTAACCCAAGACGCACATCAAAATAAGCAATATCACAAATTAGAAAAGAAAGGACCGGGATTTGAAGGAATCATAAAGGTACCTGCTGGAACATTATATCGACTAAGATTCACCTATGCCGATGGACATGTTGATGAAGTTGTTGACCCATCTGCACACTTTCTCCCCAATGGAGTTCTTCCACATAACAATCCAAATGCTTGGGGAGAGGTCTGGAATCAAAGCAGTTATGAATTCAAGTACAGGAGACCAGAAGGAGATCTACCAACTCGTCCTGTTTGCAGTGTTTTTCATGTTGGGATTGCCAGTAAGGAAGGTACCTTCCAAGCTGCTAAAGCCCTTCTTCCCAAATTAAAGCAACAGGGTATAACTGTAATTCAACTTATGCCAGTTGGAGCTGTGGTTGGTGAATCAAATTGGGGATATGATGGAGTTTCAAACCTCTACGCTCCGAGTAAAAATTACGGTACTCCGGACGACATGAAGAGCTTTATTGATGAAGCCCACAGACTAGGACTTAGGGTAATTTTAGATGTTGTCTATAACCATCTTTCCTCTGACATTGTAAGCCAAGAGTTTTTACTCGGAAATGAGATTATCGATAATCATACAGAAGATTCTCCTTGGGGTAAAAAACTAAATTTTAATACCCCTGCCTTACACGATTTTGTGCTAAGAAATATCGATTATTGGATAAGAGATTTTAATGTTGATGGTTTTAGAATTGATGCGGCCTGGGCAATCGATGGAAGAAACATCATGGATATCTGTAATCATGCTAGGCGATACAACCCTAATGCGATGATCATCTACGAAGGTGGTACCAGATTTTGTAAAGCGCTCCAAGAGGTTGTAGACCTTGGTTACTACAATGAACGTAAAAATTTTGTTTATGATACAGGACTTCTCTGGGTATCAACAGTAGGCGCCCTTCTTCCACCTGAAGAACGCTATGGGTTTTATCGAGAAATCGGTATTGATTATAGAAAGGGAAATAATCAAACAAATTGGTCTATCACAGCCAGAGATCTTTCATATATTGAGTGGAATTCTATCATTGGTCTTTGTCACGACTTTTATGGGAATGAAGCGCCTCACCAAAGGATCTTAAAACGATTTACAAAAATCTTTGGTGATACTGATGGTTTTATGGCAACAAAGGCGCTCTTCAGCATTATCATGGCAACCCCCGGAGCCAAAATGATCTTCTGTGGTGATGAAAGCGGAGCGATGGATAGCCCTTTTTCTTTCTTCAAACAGGGGAAAACCAGAGAAGATAATAATCAGACAGCAAGAAATCGTCTTAATGAATGGACAGATTTTTTTATCCATGACAGGACAGACAAGGAAGTTATTTTAGGGAATGGCAGAGATCGTAGTGGTTGGGATGGTAGCGCAGAACAGCTCAGACAATTCTATGACGAAGGTCGCATCTCAAAAGATACATTTAACCGTATAAATGAATTTTTACCACATAGGGTTGAACTGTTTGATAAGGCAAAACTTTGTTCCTCAGATCTTGAATCACCTATAAGTAATGCATGGCATGAAGCTTTTAAGGAAATAGTCAGTTTTAGCTGTTCACTGAAACCTGCATTGCACCTTACAGTAACAGCCCACGGTGATGGAATACTCCTTTTTGAGGGTCTTACCGATCCAGATGGCAATGAAAGATGTATGGCAGTTAACATGACAGATAAGAAAACAAGATTACATCTTGATTGGAGCAAGCTTCACTACGATACAGAATCTAATGGGATAGTTTATCATCACAGCTGCGAAATTATTCATACTACAGCAGAAAATGAATACCAATTTAGCGAAGATCAAAATGGCAATGTAAAACGTACGGATCACCCAATAGAAAAACCATCTATGAGTAAATCATGTAATGCCGATGGAAAGCAGGAACATTTCCTAAACTTACCAAAACATGGTGTAGCATATTTAAAAAAAATAACTTTTCAAGAAAACTGAGATAGGCTACGATTCTCCAACGTGTTGTTTTGTTGTAAATGATGTTGGAGGTACCTATGAGCTATAACAGCTCATTAAACGAAGGTGAGCAATCGATGCCACCTATCGAAAAAGCAGTTGAGTGTGATTGTAGTTTAAATAACAGTCCTAATCCTAAGTCAGAAAGCGGAAAAGATCCATTTAATGATGCCAGGTTGGAAGCTTTGATGGCATCGTCCCCTTACGGTCCTTCTCCCTTGGAACAAGGTAAAACTTTTTTCAATTATCCTCTAGTAAACCCAGCCATCAAATGTATTTATGTTGAATACCGTAATCAAAGCGGTGAATCAGAGTATATTCCATTAACGAAAAAAAATGAGGGATTTGTTGGAGTACTCGATATTCCAAATGGGTCTTTATATAAATTGCATATAACCTATAACACCGAAAATGTTGAAAAGGTTGTAGATCCCGCTGCACCATATCTTCCTAATGGTGTACTTAACCACGATGACAAACATGCTTGGGGACAAATTTGGGATCAACGAAGCTATTCTTTTATACACCCAAGACCAAAACAAGCACTGCCAGAGCATCCGCTCTTTTCTGTTTTTCACGTTGGCGTTGCAACAAAAGAAGGCACATTTCAAGCTGCAAAAAGGCTTTTACCGGCATTAAAAGAACAAGGATTCGATGTCATACAGTTGATGCCAGTCTGTGCTGTTGTGGGAGAAGCAAATTGGGGCTATGACGGTGTTACAAACCATTTTTCGGTCAATAAGAACTATGGCACCCCTGATGATATGAAGAGCTTTATAGATGAAGCTCACAGACTTGGACTTAGGGTTATACTTGATGTTGTCTATAATCACCTTTCAATGGATATAACAAGTCAAGAATACCTTTTTGGCAACGAGTTTGTAGATGTCGAAGTTAAGGATGGAAAGTGGGGAAAACAACCAAATTTTCAAAATAAAATTGTCCATGACTATATCGTCCGCAACATAGATTTCTGGTCAGAACAATTTAATGTTGATGGGTTTAGACTTGATGCAGCCCATAGAATTGATCCAAATATGGTTAATGATATTTGGCTACACGCACGAAGCAATAATCCTGATGCAATTATAGTATACGAAGGAAATACCAGATTTGATCCAAAGATGGACCTTGTTCGTGCAAAGGGGTTTACAAATCATAAGTATGACATAACTTATGATACGGGGCTTCTCTGGGTTGCTTTAATAGGTGCTGTCCTTCCAGCAGATAAAAGACACGCCTTTTATAAAGATATAGCAAGAGATCTAGTACATGGCGATACCCGTATAAATAGTTGGCGTACTGCTAGTGACCTTTCGAAAATTAGTGGAGATTCAATTATTGGTTTATGTCATGACTTTTATGGCAATGAACCTCCACATCAAAGGTTGTTACCTCGTTTATGTGAAATTTTTGGAACTAATGATGGATTTGTCGCAACACTAGGTGTGTTTAGTATAATTTTGACAACACCTGGTGCTAAGATGATCTTTCTTGGAGATGAATCGGGTGCTTTAGATAGTAACTTCTCATATTTTAGAAGTTTTCTTACAGAAGAAATACAAAATTTTGTATCCAGAGGTCGCGTGAAAGAGTGGTCAGATTGTTTTATCGACGACGAAGCGGATTTACAAGCTGTCCTAAGGAAATGGGATGGAAGTGAAGAAGGACTCAACCAACTATATAAATCAGATAAAGGGGATATAAGTTTTAAGACATATAAATTCCTTAGATATCATTTGCCCCATAGACCAGAACTCTTTATAAGTGCAAAATTAAGCTCATCCAATCTTGATGAACCGCTAAGTCGAGCTTGGAAAGAGGCGTTCACAGATATGGTTTCATTTATAAGAACACTTAATACCACAGGAGATAACCTCCACGTTTCACATATCGGTAACGTTCATCATGGTTGTGTCTTATTATTCACTGGCATGAAACAATCAGATAAAGATGTCTATATGGTAGCCAACATCACCGACGAATATGAAAGTATTCAAATTAATAATAATGATTTATCTTGCAGTAAAGATGAATTCATTAGTTCTCACTTTGAAATCATAAAAACAACGGTAGATGGACAAAATGAATTTCTTGCACCAGAAGAGAAAGACACCAAACCTTATAACATCGTAAGAGATGAAGTTAGAAACGTAGTAAGAACCAATACTCCGATGGAGCGTCCAAAAATAAGAAAGATTATAAATGCGAACGGAGAAGAAAGGCTTGCAGTTGATCTTCCTCCACACGGACTTCTTTATATAAAACGTGAACAGGTTCAGTAATTTCAGGATAGTCTTATTGTATTGATATTGAGAGAAGTGAATCTGCTGTGAGCGGGTAACTGGTCTCAGGTTGCTGGTAGCATCGTAGTCGCAGGTGCGACTCAGGTTCATCAAGTAATGATGAATTTTCGAAGGTTACAGTCCGAAGCACCATCTTATAACCTTTGGAGATTACGTTCTAAGATAAAACATCTCAGTCGATACAACTACGAACAGCAAACCACTGCTTTTGATGAGTGCCCAAGTTTTAGTGGGTATAGGTAGCTAATTGTGAAAAGCTAGCCAAACTACTCTTCATCAATTTTAATAACAAAGGCCCCTTTCTCTTCAAAATTTGAAACGAAGATATCTGTGCCACCAAGTCCGATTTGAAAGATTTCACCTTTTATAAGTTCGATACACGAAAGCATATTACCATATACAAGGCCAGTATCGATTCCTATCTTTTGAGGTAAATCAAAATAGATATCATGATACGGAGTATGACCAAAAACTATTGTTCTATCAAAGAAGTGATCGCTTAAAATGAATTCATCTCTAACCCAAAGCAGATCTTCCTCTACCTGTGCATCAATTGCACGATATGGACTAAAACCTGCATGAGCAATCGCATATTCATCAGCAATCAAAAGATATTTATCGAGATTAAGAAAGAAATTTATGTGATCTTCAGGAATATGCATTTTCCCCTCA
>JAEEGL017456250.1_pt1 | contig 11173 bp, 9 predicted proteins | sample 9134231 | NCBI WGS metagenome assembly JAEEGL01 (sample SAMN16246548, study PRJNA631951) | gut metagenome | biome: gut microbiome; feature: rumen; material: fiber-attached | host: Bos | place: Iran: Karaj | collected 2018-10
CAACTAGAGAAACAAGTTATATGCATCTCCCTCCCGATTAAGTAGAATATACCCATGGGAGGTAAGAGCAATGAATATTGGAAATGTGATCATGACTAAGAGGAAAGAACTTGGCCTTACCCAGCAGGCCCTTGCCGATAAACTGGGCGTTTCTTTCCAGGCTGTATCTAAGTGGGAGAAAGGAAACACATCCCCTGACCTGGAACTTATCCCGAGACTTGCGGCCGAGCTTCATACCTCATCTGATGCACTCCTTGGTTATGAATACAAAACCCACGGCTATTATGATGACAGGTATAAAGAAGACGAGTACTTCTGGGGACTTAAGCCTAACGATACCTGCCTGGACATAATGAAAATAAAACCGCCCGTCAAGCCTCTTAAAGTCCTTGATATCGGCTGCGGCGAAGGGAAGGATGCAGTATTCTTCGCAAGGAACGGATACAGGGTCACCGCCTTTGACCTCTCTGCGGACGGAGTTGAAAAAGGCAAGCGCCTTGCGGAAAAATACGGCGTAGACGTAAATTTCTTCCAGGCGGATCTCAATGACTACAGATTATCGGAAGACTACGATATCATCTTCAGCAGCGGTGTCTTCGATTACATGAAACCGGAACTTCGAGAGGAGATAACAGCTCACTTGAAGGAATATACCGCTGAAGGCGGATTAAATGCCATCAAGGTATTCGTAGATAAGCCCTTCATAGAAGTGAGCGATTCCAAGAAAAAAGCCTACAGGTATATGTGGAAATCCGGTGAGATCTTCACTTACTACCATGACTGGGAAATATCCCAGATGAATGAAGTGATCTATGATTGCAATAGCGGAGGAGTACCGCATAAGCACTGCATAGACATAATGATAGCGAATAAAAAGTGACAGGGAAAATAAAATTATCAGTGACAGAAGGGACGCTTCAGTTTTGTCATATTTGACGACTAAACTGAAGCGTCCCTTTTGTCACTGTAAGCGCTTATAAGAATCGTTATAATGGATGTTGCACAATAATATTTTGTATTTTTCTGCATCGAAAAATATAACGACTTCTGTATAATTATTAATGAGGGGAATTGATATTGGAGAGTGCTATGTGCTTATTTGTTGTCCCCTTTTCCGGATTTCTTAAATCTATTTTTCAATTCAGTAATGATTCTTTTCCTGATTCAGGATAATTATTTCAGCATTGAGCTTTTTATAAAGTGAATAATCTGTTTTTTCGTGCGTTGTTGTCTGACCCTATGAATCTATGAAAGGCATAGTGATAAGGAGGAATTAATGAAGAAACGAATAATGCTGCTATCCATACTTATGATAGCTATGGTGCTGGGATATTCAATTCCGGTATCAGCCCGTGTTAGTGATTACTATAACAGTAATGACGCAGCTTCATATACTGTAAACATATCATCCTCTGTGCGAGAGCAAAGAATTGACGATCTTGTAAGGATGTGTCAGACCCAGCGTACTTGGCTTAACGATGCCGGAAATTCATCCGAAGTCGATGCTGTATATAACTCATCGTGGATATGGAATTATGTCAGTATGGTTCCGTCAGACAGATCCTTATTGCCTGGACAGTATTTTGTCGATGGTTCAAAGGGATATTACGGAAGTGAGTGTTTTGGATTTGCGAACTTTGCACTTTGGTATGTATCTGCAGCATCATCTAATACCAGTGTATGGCAATATTTGGCTGCAACGCCGGCTAAGCCATTTAATTATGCAAATGTCAGCCAGTACGTACAGCGTGGAGATGTACTCAGACTGAGCCAGAGAACTGATGAGGTAAATTGCATTTACCATTCAGTATTTGTAGACAGAGTTGACTACGACGGGATAATGGTATGCGACGCCAATGCAGTTCAGTCTCAAGGACTGAATCGTTTACATTACAGAAAGCTCTTATATTCTGATATATATAACTATTTCACCATAACCAGAGCATACGTTAATGTTGTGAATGATTCTACTCCTTCTCAACCTTTGTATAGTTCGTCATTTATGACAATGCAATCGATAGCTTCTGCAGAGGAAGGCTATTATGCCTCGGGTACTCCAAAGTACAGTTCGGATTATGGATACAATACAAATTATGCAGCGGGTTGGTTCGTAAAATGGTGTGCTGATAGGGCTGGTGTTGCCTGGGCAGACCCTGTTACAGCAGCTTCCGTTACCTCAGCATTTAACTACGCTACCTCTACGGGACATTACCATGGAAACGCAACTCAAACCTGGTATTACAATGGAAAAACCGGTACAAGCGTACATGATCCCAACTTTAATACCAATTTATCTTATGGGTCGATAGTCTTCCTGGAGTCAGATGGAGCAAGCGGACTTCCTGATGGCCCCGATAGTATTGGGGTAGTTGTTGGAGCTGATTACGGTACAGTTGTAATAGCGTATTACGATTCCTCTACACGTTCCGTAAACACTATAGTACGCAGTGGAGATGATGTTTCAATCTGGGGCTATTATATTTATTGATTGAATGAAAATAAAGACTTGTGGGGTCAGACTTAATAAGTTTATGAAGCATCGAAGTATATAGACATAAATGATTAATAAGGAGTGAATATGGCAATAACAGTAATTGAATATAACGATCTTGAACAGGTTAATAACTTATTTTGGAGTCAATCTCATGATGCAAATATTGATAGATATAGATCAAACAGTGTATTTAGAGGAATGCCTAATGTTAATTATCATTTAGCTACTTCCTTTCACAGAAATTGTGGAAGGTATAATGAGGCGATTGAGGAAGCACTACTCCGTAATTTTGCGAAGTACGCAGTTATAGGTGACGATTCAATCAACAAATCTATATGGAAACAATTAACTTTAGGCCAGCATCATGGACTGCCTACAAGACTTCTTGATTGGACTTATTCTCCGTTGATTGCTATGCATTTTGCAACAAGTGCAGAAGGATTTGGCGATATGGATAAAAATGATGCAGTGATCTGGGAAATCGATATATGTGAAATGAATGAAAAAATGCATAAGGATTACAGAAAAGTGCTGTTTGATTCGTCTGCATACATAATGACAATTGATATGCTCGATAAGTTGTCAGAAAAAAGGGGATTTGAAGCGATAAAAGAATATGATAGATATATGGGTTCTGAAGCGATGCTTTTAATTGAACCTCCTTCTGTTGATCAGAGGATTATAAGTCAGTTTTCATATTTTTCAATTGTGCCTTCGGAAATGGAAAATCGTGATGATGACCTAGGGATCGAAGAGTTTTTAGAAACAACAACCTCAACAAAAAAACATGTTATTAGTAGCTCTTTGAAATGGAGAATAAGAGACATGCTGGATCAGAATAATATTAATGAAAGAACTGTATATCCGGGGCTGGATGGCCTCTCTCAATGGTTAAAGCGATATTATTATGTGAAAAGAACATAAAAATATATATTTTGTATATCACATATTATCATGTTGAGTAGTTTGCTAGGTCTTAAAATTGGAAAGATTAATAGTTTATTATTTGGCACTGTTTAATAATACTAATATTTTGGAGGTTTTTTATGCAGTCATACTTAGATGAAATAAAAGATATTTCAGATTATCTACCTGGAATTTTATCCTTATTTGCAATTTTGTGGGCAGGATTTGCATTTCTGGATTATATATATGAACAGTGTTATTGTAGATATTTTAATATAGCATCACTTGTAAAGAAAGAGTATAAATCTGCATTTCATCCCAAATATATTATCGATATTTTGTTATATGCATTTATAGTAATTGCTTGGAGTATGTGTATTGATCATATAGGCTTAAATCAAGGCTGTATTGCTATTATTGTGATTCTGCTTCTTTCAATTATTGTTTTTTATATTATCGATACTATTGCAGTTCAGTACCTTAATATAATCGAGAAATCGGAATATGTAAGTAAAGAGGCTGGAGAGAACTATAGAAAAATGCAGAAGTTTCAATATATCACGGTGAAGATAAATGCTGAGCTTTTTGTTTTTTTGCTTATAGGAGTCCCTATACAGTTTGCAAATAAAAATCCATTAATTGCAACGATTATAGTATGTATTGGATTGATTATTTTTTATGGAATTAAAAATGATGCATTTGTGTGCTGGTTTAGTCAATTTATGAGGAATAATGTTTTGACGACGTATACGATGGATCATTTTAATGTAATAACAAATGATGATAAGCAATATGCAGTACTATTGCCGAATTCTCGCATCACAAATGATCATATTGTAGCGTGCAGAATTTTGCTTATGAAAACGAATAATAACTTGACATATATATTATTTAATACACACGAAACAAAGGTTTTTGATTATAATGAAAAATTAGATGTCATTAGATATGAACCGGATTTATATTTGAGAATATCACACGATGATGGATATGATAGCTTCGACGACGAAGCTATGGCGTTAAGCGTAAAAATCACTGAAAAACCTAAAGGTAGAATGGTAGATTTCTACTATAAAGGTGCTGAATGGATACGGATAGATGAAATTAAACCAAAGCACAAAAATATGGATACGGATCGAGTAAAACAAGAGGTTGATGAAAATTCGGATTCTGAAGACTCAAAAGAACCTGGTAATAATCATATCAATAAGAATAGAAAAAAACGTAGCCACTAGTCTGTGATTAGTGATTTGCAAGTGATTACAATTTTGGTAACAGTTTTGATGTGTCACAACACTTAATCAATTTAATGATTTAAATTTGTTGCTGTATAAAACCTCAATTTATAATAATAGATATTGGGTGGTTTTTTGTCAGAAAAACAAATTGTTGTATCTTTTCTGGATAAAAAAGACACAATCCCACAAGAATATATACGTCAATTAGTTGGAGAAGCACACTCATGGGTACATAAGGAGTTAAAAGCGTATTGCTATAAGTCATATAAAAACACCGAGGAGTTCATTGAAGATAAATTTGGCGTGGATATAATTTATGATTTAGTAACTGACTGCGAAGTTAAACAGGATGGATGGCGCCCCAATTTACTTTCTAAAATATTAAAAATGGAAGGCTTTTTGAAAATCGATAAAAGCCTTGAATTTATGATAATATCCACTAATTGTCCTCAGCCATATGATATATATTGGAAAGTGAGAAATGTTGAACCTGAGGCAGAACGAAGAAATGATATAAGGGGTCAAATTGTGAAAGGGAATTCAACTCACAAGGAGTATTCTAGATTTAGGGGGCCTCATTATACTGAATGCTATCTAGTTAGATGCAATGTATGCGTAGCAAGAGCTAAAATTGATGTTCCAATAAAATCTCTGTAAAAATTTTCAATGTTTGCCGGGAACTTTGGTTCCCGGTTTTTTGAAACATCTATGTCAAACACATTAAAATATTTAATGTATGAAAACATATATTTCAAATAGAAAAGGAGCAGATTTTCATTAATAAGACGGTTTATGGTATTGATGACTTTAAAATCTCGATGAAAATGGAAATGATCAATGATGTAAAAAAGATTGATAATTTCCAGGGAATGCTTATTGGATAGCGGTTTAGGGTTACAGGCAAACTTTAGGAGTGAGTGGATCCGGTTTTAAGAATGAACCGGAATAACGAGCCATACTATGGATGAATTGGGGATTGAAAGTGGAATAATGCTCGATTTCGTTCTTAGCCCTGTGATTTATAAGGCTCTTATTTGAGCATGAATAAAACCATGTTTTCAGCAATTCTAAGTATGATTAATATATTGGAGGCACCCATAACCATGTAGTTGTCCTTAAAGAGGACGGCAGTACGACTAATATGGCGGTATTTATCCTTCCAGAACTGGTATAGAACTTAGTATTAGGGATATTATGATATGCCTAATATCATATTTTGTTAATAAAGACTGCCTCTGGTAGCGAAAACTGTAATATTTTTACCCGCCAGCTCTCTCATTATGATCACTGTTAATATGAAAAATGTAGGTTCCCATTATGTCAAGTGCTGTACCATAAATATCCCTTTGCATATGGTAAAAATGCCTAAAATATGGTAAAATAACGGTGTTCTGTAATCTATATATGAATAGTCATTTTCAAATGGGACAAGTATCATGCCAAAGGGGAAGAATCAGAAACTCAAGCTCTATTATCTAAGTCGTATTATGCTTGAAAAGACAGATGATGATCATGCCCTAAGCATGCCCCAGATCCAGAAAGAACTCGCTCGTTATGATGTTACGGCGGACCGTAAGAGCCTTTATGACGATCTAGAGGCTCTAAAAGTCCTTGGATTAGATATCATCGGTGAAAAGCAAGGACTAGGCTACACTTACCATGTTGGAAAGAAGAACTTCGACCTTGCTGAGCTCAAACTTCTAGTTGATGCGATTCAGTCATCCAAATTCATAACTGAAAAGAAATCCAATGATCTTATAAAGAAAATAACCAGTCTTTGCAGTAACTATGAAGCTTCACAGCTTAAGCGTCAAGTTGTTGTTCATGGTCGTGTTAAAACCATGAATGAGAGTATCTATTACCTAGTGGACGATATTCACCGCGCTATCGCAGAAAACCGGCAAATTAGTTTTAAATACATGCGCTGGACCAAAGAAAAGAAGATGGTTTCCCGTAAGGAGGGCCTATATAAAGCTAGCCCCTGGGCGTTGACCTGGGATGATGAGAATTATTATATGATTGCCTACGACTCGGAAGATGACATTATCAAACATTTTCGTGTCGATAAGATGAAGAGTATTACAATACTTGATGAGGATAGAGACGGAAGAAAAACTTTCGAAGGCTTTGATCTTGCGGGATATTCCAAAATGAATTTTGGGATGTATCACGGAAATGTTACTTCAGTGAGGATGGTTTTCAAGGATGAGTTGGTTGGAGTTTTCCTTGATCGTTTCGGAAAGGATATCCCCATTTCTGAAGCAAAAGATCCAGGCTGGTCTGAAACTCGTGTGACTGTAGCTGTCAGCAATCAGTTTTTTGGTTGGGTCTTTGCACTCGGAACAGATGTCAAAATTCTAGGGCCAAAAGAAGTCGCAGATCAATTAGAAGAAGAAGCTAAGGAAATTGTGAATATATATATGAAATGATTTATATGAATTTAAGAGAACGCTTTGACGAAAATGGAAATTGGATTGGATCACATATGATGATATTTGATAGTATTCCTGATGATTATGTTGTGAATACAATATTTGATAAAGATAACAAATATACTGATTTATCATATTTGGGCGTATTTAGAAGCTTAAAGGCAGAATATGCAGATAAGGAACTGAAGGGGTATGACTTGGGAATAGAATTTCAGGACGAAGATTATGTTAGAAGAGAGATTTTTCGACATTTGTCTTTGGATTATTTGAATTCTGCACGCTACTTATGGAATGGCGTTAATTCAGATAGAGGACAAGATGTGGTGACATATTATGTGATTCCTTGTGCATTTCTTTGTAAACATTCAATTGAACTGTTTTTGAAAACTTGTATGTTGTACAAAGGCATAAGTGATTTTAAAGGTCATAGTATAAAGAAATTATGGGAAAAACTAGATGAAAAGGAGATTCCCCAATATAGAGAATTATCTGATTTTATTGGGGAACTTGAAAAGGTAGACAACAATGAAATGGCATTGAGATATGGAATTGATAATGGGTTTAACATTATTCCATCAAACTTGTATTTCAATATTGATCTGCTGGTAGCTAATTCTATGTTTCTTTTTAATGTTTTGGATGAGTATGTCATCTGGAAATATAGGTTTAATCATAACAAATAGTGTATAAGACAATCGTTTCGAAAATGTATAAATCTTTTGGAGGAACTATTTATGGCAAGCAGAAGTGCAAAAATCGATCAAAAAGCGGATCTTATCTGGGCGATAGCAGATAAGCTTACCGGAGTATATAAACCGCATGAGTATGGAGAAGTGATACTTCCACTTACCGTCATAAGGAGATTTGACTGTATCTTGTCAGATACCAAAGATGCTGTTCTTACAAAGTATGAGGAAGTAAAGAATCTTCCTATGAAAGACGTCCTTCTTAGAAAGGCTTCCGGGTTTGATTTTTACAATACAAGCAAATATACCTTTGAAAGACTTATGGCTGATCCTGACAACATCGAGGATAACTTTAAGGATTACCTGAACGGCTTTTCCGAAAATGTAAGAGATATTATAGAGAAGTTTAAGTTCGATGGTCATATAACTACAATGGCCAATAAGGACATTCTTTATATTGTCTTAAAAGAATTTACGACAGACAGAGCAAACCTTCATCCAAGTGAGATATCCAATCTTGAAATGGGCTATATCTTTGAAGAGATAATCAGGAGATTCTCCGAGGCTCATAATGAAGATGCTGGACAGCACTATACCCCGAGAGAAGTGATCCAGCTTATGGTCAATATACTTTTCTATGACGATAATGATATTCTTTCCGGCAATAACGTGGCAAAGACTATATATGATCCTGCCTGCGGAACTGGAGGAATGCTTTCTGTAGCAGAGGAGTATTTGCATAGTCTTAATGCGTCAACCGAGTTGGTGTCTTTTGGGCAGGAGATCAATGATCAGACTTTCGCTATCTGTAAGGCAGACATGCTCATCAAGGGAAATAACGCAGATTTTATAAAAGATGGCAATACCTTGTCTGACGATCAGTTCAGAGGTCAGACATTCGATTATATCCTGAGCAATCCGCCATTTGGGCGTGAGTGGAAAAATGAAAAAGCAAAGATAGAAGAAGAAGCAAAGTTGGGCTTCGGTGGCAGATTTGGTGCGGGGCTTCCGGCTACAAGTGACGGGCAGATGCTTTTCCTTATGACTGCAATATCAAAGATGAAGGATATCAGTCAGGGTGGAAGCCGTATTGCTATTATTCATAACGGATCTCCACTCTTTACCGGTGATGCAGGAAGCGGCCCTTCGGATATAAGAAAGTATATCCTGGAGAATGATCTTTTGGAGGCAATCATAGCTTTGCCTAATGATATTTTCTATAACACCGGCATTGCTACATACATTTGGGTACTCTCGAATAAGAAGGCAGGAACGGTACGAGAAGGCAAAGTACAGCTCATTAACGCAAATGAACTGTATGAAAAGAGGCGTAAAGCCCTTGGAAATAAGCGTAATGACATTTCTGAAGATCAGATAGCAGAGATCACCAAAATATATGGCGATTTCGAAGAGAATGAGATCAGTAAGATATTTGATAATGCTGATTTCGGCTACACCAAGATTACCGTAGAGAGACCTCTTATCGGTGAGGATGGAAAACCTGTGCTTAAGAAAGGAAAGCCGGAAGCAGACAGCAATCTTCGAGATACCGAGAATGTATCGCTGAAGGAAGATATACAGGAATATTTCAAACGTGAAGTGCTTCCATTTGCTCCTGATGCATGGATTGATACTAAGAAATCAAAAATTGGGTATGAGATTCCATTTACGCGCTATTTCTATAAATATGAGGTACCCAAGCCGTCCGATGAGATCATGGCAGAGATACTGGAACTTGAGAAAGAACTGTCCGGAAGTCTAGAGGAGGTATTTGGTAAATGAGAGAGATGAAGGATAGCGGGGTAGAGTGGATCGGATGCATACCTATTGAGTGGGCAGTTGCACCTATAAAATCCGTAGCAGATTGCTTTGGACGTATAGGGTTTAGAGGATACACTGCAGAAGATTTAGTTGATGAGGGTGAAGGTGCTATAACTCTTAGCCCAACCAATATCTTAAATTGGCATATAGATTTGAGTAAATGCTCATATTTATCCTGGGAAAAATACTATGAATCGCCAGAAATAATGGTAAATAGGAATGATATTATATTTGTTAAAACTGCATCCGTAGGCAAGTGCGCTATTTACGAATCGGATGAAATTGCAACAGTTAATCCACAGTTTGTAGTTTTTAAAAATCTAAAATGCAACCACCGTTTTTTGTTTTATTGCTTGGTATCCGATGTTATTCAAGGGCAACTCAGTCTTAATAATATGGGAGGCGTAATCCAAACTATAACGCAGAAGAATCTTTTGGCGTATAAAATATGTATTCCTGATGAAAAAGAACAAAACCAAATAGCGGATTATTTGGACTCCAAATGCTCCAAAATCGATGAAATTATAGCCAAGCAGGAACAGATCATTGAAAAACTGAAGGAATACAAATTATCAGTTATTACAGAGGCTGTTACAAAGGGGCTGAATCCTAATGTAGAGATGAAGGAAAGTAAAATAGAATTTTGCGATTATATTCCAACACACTGGGGAATATCGCAAAATAGATATTTATTTACCTTAAGAGATGAAAAAAACTATAAGCCCTTAGAGGATGTACAATTATTATCATTGTACACAGACTTGGGCGTTTTTCCTCATGGAGAGCAAGAGGAAAGAGGAAACAAAGCGGTTACTGCTGACGGATATAAAGTAGTGTATGAGAATGATATAGTAGTAAATATTATTTTAGCTTGGATGGGGGCTATCGGAAGATCCGCATATGATGGAGTGACCAGTCCGGCTTATGATATTTATAAACCATATCTGAATGTCTGTTCCCGATTCTATCACTATCTGTATCGAACAAAAGCATTCTCGGCAGAATGCTATAAATATGGACGTGGAATAATGGCTATGAGATGGAGAACCTATTCTTCAGAATTCAAAAGTATACGAGTACCAGTCCCACCGTATGATGAGCAAGTGCGAATAGCGGAATACTTAGATGAAAAATGTGCTTTCATTGAGAAGTCAATAAAAGATAGGATAAATGCCGTTAGCAAATTGCAAGAATACAGGAAATCTCTCATTTATGAAGTCGTAACCGGTAAGAAGGAGGTGTAACCCATGCCTGAAGATTTTGATGTAAAAGAAAAACGATTTGAGCAGGATATCGAAGAATATCTCACTACTTCTGGCGGGTATTCAAAGGGTGATCCTTCCACTTTTAACCGTGAGAAAGGTCTGGATGAGGGCACTTTTGTATCTTTCATAAAGACGAGCCAGCCAAAGCTCTGGGATAAGTATGTAAAGATATACGGCGATACAGCTGAGAAGCAGATTGTTGACCGCTTTATGAAAGAGGTTATGCAGACGAATCTTCTGAATGTATTACGCCATGGTTTTACTGACCGCGGAATCAAGTTTCGAGCTGTTTTTTGGAAGCCGGAGACATCCCTTAATGAGACAAGTAAGA
>JAEEGL010414497.1_pt1 | contig 11172 bp, 4 predicted proteins | sample 9134231 | NCBI WGS metagenome assembly JAEEGL01 (sample SAMN16246548, study PRJNA631951) | gut metagenome | biome: gut microbiome; feature: rumen; material: fiber-attached | host: Bos | place: Iran: Karaj | collected 2018-10
ACATGACGGTGGCGGGAGCGAGCTTGGGGGCGTCCGAAATCAGCGAAGGAACGGATGTGACCCTATCGCCCAACGGCCAGGGGCCGCGCCCGGCGGCGGGCTGCAGGATCAATGGCGAAGCGTTCAACTTTGCCGACTTCGAGGGCTACAGCCTTACGATTCCATACGCGGAAATACTGGCCAACGGACTGCATGTTGCGCCGATCTACTCGACGGAATGGTTTGTCGATGCCGTCAATGGCGATGACAGCGACTACGGTTTCGTCAGGACGAGACCTAAGAAGACGCTGGCGTGCGCACTGGCGGCGGCGACGGCCCCTGGCGACATCGTGCATGCCGCGCCAGGCGACTACAACACGGGCACCATGCGCCACGCGGAGGCCGTGGCAACCTCGCCCGCATCGCGTGCGGTGATCTTGCCCGAGGTGTCGCTGGTCTCCGATGAAGGACCTGACGTCACGTTCATCACGGGCGCCGCAGCCACATCCGACGATGTTGACAGTTTCGGCTGCGGCAGCAATGCCGTGCGCTGCGCCTTCCTGCGACCAGGGGCGAAACTGAAGGGCTTCACGCTGCGGGGAGGACGTGTCCGCTCTTTGCTGACGGGGCAGAGCTTTGACGGCCATTCCTCCAGTCGCGACTGGTTGGGCGGCGGTGTATTTTCGCCGGGGTTCGATACCAACTCCCTCGTGGTGGCCACGCATGTCGAGGACTGCGTCATAACGAACTGTGCGGCGCTGGTCGGCGGCGCGGGAATTGGGGCGACGTTCCGCAATTGCCGCATGTTCAAGTGCCGTGCGGTTCGCGGCTCAGCCGTCGAAAAGATCGGGTTGATCAACACCATAGTGGATGACATGGATTCGTCCGGGAGTTCCGGCATTGCGGTGAACAATCTCTACGCGTGCGTCAACGTGACGATTGGCAGCAATATACGTCGCGATTCCGGGGGGAATGGCTATGGGCTCTACCGCCAGTGGTCGAGCAACTATGGCGTGACCAATACAGTGGTTCTTTCACCGACGCTTAACATAAACAAGGCCGCGAACTGCTTCTTTAACAGCAGTTACGGCGGTGTAAACGTCGACGGCGAGAACATGATGAACTGCCGCAAAGTGTCTGTAGCGAGCATGGCACTGGATGATAAATACCGTCCGGACCTCGCCACGAGCGTGCTGGTCGATGCCGGAACGCCGGTGGATGCCGGTGAAACGGACGCGTATGGCGGCCAGCGCATCTACAATGGCGCGATCGACATCGGCGCGGTGGAGGCCGATTGGCGCGACTGCTACAGGAAGCTGCTGAAGGCCGGCGGACTTGCCGTGGTCTCGGCCGATCCGCAGGTGGTGACGAACGATAATGCGGTGCTCATACGCGACGGCACGCTGTCGGCGACCTGGGCAAATGCGCGCGCACCGAAGGCCGTGCAGCTCGTCGGCACCACGCAGGTCACGGGCAACGGCACGCTGACGGTGTCGGTGGACGGCGAGACGATCCGGACGCTGACGGCCGCGGATGGCGCGGTGTCGCTAGGATTGCGCACGGCATTGCCCTTGACCCGTTGGGTGTTTGAATACGCGCCCGGTGAGAACGACACGGGCGGCGCGTTGCTTTCCGACTTCTCCCGCCAGATCGGCATGACAATGAACTTCAGGTGACCGCCATGAAATCAATGAATTTTCTAATGGCCTTGATGGCCCTGATGCCCTTAATGGCCGCGGGGCGGACCGTGAAGGTTTCCGATTTCGGATACGATCCGGAGGACTCTACGCGCTTTCTTCTGCAGGCGCTGGAATCGGGTGCGGAAAAGATCATCCTTGACCGCCAGGCCGGGCCGTGGATCACGCTGCCCCTGAAAATGCGTTCCAATACGGAGCTTGTGTTCGAGCCGGGCGTGGAGCTGCTCGCGAAGCGCGGCGAGTACAAGGCGCTGCGCGACTATCTTCTGGAACTGCCGTACTGCACGAACGTCACGATTCGCGGCGGCGCGGGATCGACGATGCGGATGTGGAAGAAGGACTATCAGGGGCCGGACTACAAGCATGGCGAGTGGCGCTATGCCCTGCGCATCTTCCACTGCGTTAACGTGCTGGTGGAAGGGCTTACGATCGTGGAGTCCGGCGGCGACGGCATTGGCGTCACGGGCAAGGACATCACGATCAGGAAATGCGTCTGCGACCGTAACCACCGCCAGGGCATTTCGGTCTTTTCGGTGGAGAACCTGCTCATCGAGGACTGCGTCCTGAGCAACACGTCCGGCACCGCGCCGCAGAGCGGCATCGACTTCGAGCCGGACCACGCGAACGAGATGCTGAAGAACGTGGTCATGCGCAACTGCCTAAGCATCAACAACAAGGGCGATGGCTACCAGTTCTATCTCGGGCAGCTGAATGCCAAGTCTGAGGACATTTCGGTGACCTTGGAGAACTGCCGCTCGGTCGGCAACAGCACCGGCACCTGGCTCGATCTCGGCGTGGGCCGCCATCAGGCCGCGCCGCCCAAGGGCGTCATCCGCTACGTGAACTGCACGTTCGAGCGGTCGAAGGGCAACGGCATTGCCGTATTGGGCAAGCCCGCCGGTTCCGTTCTCGCAAAGTTCGAGAACTGCTCCATCGTGAACGCCGCCACGAACGGCACGTCCGCCGCGATGCAGATCGGCTCGGCCGCGCGATTCGATCAGCCCGTCACGGACGACATCCGCTTCGACAATCTCGCGATTCGTCTGGACGACGGGCGCGCGTGGCTCGAGTGCAAGCGCTCGTCGCTTACGCCCGAGAAGGTCGGAAACATCACCGGCACGGCGCGGATCGTCCGCAACGGCGGCGCGGAGGAGACCGTCGCATTCGACCAGGCGTGGGCGGAGAAATGGATGAAGCCCAAGGCGGACAAGCCCTTGCCGCCACGCCGGCAGATGACGAAGGAGGTCTGGAATGGCGCGAAGATACTGGACGGCGTGCCGGGCCAGGCTGTCGCGCTTTCCCGCATCTGGTTCCCGTATGGAGCGAAATACGTGTTCTACGCGCCGGCGAAGGGGACCGTCACGTTCGCCGCGCGCACGCGGCCTTCGAGGGCGCGTGACGCGGATCGCTACGGAGAGGCGTCGCTCAAGGGCGCCGTGAAGATCAAGGCCGTCTGCGGCGGCGGGAAGTACACATGCGACGCGCCTGGAAGAGACGGCGGCGAAATTGCCGTGAAGCTGGCGGCCGCCGGCTTCTACGAGCTTGCCGCCAAGGTGTCCGGCGGCGATTTCGCGCTGGAATCGACGTTTGTGCCGGTGGCGGTGGATACGCGCAACGGCAACGTGACGATGCTTTTCGACGATGGGAGGAACGCGCCGTTCTGGTTCGACGCGCCGGCGTCGGGCACGATTGTCATGGTGCGCGGCGGCACGTACAGCGGTTCGTGCGCCAACGTCGCGTTCACGGATGCGGCGGGCAAGCCGGCCGCGCAGGTCACGGCGGACGGCGATTGGCATGCGGTGTATGCGCCGGAAGGCAAGGCGGGCGGCCTGTGGAAAATGGAGTTCTCCAGGATCAACGGCAAGCCGTATTCCTTCTACGCCATGGACATGGCGGCGCAGCCCGGCCTCTTCTTCCTCTCGCCGGAAAAGACTTGGATCTTTTGACCGCGGGTTGACGCCTGAACCTTTGTTGAAGAAGGGGAACTAAAAGATGAAACGGCAGTTGATCATTGTAGCGTTGTTGACATGGAGCGGGGTGTCGGCACTGTGCGGAGATATCGTCTGTGAAGGCGTGTATCGCGGACATTTGCAAGGTACGGATGCCGTTGGAACAAACATCTGGTGGAGTTTCACGTCGAAGCTTGTTCGCACCGATCTCTCCGGCAGGGTTTTGGCCTCGCAGGATGCGCCGGGCCATCAGGGCGACCTTTGCGTGAAGGGCGACAGGCTGTACGTGGCCGTCAACCGCGGCCGGTTCAACACCTATACCGGCGGCGTGAGCTATGTCATGTCGTACGACGCCATGACGCTCAAGCCCAAGAAGACCTGGAAGCTCGACATGCCTTACGGCGCCGGTGGCATGACCTGGCGTGGAGACAGGTTCTATGTCGTCGGCGGATTGCCGCCGACGGACGGTCGGAACTATGTGCATGAATACGATTCCGAGTTTCGGCTTGTCAAGCGGCATGTGCTGGAGACGGGCTATACGGTACTTGGAATACAGACGGCGACGTTCCTGGATGGCGAATTCCTCTTTGGCATCTACGGCGGCGACGGAAATCCGAGCGGGACGTTGCGCTGTCCGCCGGATCTGTCGTCGTTTCGGCGCTATGTCGGCAAAGGTTCCATCGGCTATGCGAAGATTGGCGGGCGGATCTATACCGCCTCCACGCCCAGCGTGCTGACGACGAAAAAGGACTGGACAGGCACGCTGCATCCGAATGACGGACTTCTCGACGTCACCAACCTGTTTTCCTCGTCTTGGTACCGTGGAGGGATTCCCCTCAACGCCCCTTTGCGCGTGGCGGACATTGCGCTCGGTTCCGGCAACGGCCGGATGAAATGCGCCACCCGCAAGGAATGGTGCGATGCCACGCAGAAGCTTTCCGACGAGGGCTTCAATGCGGTCGCCGTGGACATTGCGGACGGATTCGCCTATCCAAGCCACCCGGAACTTGCCGCCAAGGACGCCTGGCGTGACAAGCGCTTCAAGAACGAGCTGAAACGGCTGCGAGAACTGGGGCTGGAGCCGATTCCGCGCCTGGATTTCTCGGCGGGGCGTTTTGGATGGACGGGGAAGAAGCCCGGAACCGCAGAAGGTCTGGAAATCGGCAGCGAACTGGTCAAGGATGTGCTGAAGGTGTTCGGACATCCGCGTTTCTTCCAGATCGTGACAGACGGGTGGACCCCCAACGATTGCAGGGTGCTGCGTGATGCCGTCATGGCGAATGGCTATGGGAGCAGCCCTTGGTTCCTCGGCGATCCCCGGAAGATGCCGCTACTGGTCGCCCATCGCGGCGCGGGCGACATCGACGGCCGCAAGCCGGAGGGAAGCAAGGCGGCCTACTCGAATGCCGTCGCCACGCTCAGCGATGTCGTGAAGCTCGACATCCAGCGTACGCGCGACGGCGTGGTTGTGATGAGCCATGATCCTTCGCTCAAGCGTACCATGGGCTGGGACGTGAACATCATAGACATGGATTATGCCGAGATATTCGAGAAGGGACGTTTCTACGGACCGGGGCGCAAGCCCGGCGGCCCCGAGCGGATCGTCCGCCTCGACGAGGCTCTTGCCATCGTGAAATCCATTCCGCAGTTCTGGATTGACTTCAAGTATTTCGACCCCGAGTTTGCTGAGAAGACCGTCAAATGCTTCGCCGATGCCGGAATCGACCAGAGCCGCATCATGGTCGCCACTTTCAGCAAAGCCGCGCTAGGATACATGCAGGAGCATCATCCCCAGATTCGCCGCATCAGCCACATCAACTGGCGGGAACTTCCCGAGGGCGGCTTCTCCGGCGGCAACATGAAGGAGGGAAAATCGGCCAACCGCGAGGAACTTATGCAGACGGTGCTGGACCACTGCAGGCGGTTCGGGCTGTATGGAGTCAACATGCCGGAATGGGGCACCAAGGACGAGGATGTCGCTTTCCTGCACCGCAACGGCGTGAAGTGGGTGTCCTTCTGGTTCGTGCAGGACGCCGACATGGCGTGGAAACGGAGTTTCTCCGGCGCCGATGCGTATGTGACCGACTATGTTTCGAAAGTTCGGCAAGGCTTGGCCGGAGTGGACCACCCCTAAATTCCGCTTGTGGCAGGGGGCGGAATTTGATAATATTTCTCCCATAAGATTGTGAACGGTTCGTTTGTTCTCACGCAAAGAAAAGGATGAAGCTATGAATCTGATTAAAACGCCCTTTTCCAGGGGGAATGGTAAATTAAAAAGCTGGACCGCGTTGGCGGCGTTGGTGTTTAGCGCAACCATGGGCGCTCATGCCGGCGAGATTGTGGCCCCGGCGTACGGCTTTGCCACGAACTACGTGGCGGACGGCCAGACGGACGTGCAGGCCGCGCGCGTGCTCGTGGCGGACTGCGGTGTTGTCTATAAGCAGGGCGGTGGACAGTGGACGATTCCGCTCGCGTATCTCACGCAACCCTGGATGGCTTCGTTCGGGGTCATGGACGGAACGCTGTCCTTTGGCCTTGGCTCTGCCGCCGGAAGTTACACGGCGCCGACGACGCTGCCCGCCTCGATAACGGACAAGGCGCTGATCTGGGTTGCCGCCGATGACGACGCCAAGGTGATTCGCGAAGGAAATGCCGTGAGCGCGTGGAACGACCATCGCGAAAGCGACATCTCCAGCCCACAGTATGTGCGGGCCTCGACGCGTGCCGTTGGCACGGCGGTCGATCCGACATACGTCACGTTGGACGGTGATGTGAAAGCCGTGTATTTTGGAAAACTCGCTTCTGGTACGACCATGGAGTTTCTCGGTCTCGGTGGCACCAGATACGACTCGCATACATCGGTACAAAAGGCCGTCAAGCAGGTGTTTGCCGTGATCTGTGTCTCCAATTCGTACGGTAACGTGTTTGGCGCATACGGCGCTTCAACCCTGTCGCCGTTCCGGATGGGCAACGACACTTCTGCGGCGGATTCCATCGGTAGCAACGGATTCTATTTCTATTCGTCGAGTTCAGGGAATCAGGTGTACATCAACGAAAGGATGATGAACGGTCGCGCGTACCTCAACGGTAAACGGATCGATCCAACGGTGAAGAGGGTCGAAAAGGGTTTGCAGCTGTTGGAGGCCGAGGTGAGGGCTCTTACCGGCAGTACGGTCGTGTCCGGTTTCTTCGCATCAAGCGAAAAGAAGGGCTGTGGCGGCGATTACCTTTGCGAAGCGATCGCCTTCACCAACCGCTTGACGGAGGTGGAGCGGCTTGTCGTCGAGGAATATCTCATGGCGAAGTGGCTGCCGCAGAAGGGCAAGCACCTCAAGAGTGTGCAGCTTGCGGACGAAACGGTCTATTCCGCGAATGTCCCGTCCGGCGAATCTGCGGAAACGCAGCTGGCCCTCTCCGGTAGGGGGGTGGCAGAGAAGACGGGTGACGGCGATCTGGTTCTCCGCAACAGTTCAGATGCAGACGGTGTGGAATGGGACGTGAAAGGTGGATCGCTGACGCTTGGCGCGTTTGCACCTATCAAGGTCTCTGCCGGTAAAAGCGTGACGGTTGACAATCTCGAGGCGGGACCGAAAGTGACGATTGCCTCTGGCGATGCCGATGCGCTGGAGAAGAGCGGGAGCGACATGTTGACCATCAACGGCATGCCGTCAGGGGCCAAACGCATTCGCGTGGCCGGCGGCACGCTTGCCGTCCGGGCACCGCGCACGGATTCGTTGCCGTCTGAAAGCACTTACGAGGTGTCGATCCCCAATGGCGGATTTGAAGATTACAAAGAGGTCATTGCCGGAAAACGTGCGGACGCCGCGCGGAACGAATCCCTTGCGAACATGAAGGGATACGGGTGGATCTCTTGGCAGGGACTGGCGTATGTATTTGACTATACAGGATGGACGACCGGAGGTGGTGCGATCGGAAACACCCGTTCGGCGTTCAACGTCAATTCGTGTCCGCCTGAGGGTGATTGTGCGCTTTTCATCCGTAGCACGGCCAGTTCCGGCGATAGCATCGTGCGCTCTGCGGAGTTCGATCTGGAGGGTGGTGATTACGCGCTTGCATTCAAGATGTGCGGGCGGGAATCGGCCAGCTATATCGGCGGCAAGCTCAAGGTGTCGATTGTCGGCATTTCTCCGTCAACCGTTCGCAAAGACTACAATATCCGGTACACCTATTATGATGGCTATCTCGAATATCGAATGCCTTTCTCGAACCTTGCCGCCGGAAGCTACCAGATCGCATTCCAGCTGACCAAGCAGAGCGAGGTGGTCATCATCGACGATGTGCATCTCTACAAGATTCCATCCGATCCCTTGGCGTCTGCAAAATGGAAGATACCAGGGGGCGACTTCGAGTCGACAAACGTGCCGATGGGGGCCGTGTCGCGTACGTTCTCGACGGCGAATACGCTTGACGGATGGACGTTTATGCAGCCGGACGGATGGTCGTACGGCCTGCCGGCTGTCGGCGTGACGACGCTCTCGATGACGAACGCGGCCAACGCCGCGGCTCGCGGTTTTCTGTACAACAACAGCCGGGAGCCGGAGAGCGGCTCCATGCAGCTCTGTCTCTGCGGCAACAACGCCATGGCGGAAACATCCATCACGCCGCCGGCCGGTACCTATCGTTTGGAAGGTTTCATCTCCCGGTTCGGTTCATACGGCTACCATCCGAATTTGACCGCGAGCATCGTCCGGCAGGATACGACGGTGGTCGATCTTGGGACGCTGACGCCGGTCAACAAGATGATGAAACGCGTCGGATGGCCGATTACCTTCACGGTTGACGGCAATGAGACGGTTACGTTGCGCCTGACTGTGTCCGGAACGATGAATCGCGTGGATCACTTCGCAACGGGCATTCTGCTGGATGACATCAAGCTTGTCACGGCGACGGATCTGGAGCTTTTCAAGGACGGAGACTGCGAGGATGCCACGAGCGGATCCGCGCTGAAATCCATTGCGTCCAGCGCCTTTGGATGCGAGAACGGCCTGGTCCGTTTTCGCACCGATTCGGAGTCGCCAGCCGATTTCGGAGGCGAGATGGTCGATGGGCATGTGATGGTCGCCATCGGAAACCGCTCGTATCTTTACGAGGACGTGACGCTTCCATTTTCCGGACGGTACCGTCTTTCGTTCTACACCAAGTCCAGATTGCGCAACAAGACGGGCAGCTACGGGGAAAACCCGTTGGATGTGTTCGTCAACATCGGCGATGCAACGAACAAGCTTGGCCGCATCGATACCCACAATTCCGGCTGGACGCAGCGTGTGTTCGATTTCAACGTGCCGTCCGGTGGCGTCTATCGCGTGGCGTTCCAGGGCGTGAATGATGTTGCCACGACTTCAACCGGCAGCTATATGGAGAAAGAGGCGCACATCGACTCGATCTCGCTCAAGCAGGTGCATGAGACGCGCGACCTCACGCCGCCGTTCGATCCGAAGGCCGGCATCGTTGTCGCGGAGGGGGCGCGCCTGGAGACGGATTTTGCCGGTACGAACACAATTCGAGGGTTGCGTCTTGGAGACGTCCGTTGCGCCGGTTTCGTCCGCGCGGCCGACTATCCCGAGTATCTTTCCGGTACGGGGACGTTCAAAATCGTTCCGCGCGGCGCGACGGTGAGCTTCCGGTGAAAAAGGCGCAGGGAGCAAGACGATGAAGATGGGGCTGTTCGCCGTTGTCGGCCGCGAGATTGAAGGCGGGCGGCGATTTCTCCATCGCCTATCTGGGCGGTTCCATCACCATGCAGAAGTGTGGCGGGACAATGCCGGCATGGATGTGGTGTTCGTGTACACGATCGCGGACTACATGGGACAGGTCTCCAGATGAATGCAAAACGCCAGGCTTCGATTTTTCTTGCGGCGTACATGGCGTGCGCCGCGTTCGCCGTCGAGTACAGGCTGGGCGCGTCCTCGGATGTGCGTCTGCTTCCGGACGACCCGCGCTGTGACGTGCGGCCGGGACTGCGGATGTCGTGTCGCGTGAAGTTCGATGTGCATCCTTCCGAAAAGGGGCAGATGACGATTCTGCGCAAGGGCGGCGCGAATGACCCCGGATCTTTCTGGCTGCGCGTGGACGGCGGACGCGAGAAGATCGCCTTCAGCTTCTTCGTCAACCTCGGCAAGGGGCCCGAACCGCGCGTGTCGGTGTTGGGGGCGAACGACATCCAGGTGGGCAAATGGTACGACGTCGCGGCCGGCTGGGATGGCACCAACACATGGATCGCGGTGAACGGCAGGACGAACCGGAAGCGTCGCGTGTGCGCAGAACCGTTGCCCGGCTGCGCGGAACCGCTTGCGCTCGGTTCGTTTTGCGGAACGATTGCGGATCCCGTGGTGGACACGCCCGCTCCGCCGCTCGGCGACACGTCGATCGTTCCCGGCATTCGCATCGCCTGCAGCGCGGAATTCCTGCGTCCGCCGAAGGGGGAGACGACGATTGTTCGCCGTCAGGACGCCTACTGGTTGCGCTACGACAAGAAGGGCGATGCCGGCGGCGCGTTCAACCTTTTCATGTTCCTGAACGGCGGCTGGGAGCCGCGCGCCTCCGTGCAGATGGGCGTCGAGACGGGGCGGGTGTACCGTCTGAGCGGCGGCTGGACCGGGGATCGGGTGTCGCTCGACGTGGACGATGTTGTGAGCAAGCCGATCCGCCGTACGGGGCGTTGCACGCGCGTGGACGGCAAGGTGGGATTGGGCACGCCCGGCGTGGTGCGCGCGACGGACTTCCGCATCCGCAACACGCGGCGTCCGCGGCTGTCCTTCGACATGTTCCGCACGGACGAGCTGATGCCGCGTGTCGGCCAGCCCGCCACGCTGAAGGTCAAGCTACGCAACATCGGCACGGAATCGGGGCCGTGTACGGTGGTGGCGAAGGGGAAAGACGGCGTGGCGGTGACGCCTGCGCGCATCGACGTTGCGGGGCTGGGCGAGGGCGACGAGATTCCGCTCGCATGGCGCGTCGATGCGGGCACGAACGGCCTTGCGTTTCTGGATTTCACGGTGGTGGGCGGCGGCCAGGAGCTGGCCAAGGCCGACAAGCGACTGGTGTTCATGCCGGTGGCGGATCCCGACTATTCGGCCAAGGCGTGGAATCCGCCGATCCAGCCTACGCGCACATGGTACGTTGACGCGGACGCGGGCGACGACGCGCGCGATGGTCTCACGCCGCAGACGTCCTGGCGCACGTTCAAGAACGCGAAGGGAATGGAGCTGGGCCCGGGCGAGCGCCTGCTGCTGAAGCGCGGGTGCGTGTTCAACGACGATCTGCTGATCGCCGCGCGCGGCTTGGCGGAGAACTGGGCGGAGATCGGCGCGTATGGCGAGGGGATGCGTCCGAGGATCAGCCGCAATCGCCACCTCAACGACCGTTGCGGCTGGGTGCGGGGTGCGGCGTATCTTGTGGTGCGCGACCTCATCTTCTCCAACGCGGGCTCGGGCTTTATGGTGGAGTGTTCGCGTCCGGGCGACGGCCACGTGCTGGTCGAGCGCTGTCTGGCGCACCATGTGGAGGGCCAGTACCGCTTCAACTCG
>JAEEGL010555149.1_pt1 | contig 11172 bp, 12 predicted proteins | sample 9134231 | NCBI WGS metagenome assembly JAEEGL01 (sample SAMN16246548, study PRJNA631951) | gut metagenome | biome: gut microbiome; feature: rumen; material: fiber-attached | host: Bos | place: Iran: Karaj | collected 2018-10
CGATAGCCGCCGACAATTTGACGGTTGTCCGGATCCCAAACAATCAGTTGGTGATATGGGTGCGGCATGGTGTCCAGTTGGTCTACATCCAACTCTTCGCCTGTACCGCCACCACCGTCGCGATAACTGATTTCGCGCAGACGCGCTATCTCACGCATGACATTCGGACACTCGTGTGCCGTGATATCATAAATGAGATTACCCGCTTTATTGCTCGGGCGTAGCAGGTGGCCTTCAAGTTCAGACTCGATGAGGTCGGTGTTAACAGGAGGTATAATTTGTTTCATTGTATACAATTGATTTGACGTACTCTGCCCATTGTGCAGGCGTACGTGAGTTGTCAAAAACGGTATATGAGATTGGCGGCAGCACGTGAACACGGAAGTGTTTGCCGTGCGCACCGAACATCTCATCTATTAGGTAGAGCATCTCTACATTGAGACGAATACCCAATATTTTGCGTATTAGCGCCAATGTGTAGAAGAAGCGGCTATTGCGACCTTCGAAAAAGATTGGAACAATGTTGCGTTGGTACTCTCGTGAACGTTGAATGAAATTTTTTTTCCATTCCAGATCACGCACCTGCCATTGTCCGTCAATTCGTTGCAAACGACTACATACACCGGCAGGAAAAGTCAGCACATCCATTCCCGATTGCCATAGTTCCTGCTGTGCTTGAGCCTGTTCACGGCTGAGCCGACCGACTTTGTTAACCGGAACCCAAAGGTCTGCAATAGGCTTCATATTCATTAGTATATCGTTGACGATAACCTTGAGTTCTCTCCCGCTTTTATTGTCATGTATCAGTTGTGCAATTATCATGCCGTCAAGACCACCCAAAGGATGGTTGGATACGAAGATAAGCGGTTGTTCATCAGTCGGTATATTCTCTACTCCTTCTATTGTTGCCGAACAACCAAGCAGATCGTTGATAACGCGCTTGATGAAGTCGTACCCACGCAGATCAGGATGTTCACGCAGAAATGCGTTCATCTGATGGATATGCGCTATACGTTCCAAGTACGACAAAACGAAGTTAGGCACATGTGCCTTGGGCGCTTTGCTCTTCACCAATTCTCGTATGTCAAACTGCAGTGGCATCTTTTTAGTTTACGGCACGAATAACATCCATAATAGGCGATTTTGCAACCGAGATGATTTCGCAATCGTAGGTACCTAAGAAATTTTTTAGCGCTTGTATAGCATCTTCTACATTACTAGCCTGAACAAGAACAGAAACAGCTCTGCGCGTCTCTTTGTCGTTATCAATAGTTATCATTTCGACACGTCCTTTGTACCAATATTCTCCGCCTTCGCAGGGGAAAATATCGAAGAACTGTGCTTTCTTGCAACTTGGCACCTCGCACTCGCCGAAAATGAAAGGCTTAATATCTTCCATTAGACGATTCTCAACATCGGCACAGTTGATGCCCTCTACAAGATACGTTTCCTTTACATTGCCGGGATTATCTTCACCGGTTTGACGTTGGTAATTAACTTTGATTTCGTAGAATAACATTTTTTTATGTGTTATGTATTATTGTATATATATAGTGTTTGTTTCAGAATAGAAGGTTGACAACATCCAACGCGTTGAGGGAGCCTTGTGGCATAGGACGCAATTGTCTTGACCATAGTAGAACAGGCGACTGCGGATTGTCATCCACCACATTGTCAATAGGATGGCGGTCGTCTTGCCATAGTTGCCAGCCGGGTTGCAGAGTGAATACAACATCACCCGTGTGTCGTTTGCACAATGTTGTGTTCAGTTGCGGTTGATGAATGGCTTCGTATGACGGCATGGCTGTCTGTATGCCTTCGAAATCAAGCAGAAAGTTAGCAACTTGTCTCTGTATTGTCTCGAGAGTAAGTCGTTTCTGTTCAATCAGTGTGCGGTTGAGATATATAGACTGACCGTAGCCACCGTCTATCCATCGTTCATGACCATAGATGGCCATCAGATAGGTGCCGATAAGCGCAGCAGCACGGTCCACATTGAAATGCTGTACAGGCAAGTGAATGTCATTCAATGTCTGTGGGTTAGTACCCAATATAGGACGGCCGACAACCAATATCTGATAGTTCTCGCGTCCGATACGACGGTCTAGTTGTTCCATCAAAAAGCCAATGTCTTGATTGAGACGCAAGTAGATATCTTCGTGCTCTGCCGATTGTATCTTGTCAGATGCGGCTTGAGGACTGAGACTATTGAGTTGTAGCAACAGAAGATCAGGAATCTGGTCGGTTCCCATTTTTTCGTCTTTCTGTAGTGCCAACGCTAGTTCGATGACCAATGTGTTAGCTTCGGGTGCATGGCGCAATACTTCGCCTACCTCGTAGGTAAAACCTTTCTTTTTTTCATGCTCAGTCGGACATGTATAGGCGGGTATATCCATGCGCGGTGTCCATTGGCGTGCGGCAAGTGTGGCTATTCGGGAGTTATGATTCTGTTCGAAAGCTACAAATGGCAGTCCGCCGCTGTAGGCCGCAGTGGCAGCCCATAGTTGCTGCTCCTGGTCCAACCAACAGCATGCATTGGCAGCATGTCCCGCTAATAGAACAGTTGTCTCGGGGTGAATACCGATAGCATATATCTTTGCTTCCGGATAGAGCAATCGCATACGATCGCTGATCGTGCGACCGAGCAAAGCGCGCGGAGAGATGCGCAGATTAGTATTGATTCCTTGTGTCTGCTCGTCCTCCAGCATAGAATGCAAGCGGCGGTCACGACGTTGAAAATAACTGTCCATGGTGTAGCCATGATTGTCCGGAGTCATTCCCGTCATTAGAGTAGCTGTTGACTCATTGCCGCCATAGACAAGATGAGGATAAGCAACCGTAGTCTGGTAAGCCTCCTCGCTGAGTGTACGTAGTCCTCCTTGCTGCCAGTATGGACGCAAAGTAGCCAAATTCTCTGCTGTGAGTCCATCCACCACTGCCACCACCGTCAGACGCGGCGTAGCGAGAGTTGTAATTCCACAGAGACTCAGTAGTATTAACGTATGAAATAAACGATTCGTGCGCATGCGTGTGTAATAGGAATAATCAGTAATCGCCATCCGAAGCCTACGAGTGGATGGCAAGAAAAGAAAGTCAAAAAACAAACTATGATGAGCAACAATACGTAGGGTATAGCTGCGAGAATGTCAATAGCTGGGCAAAGACGGCCTAAACGGCGATCCAACAGACTGACTGCCAAAACCAGCAGAAAATATAGCAACAGACCAAATTCCCACGATGCGTACCATGGGGTTGCCTCTATTTGGAATGGAGCACTGTTGCTTTTGCTGACCAAAGGGGTACCATCTGATAGCGTCGCTTCGTCCATATAACGCATCAACTCTTCGGGTAAGAAGAGGCGCTGCGCGCTAGTCATCGGTTGATCGGCTTTAGGACCGAAAAGCAGATTGATTCCGGCGTTAGACCATGTATGTGCACCTGTATAGTGGCGCAGGAAACGGCGATAGGTTACTCCCGTATAACCGGTATACGTTGATTGGATACTGTCACCCAATGCGTTGGCAATCAATAGATACGGTCTTGTTGCACAATTGTCGAAAACAAAATTGTACAGGTACTCACGATTCTCAGGTTGGTAGTTGAGAACCAACGCTTGCCATATAGCTTCGCGTTGTTCGGGTGTCAAATTGAGAAGTTGTTCATAGACGGGACGATTGAGTTCGGCATATTCGAGTGAGAACCATTTCATGTCTGACGCGCCCAACTCATACCATGTCTCACCACGAACAAATTTCCAATAGAAATGTTCGGTGTAGAACGAGAAGATACCGTAGTTGAATACTACATCCAAATCGTTCTTCGGATCGCAGACGCGGATGGCTGTGTGACCATAACGTGTGTACAATTCCTCTCCCGGAGTACATGTCAGCAACGATATACGCGCCTCATCGCTCAGGTGAATATTGTGTGCCGAGACGATAGAGGCGAACGTTAATAACAGACCAATACAATATGTACGAAGATTATGTACCATAATATATTATCAAATTCGGAATTAATGTAAATGCAAGTCCTAATAGTAGCCCGCAGATGACTTGTCCGGGTGTGTGCGCATTGAGCCAAAGACGTGCATACATAAGCAACAAGATTAGTCCAAGCCATACAGTATACGTAGTCCACATCGGTATAGCTCCTATACCAAGACAATAACTCATAAATCCGCCGAAGAGTCCTCCCATGGCTGTTAGATGAGCGCTGATCTTCCAATAGCGGTTGATAAGTGTAACGATACCGATAGCCAACGTAGCACCGACTCCTACCACACTGATGTATGTCGGAACTTTGAGAACTGCTATCAGCAGAATGCACCAAAATCCGAAGGCGATAGTCGTATACTGATACGGACTCGTGCGTTCGCGCGCGTCACGTATATATATGTCACGCACATGGCCTCGGAATATCATGTATAGTATTATACTCAGCGGTATAGCACAAGTCAGTACGAATGTGCCGGCTATTGCCACTATCATCCAGACGCTGTCGAATGGGCTGACTTGCGTATGGTGACCATAACAAAAGAGTGCCATCCCGTAGGTAGGCACAAAAAGCGGGTAGAGTATGATACTCAACGCTTGGGCGATTATGTCGAGCGCACGTTTCATACGGTCTTACGTAGCCGCGCTACCGGTATATTGAGCATATCGCGGTATTTTGCCACAGTACGGCGGGCGATAGGATAACCCTCTCGACCCAATGCGTCCACCAGTTGCTCGTCGGTTAGCGGCATTCGCTTATCTTCGTTATCAATCAGTTCTTGTAATATCTTCTTTATTTCGCGTGTTGATATCTCGTCTCCATCGCTATTGACCATCGCTTCTGAGAAGAAATATTTCAGCGGGTAGATGCCGTAACGTGTTTCTACATACTTGCTGTTGCTGACACGTGAGATAGTAGAAACATCGTACCCTGTGCGGTCGGCTATGTCTTGCAATACCATCGGTTTCAGGCTGCTTTCCTCGCCATCGAGGAAAAAGTCATACTGGAACTTCAGTATTGCAGTCATGGTCTTTATCAGCGTTTCGTTACGTTGACGGATAGCATCGATGAACCATTTGGCAGCATCCATCTTGTTGCGGATAAACTGCGTAGCCTCGCGCGTCTCTTTTGTCTTAGGCATTGCGCTGTACTCGTTGAGCATATCGGTGTACTCGCGGCTGACATGCAGTTCGGGAATATCGCCTGTATTGAGTGTAACGAACAATTCTTCATCGCGTTCCTCTATGGAGAAATCCGGTATGATGGTTTCACGTTGGGTCTCATAGACCGTTCCAGTGAAGGCATTCGCGGGTTTCTGGTTGAGGTGAATTATCTCTTGCACCGCTTGTTGGAATGCTTCGTCTGTGCATCCCAAACGCTGTTTGATTTTATCGAAATGGTGTTTAGAGAATGCCTCAAAATGGTCAGTCAGTATTGTACTTGCCAGCGCAATAGTGTCGGTCTTAGGTTTGCGACTGAGTTGTGTGAGCAAACATTCCTGTAGGTTTGCACTGGCAATGCCGGGCGGATCGAACTCTTTGATCTGACCCACTATATCTGCCATCTCTTCGTCCGACACCTGTATCTGTTCTTGGAACATAATATCGTCCACTAGTTGTTCTATGGTGCGTCGCAAATAGCCGTCGTCATCGATATTACCTAACACCCACTTGGCGATATGGCGTTGTGGCTTAGTCATCTTTGTCAGGTAAATCTGCGATTTTAGTTCCTCTATAAGACTACTTCCGCCGATGATAGGCACTTCACGTCGATCCTCATCCGCAGGACTGTATTGCTGGTGCATCATGTAACTGGGAGTCTCGTCGTCAGATACATATTGCTCGTAATTGAAATCTGCGTTCTGTAACGGGTCATGACGGTCGTCGTCAAAATCTTCATCGCCCTCTCCGTAGCCGCCGAACTCGTCCAACTCATCATTGGCGTAGTTGTCCTTAAGCAGTTCTTCGTCGCGTCCCTCTTCCAGAGCAGGGTTCTCCTGCAGTTCCTCATTGATGCGCTGCGAGAGTTCGATAGATGGTAACTCCAGCATGCGTATCAGTTGGATCTGAGTGGGAGACAACTTGGTTGTCTGCGTTAGTGTTTGTTGTAGTCCGGCTTTTTGCATATAGTTATCAATTATTTACCAATTCCAAAACGTTGGAAGTGATGTATTTCAGTTGTTCTTCATCCAACTCAGTGTGCATCGGTAGCGAGAGAACGCATGCAGCGAGTCGTTCGGCTACTGGGAAATCGCCGTCCTTGTATCGCGGATCCAGATATGCTTTCTGCTGATGCAATGGCACAGGATAATAAATCATGGCCGGTATATTGCGTTCCGCTAAACCTTCGCGCAGTTTATCACGATCTGCACCTATCACACGAAGTGTGTATTGGTGGAAGACATGCGTTGAATGCGACTGACGACCGGGAATGAGCAATTTGTCATTGTTGCCGAACGCTTTGTCATAGTACGCAGCAGCCTTTTGTCGTGCAGCTATATACTCGTCCAGATGTGGCAGTTTTGCGTCAAGAATAGCAGCTTGAATACTGTCCAAACGGCTGTTGACACCTATCATATCATGATGATAGCGCACGACCATTCCGTGATTAGCGATGGCACGCATGCGTGCTGCCAGTTCATCGTCATTGGTAAAGATGGCACCGCCATCGCCGTAGCAGCCTAGGTTCTTCGATGGGAAGAAACTGGTGCAACCTATATGTCCGATGGTACCGGCCTGCTTTGTCTCACCGTTAGCAAAGGTGTATTTCGCTCCGATAGCCTGACACGCGTCTTCAACTATGTACAAATGGTGTTCTTGGGCAAGTGCCATGAGCGACTCCATATCAGCACACTGACCGAACAAATGGACGGGCACGATGGCCTTGGTGCGTGGTGTGATAGCACGGCGAACGGACTCAATATCCATATTCATCGTTTCCCAGTCAACATCCACTACAACCGGCGTCAAACCTAACAATGCCACCACTTCAGCGGTGGCGATGAAGGTGAATGTCGGCGTTATAACTTCGTCACCCGGTTTAAGACCCAGTCCCATTAGAGCTATCTGCAACGCATCGGTGCCGTTCCCTACAGGAATAACATGCTTGACACCAGTGTATTGCTCCAGGTGCTCTTGGAATGCAGTCACTTGGGGACCTTTGACGAATGTCGCCGATTCAATCACTTGACGAATGCCGTTGTCTATCTCCTGTCTGATACGCTCGTATTGCGTCTGCAGGTCAACCATCTGTATCTTCTTCATAGTCTTTGATTTATTGTTCTAAAATGAACTCCACAGCAGCGGGATATGCCCAAGCCGATGTGATGTATGGATTTGTATATCTCAATTCTACGTCCAGTTTGTCTGTACGGTCGGCAGAGTAACGACATACGGCGCGTACATCATGCTGCGTAACCTGGCTGAAATGGCTAAGGCCGACACGCAGACTTACTTCCACTTCGCGTGGGAAAAGACGCACATGATAGCCGTCCGGCACACCTTCGACACGCAATGGCACCGTCACTTTCTTTTCCGTATAACGTTCAGCTATGATACGTACATCCACCGAATCAACTATCGAACGCACACCTTTCGGCAAAAGCAGTGCTACCCGTACATTGGTAGTGTCAACTAGGTTGTCCAGCGTCAGCAATGCCGTAGGAATAGAATCGATAGCATCCAGTTTGGACGCAGCGCCATACACTTTAATGGTCTTGCGACTCAATGTCGGTTTATCCACCAGTTGGTATTCTGTTGCTGTAGTCAGTCGGCTCGTTAGACGAATAGGAATATTCTTCTCCTGTTCGGTGTAATAAGGACATGTTATCTCCTCCGGTACGGCCGTAATCAATCTACTTGTTCCTTGCAGCAAATTGTTCAAACTGTTGCGCAGAGCATCAGCCGGTATGCGTACAGTGCCTCGGTCTCCGTGGATATACGGGTGCAGATCGATGGTCAAGTGTAATGGTTCACGAAAGTATGAACCCAGTCGCTGACCTGCGTCACGCACTTCTATCTGAATGGTGTCTGGCAGCCCGTCTTCAGCAAAGCCGATATTGCTCGGAGCACCGGTATAACTGACCAGCACAGGAACGATCGCGTTACGAACCGACTGCATAGCATGACCGAACCAGATGGCTGCAGCCAACACTACGAAGAAGGTAAACGTGAACACATCGGTCCACCGCATTTGTTTGAGCTGACGAGGAAACATGCGTTACGATTGATTATTTCTTCTCGTCCTTAGCCTGTGCCTGCTGAGCGTCGGAAGCGTCTGCATAAACGCTCTCCTTAGCTACTTTGATGGTCACTTCTTTTGCTATTGTGATGATGAAGGCGTTTTCTTGCACTTCCTTGATCTCACCGTAAATACCGCCTGCGGTAACGACCTTATCGCCCTTCTTCATGGCGTCGCGCTGTTGCTGAAGTTCTTTCTGTTTCTTCGTCTGAGGACGAATCATGAAGAAATAGAATACTACGAAAATAGCAATCATCATGATCCAGAACGACCACTGATTTTGTTGTGCGCCGGCTTGTGCCTGCAAGTAAATCAAATTAAGCATATTGTTGTTTATTACAAATTAAAAAAATACAAATTATTTTACCTTTTTCGCCCTTTCGCTTTTTACCTTTATCATCCTTTCAGCGTTGCGGCTTTGATGAGTGATCCTTCGCGTTGCTTCTCGCGCAGAATCTCGGTTAGGATGCCATTGATGAAGACATGACTCTTTTCTCCCGAATACTCTTTGGTCAATTCGATATACTCGTTGAGCGAGATGGTGAGTGCTATGTTAGGAAACTCCATGATCTCTGCCAAAGCGGTTTCCAGGATGATACGGTCCATATATGCGATACGGTCTGCTTCCCAACCCTTGAGATGCGAGTTGATTAGTTGCTCATACTCGTTATGTCCCTTGAGCGCTGCATTCAGCAGGTCAGTCGCGAATTTACATTCGTCTTCGGAGTCGAACATAGGCAGTAGTTCGGTCTCCGGCGTACTATCTTCATTGAAACGCTTGACAGTCTTGATGATATAACTGAGCACCACATCCATGTCGGTAGTCCAATTGGCTTTATCCAATACTACCTCCATCTCGTCAAGTGCATCGCGCAACTCATCGCTATCCGGCAACAGATGTTGGTAGATACGGCGCCATAGTTGCTTGTCCTGTTCGTAGTTGTCCTCCGATGCACACATATACTCGCGGTAGAAATCGCTTTCGGTCAATTGACGGTAGATAGTGCTTACAGCCGACATGCCGCAGTCCCAACTAAGGTGCTGTTCCTGGATGCGTGCACGCAAAGCACGATTATCGAACAATTGTTGTGCAAAGCGGTTGTTGACGAAGCGTTTGTTAGGTAGCCACGCTGTGTGAGTGGCACGGGCACGAGCTGCCTGCTCCTCCATCTGCTGCTGTGCGTAAGCGGTCAACACGTTAGCAAAATCGAGTAAGGCAAAATACAGATCGTAAGTGTCCGCAAAGCTTTTCAGTAGCTCTTTGCGTACTGTTACGTTGGTCTTTTCGGTGTCTTTGTAATAGGCGAACAGCGTTTGAACAACGCGCGTTCTAACCATTGTTCTGTTAATCATATAGGCTTTATTTATCGTTCGTATGCAGGCGCGCTATACGCGCGGTATGCCAAATCGGGTGCAAAAGTAATACATTTTTTGCACATACGCAAGTTTACAAAGATTTTTTTGCAATTAGATGCACTATTCTTCTTCGTAGTAGCCTTGTTCTATGCCGTATTGTAGTTCGGCATCGGCTATCAGTTGCACCTGTACGCCTGTGATCGAACGGCCTTCTTCCTTCAGTGCATTGAGCACATAGTTCAGTTGCTCCGTCTCATCCACTTCGCCTTCCAGATATTCCATCTCTCCGGTCTTCGGATCCTCGCGCAACAGTCCTTTCTCTTCCAGATAATCGTCCATCAGATCCAGCACCAGCAGAATGTCATCTGCTGTCAGATTGTTCTTTTCCTGCGCAGGAATAGCATTGTAGATGTACTCTACCAGTTGACGCTCGTCTGAATCCAAGAGCGACAATTCCAATGTGTTATTTTCCATTGTTGTGTAGTGTTATATTAACCGTATTCTATTGGTTTTCATTTGATTGCTTGTTCGCGTTTCGTGCAAAGGCGAATAGCGAAAGTGGTAGATGACAATAGCCGTCCGGATGTTTGTCCAGATAATCCTGATGATATTCGTCCGCGGCGTAGAAGGCCTTCAGCGGTTCGCGTTCTACTACCATCGGCTGCTCATGCTTCTGCTGTTCTTCGTCATAGATTCTGTCTATGACAATGCGATCTTCCGCATCGGTGTAGTATATCCCGGTGCGGTAACGCGTACCTTCGTCGTGTCCCTGTTTGTTCAGGCTCGTCGGGTCGATAGCTACGAAAAACATGCGCAGTAGAAATTCCAGACTGACTATAGTTGGATTATATGCCACACGAACTGTCTCTGCATAGCCGGTGGTGTCGGTATAAACTTGCTCGTAGGTCGGATTGTCGGTGTGTCCGTTGGCGAAACCCACTTCGGTCGCCACCACACCGGCTATCTGCTTGAAATAGTGCTCTGTTCCCCAGAAGCACCCTCCCGCCAAATATATCTCCTTTTCCATTGCCATTATTTTGGCCGCAAAATTACTACAAAAATTGCACATACGCAAGTTTTGAGCAATTATTTTGCCCGTATAGAATAAAATTCTATATCCGAACTCCGACTATCTTAGATCTCGACCTAAAATAACGGTGCACCAAAATTCACGTCGATGTTAAAATACATTTCCGAACCATTTCCGAGCCGTTTTCGAACCATTATCGAGCCATTGTCGAGCCAATCTCATATCCTACCCATACTTATATATACTTTGTATATATCCCGTGAAGTTCAAAATAGATTTTCTTACTGGCACCTTCTCTATATTTTTTCCCCCGTCCGGCTTCATTCCTATGTCTTTCTCTGCGGGATGCCCTCCCGATTTTCTGTCCTTATTCGCATCTTTCTTGCTGATATTATTGACAATTCGTAAAAAACACCCCGTTTTTCTCAACTTTATATAAATAACTGTTTACAACTCTTGCATAGGTTATTTTTTTGTTGTACTTTTGCACCGTGAAAATTCTATTGCCGAAACTTAACCTTAGCTAATTACCTTAATACCTTCTTCTTTTC
>JAEEGL011466726.1_pt1 | contig 11172 bp, 11 predicted proteins | sample 9134231 | NCBI WGS metagenome assembly JAEEGL01 (sample SAMN16246548, study PRJNA631951) | gut metagenome | biome: gut microbiome; feature: rumen; material: fiber-attached | host: Bos | place: Iran: Karaj | collected 2018-10
TGTGGTGATCACTCCAGGAACGAAGCAGGCTGTGATGCTGAATCTGATGGCGCTTTTGGAACCAGGTGATGAGGTGGTTGTGGTATTGCCTGCTTACGTGAGCTATGTTCCACAGATATACATAGCAGAGCCGGAAGCCGTTGTAAAGATTGTGAACCTGAAGAAGGAGGACTATTCACTGGATATGGAGGCCATAGAGCGCAATGTGACTCCGAAGACTAAAGTCATTATTTTCAATTCTCCTCACAACCCTACGGGTATGATGATACCTGAGGCTGACCAACGCAAGTTGTTTGAGATTGCAGAAAAGAATGATTCCTATATTTTAAGCGATGAGATTTACGATCGTCTGGTTTATGGCGATGTGAAGCATTTCTCTATTGGCTCATTGGAAGAAAACGTGAACCGAGTTATCACAGTGAACGGATTTGGAAAGAGTCATGCTATCACTGGTTGGCGTATTGGGTATGCCATCGTACCGCAGTCGTTGATGGGCAAGGTAACGAAGTTACAGCAGCATATCAATACCAATACCACCACAATTCTGCAGCAGGCTATTGATCAGGCTTGGCCATTGCCAGTGGATCACCTTCCCGCTTATAATGAGAAACTGAGAAAGAGAGCAGAACTGTTTAAGGAATTCCTGGCGGCACATCCGCAGTTGAAGGGTAGCGACCCCAAGGGTAGTTTCTTTGTGTTCTTGAACATCAGTTCTACGGGATTAGATTCAAACACCTTCTCTTCACAGTTGGTGGATAAAACAGGCGTTGCCACCACTCCGGGTATTGCCTTTGGTAAGGATTGGGATGACCATATTCGTCTCTCTTTGGCAGTAGAAGAGGACGTACTGAAAGAGGCTTTTAACAGAATTCACAACTTTATTGAGAATAAACTATGGCAGTAAACGTAGTATTAACCCGCAAGTTCTTTGATGCTGACCTTCAGTTCATCAAGAATGGAGTAAAAGAAGGTGCAAATATTATCATCCCAGAGGCATTCACTGAAGATGATTTGATGAAGTATGCTCCTGAAGCAGATATTTTCTTTGGCCCGGTTATTTCCAAGCGCCTTTGTGAGGCTGCTACACACCTCAAGTTTATTCAGGTGCCTTGGACAGGTGTTGATAATCTGAACTTTGACTTGATTCGTGAGATTGGTGTGAAGGTTTGCAATTCACACTCCAATGCGTATGCTGTGGCAGAGCAAGCCCTGGCACTGATGTTTGATGCTGCTAAGAAGATGGCCTATCACGACCGTTTGATGCGCACTGGCGATTGGAACCGTCCGAAGCCAGACAAATCGAATGCAGTTTCACCATTCTCAAAGCGCGTTTCAAAGTCGCAGGTTGGTATCATTGGTTACGGTCATATCGGAAAGATTATCCGCCAGTATCTGAGTGCGATGGAGTGCGAGTTCCATATTGCAGATATTTCTGTTAGCGAGAAGAAAACAGAAGATGGAGTATTGTTCTATCCGATGAATAGTCTGAAGGAATTGCTTGGAGCTGTGGATTATGTGTTCCTTTGCGTGCCGCTTACTGCTGAAACTCGTGGTTTCTTTGGAAAGGAACAGTTTGAGGCTATGCGCGAGGATGCCATTATGATCAATACCTCACGTGGCGAGATAGTGGATGAAGCCGCATTGTATGAGGCATTGAGTAACAAGACGATTGCGGGGGCCGGTATGGATACTTGGTATAATAACCCGAAGAATCCGTTTGATACTGACTGCAAGCCTTCATTGAACTATCCGTTTGAGACGCTCGACAATCTCGTTTTGTCACCTCATCGTGCAGCTATGATTGCCGGTGAGTTACCACATTTGGAGGATGCTGTAATGAATATTAATCGTACCGTTGACGGACTGGAGCCGCTGAATGTGGTTTCTGTAGATAAGAAATTCTGATAGGAGTGAATATACTGATTTTAGCAAAGCACAGAAGTCTAGGTGGTTTAATCAAACATATCGGACTTTTGGGCAAAGGTCTTACTGAATATGAGGGTGATACCATTGTAGTGGGTATTAGCCCGGGAGAAGGTGCCAAGGAATTGAGCAAAAGTTTAAATGTAGAACTTTTGCCTTTTTCCTTGACAAATCCTTTGAAAATGATTAAGACCTATCGAGGCTTAGGAAGATTGGTTGACAAATACGCTATTGATGTTATCCATACCGAAAATCGCGTTCCATCGTTGTTTGCGGCTTTGTATTGTCTGTTTCACAAGAACGTAAAATATCTGTGGTCGAATCATCAAGTGCCTATCCCTTCGGATTTTGTGCATCGTGCTATGACCAAGTACGGTGAGCTGGCAGTTGCTGAAGGCATTGAAGGAAGGAGGCTTCTGATTGATGAACTACGGATACCAGAAGAGAAAACCAAGATCGTGAATCTTGGTATTGAACTGGAAAAGTTCGTGAAGACAGACGAAAAGACTCAAAGCGATTTAAAGAGCAAGATAGGCGTGGAGGCCAGTACGAAAGTATTGATGCTTTATGGCCGATTGGCAGAGAGCAAAGGACACCTATTCTTGTTGGATGCTCTGAATAAGGTCGGTTTTAAAAATTACCGACTCGTTATGCCTGGAGATGATGCTGCATTTAAAAATACTGTCATTGCAAGGGCAAAAGAATATGGCATATCGGATAAACTAGTCTTCCCCGGATTTGTAAACGGGAGGGATTATCTGTCGATTTCAGACCTTATGCTGCTGCCGAGTAAAAACGAGGGTTTTCCACAGGCATGTGTGGAAGCCTACGCCATGGGTGTTCCTGTCATAAGAACCAAGACAGGTGGTTACGAAGATACAAAAGATATGTGCTGGGGCGTGGATTTTGGCGATGTTGATTCACTGGCCAAGCTGTTGAATGACTATTTTTCAGATGACAAACTGTTTGCAGAAAAAGCCAAGCATGCAGAAGAAGCTGTGAAAAGACTGAGCGTAGAGGCTATGGCATATAATTACCAGAAAATTTATCAAGAGATATTGAAAAAATGAGATGTGCAGTAATAGGAGGTAAGGGGTTTATCGGTAAACACTTGGTGTACTACCTTCAAAGAGAAGGTCATCAAGTGGCTTCGTATGATATTGTTGAAAGCGAGGAGGAAGGGTACACCCGCATTGATATGACGGATGTGAATTCCGTAGCCTCTATGAATCTGGATGTGGACTATGTGTTCATGTTTGCAGGTTTGACAGGAACCTACGCAGGGTTTGATGCATACGAGAAATATATGGCCATCAATGAGTTGGCTTTGCTCAATCTGTTGGATGCCATCAGAAAATCCGCTTTCCGCCCCAAGGTGATGTTCCCTTCGACCCGTTTGGTGTATAAAGGGGTGGACAAGCCCTTGAAAGAAGAGGACGAGAAAGAAAGTAAAACTATTTATGCGGCCAACAAGATAGCTTGCGAAGGTTTCTTACAGGCATACCACGATAGCTTTGACATCCCCTATACGGTATTTCGTATCTGTATTCCTTACGGCAATCTACTTTCAACGGATTATTCGTTTGGTACCGTAGGTTTTTTTATTAAGCAGGCCAAAGCCGGAAAGGACATCACCCTGTATGGTGGTGGTACAATAAAACGCACCTTTACACACATGGAAGACCTGTGCTATCAAGTGATTGAAGGCGCATTTGCGAAGGGAAGCGACGGTGGAATATATAATGTGGGAGGTGAAACTCTCTCGCTGAAAGAAGCTGCAGAGATCATTGCAGGAATATATGGTGTCAAGGTGACGGCAGTTCCTTGGCCAGAGCGCGACCTGCGAATTGAGAGCGATCACACCTACTTTGATGATACGAAGATTCAAGCATTGCTTGGCGGGATGACCTATAAGCGACTTGAAGATTTCTCAAAAGATTTATAGACATGAGAACAAGAAACGTAGAAGATGCTCAGCTGGACTTCTTGGTGTCTGCGCTAAGCCACGGCAGTTTTAAACCTACTGAGGAAATATTGGCATGGATGAAACAACAGAACGACGAAGTTGTTTCAAATATTAAACAAATTCCTATTACAGAGCTGAAAGGATGGTCATATAGGGATGATAGAATCAGTCACGATTCTGGTAAGTTTTTCAGTATTGATGGTATTCATATTGAGACCAACTACCGTGACGTGGCCCAATGGGACCAGCCTATCATCAATCAGCCAGAGATAGGCTTCTTGGGATTTATTGTGAAGAAGTTCGATGGTGTACTACACTTTTTGATGCAGGCCAAAATTGAACCCGGCAACCTGAATGTTGTTCAGCTTTCCCCCACACTGCAGGCAACACGTAGCAACTACACACGGGTACATGGCGGAAAATCACCAACATTTCTGGAATACTTCAATGGTGAGAAAGATGTGACGGTTCTTGTTGATCAGTTACAGTCAGAACAGGGTGCCCGTTTCCTTCATAAGCGAAATCGCAACATCATTGTTGAGGTAGATGAAAACGAAGAGTTGGAGGTGAAGCCAAACTTTCTTTGGGTTTCTCTTGGTCAGATTAAGGAACTATTGCGCTATCCAAATGTGGTTAATATGGATAGTCGTACTGTAATCTCTTGCATTAAGTTTGGAAGTTATTCAGAGCATTCTTTGAAACTGATGGATAGGGTAAAGAGAATGGCAGGGGTTCATTCTTCCAAGCCCGACTCTTTCCTGTACTCTGTACTAAGTGCTGATAATCACCTTCATGAATTGCAGGATATTATCCAGTGGATAACCGCCTTAAAGTTCAAATACGAATTGGGTGTTACTCCTATTGGTATTTCCAATATGCAACACTGGGTGTATGACGGTAATACGATTCACCATGAAGCCAATAAATATTTTGATGTGATTGGTGTACGTGTTGAAATAGGAAATCGTGAAGTTGTTTCTTGGGATCAGCCTATGGTACGTTCTGCCCAAGAAGGCTTGATGGGATTTGTGGTGAAGAAGATTAATGGCATCTATCATTTCTTGGTACAGGCTAAGTTGGAAAGTGGGAATTTTGATGTTGTGGAAATGGCACCGACTGTGCAGTGCTTAACTGGAAACTATCGGAAGGGTCAGAATGAATATACAATCCCGTATTTGGAAACCGTATTGAATGCACCCAAAGATAGGATTTGGTATAGCAGTGATCAGAGCGAGGAAGGAGGAAGGTTCTTCCAAGAACAAAATCTGAACATAATTGTTGAGGTTGGTGATGAATTCCCTCTGGAAGTTGATGAGAATTATTGCTGGATGACACTTAACCAAATGCTGTCGTTCGTGACATATAACAACTATTTGAATATAGCAGCCCGCAGTCTGCTGTCGGCCATTAGCTTTTATTGATTATGATTAGAATAGGAATAATATGCCCTTCTGTAAAATGAAGGAGTCTCTTTAATTCTAGCATCAGAAGTGATTTAGCGTTTGCAGTTGTGAAGTAAAGTGTTTTAATTCATTATTTATGAGTTTCATTAGACAATTATTCGAATCAAATTTAAGTTTTTTTTCAACTGTTTGGTTTAATTTTCGATATCTGCCATTAAGACAAGCCTTAAGACTGCCTGTTTTTATATTTGGTAAAGTTTATTGGAGAGGAATGAAAAAAGGAAACCTAGTTTTTCAATGTGATTTAAAGCCGGGAATTGTACGAATTGGATATGTGAATGTGCCTTGGCATTCCACAACAAATATGACATCCTATCAAATTTACGGGAGACATATAATACATGGGCCTATTGCTTTTGGTCAGGGGGGGGTAATAATTGTGAAACGTGAAGGCACTCTGGAAACAGGTAATTGTAATTGGTTTCATCGTAATGTTCTAATCATCTGTTCTACAAGAATAACAATCGATGATGGTAGTAGTGTCGCATGGCAAAGTCAGCTAATTGATTCAAATCTCCATTACATGGTAAAAGATGGTGTTATACACAATAACCTTTCTAAAAACATTTACATTGGCAAGAACGTGTGGGTCGGTAATCGGGTGTCTATTATGCCAGGGGCGTACATTCCTTCAAAATCAATAGTGGCATCAAACTCTCTTGTAAACAAAAACTTTTCATCATCATCCGAAGAGTTACTGATTGCAGGAAGCCCGGCTAGAATTATTCGTGGTAATATTAGAAGAGCTCAATATGAGGGACGCGACAATTGTGGAAGTATATTTAGTGCAGATAAAGATATTAAATCCTTCTTCTGTAGAACAGGTTTACAAGAAATAGAAATTGACAATATAGGGTTTAGAGAGCATTTAAAATATTCAATCGTATGATTAACATTGGAATAATATGTCCTTCAGATATTGCTTTACGTAGGTTTCTACCTTCTTTACAATTGGCTGAAGAGTTCGATTATGTGGGAGTGGCTATTGCCTGTAAGGAGGAATTCGTTGGAGCTACGGATGAGATTCTTGCAATGGAGAGACAAAAAGCCCAAACATTTGTAGATAACTATGGAGGAAAGATATTTGATGGTTACGGCACTATGATTTCCTCTAATGAGATTGATGCTGTCTATCTGCCATTGCCTCCTGCTCTTCATTTCAAGTGGGCAGAGAAAGCCTTGTTGAATGAGAAACACGTGTTTGTTGAGAAACCCTCTACCACTTGTCTGGTTGATACGCAAAGACTAGTTGAGCTAGCCAAGGTGCGTGGATTAGCCCTTCACGAGGACTACATGTTTGTATTCCACAATCAGTTGGAAGCCATCAATGAAATAGTTCGTAGTGGAGAGATAGGTGATGTGAGATTGTATCGTATCACTTTTGGATTCCCAAGACGTGATGCGCGCGATTTTCGTTACAATAAGGCTTTGGGAGGAGGTGCATTACTTGATGCTGGTGGCTATACGATGAAGTATGCAACCACTCTTCTTGGTCTAAGTGGTAAACTGGTTGCTGCAACAGCCAATTATCTGCCAGAATTTGAAGTTGATATGTACGGTTCTGCAACGATGGTCAATGACAAAGGTGTTGTAGCGCAGTTGGCTTTTGGTATGGACAACGATTACAAGTGTGATGTGGAGATTTGGTGCAGTAAGGGAACATTGACATCCAGTCGAGTATTGACAGCCCCAGCAGGATTTGTTCCTACGTGTACAATAAAGAAGAACCAAGAGCACGAAACGCGTAACCTCCCGGCAGATGATGCTTTCTTGAAATCAATCCAGCACTTTGGACTTTGTGTAAATGATGAAGCTGCCCGGAAGGAGAGCTATGAGGTGATAGAGCATCAGGCAGCATTGGTAGAAAAGTTCCGTGAGCTGAGTAAGATGGATTGAGGATGAATACAAGTTATACCATACACGACTGTATATTGATTGATGTGCCCACGTTCACAGATGAGCGTGGTGCCATCAGTGTGATGGATAAGGAACTTCCTTTTGATGTCAAGCGTGTGTTTTGGCTTCATCATATTAATGAAGGGAAGGGTAGAGGGGCTCATGCCTTGCTGGATAGTGCTGAAATAATGGTAGCAATTCATGGGTCTTTTGTGGTGGACTTGGATGATTTAGAAACCAAGATAAGCCTTGTGCTAGATAATCCTGGTAAAGGGCTGATAATACGACCTGGTATTTGGTTTAGGACTCATTCTTACAAGGAAGACGGCGTATCTCTAATACTAGCTTCTGAAGAGTATGCAAGAGATAAATATACATACGATTACGAGGAGTATAAAAAACTAAGAAATATAGAATAAGTTATGAAAGGCATAGTCCTCGCCGGCGGTTCCGGCACCAGATTGTACCCCATTACAAAGGGTGTAAGTAAGCAATTGTTGCCTATTTATGACAAGCCCATGGTTTATTATCCCATTTCGGCCCTTATGTTGGCAGGGATTAGGGATATACTGATTATCTCCACTCCATACGATCTTCCTGGGTTTAAGCGTCTGCTGGGTGATGGCTCTGACTATGGTGTACACTTTGAATATGCCGATCAACCATCGCCAGATGGTTTGGCACAGGCTTTCATTATTGGCGAGAAGTTCATTGGTGATGATAGTGCCTGCTTGGTTCTTGGTGATAACATCTTTTATGGAGCAGGATTTACTAAGTTGCTGAGAAAAGCTGTTGAAGATGCTGATGTCAATAAGAAAGCAACCGTATTTGGCTATTGGGTTAGCGACCCGGAGCGTTATGGCGTGGCAGAGTTCGACCGTGAAGGTAACTGCCTCTCTATTGAGGAGAAACCCAAGGAACCTAAGAGCAATTATGCTGTTGTTGGACTATACTTCTATCCCAACAAGGTTGTTGATGTAGCCAAGAACATCAAGCCTTCAGCGCGTGGTGAGCTGGAAATCACTACAGTTAACCAAGAGTTCCTGAAAGATGGTGAACTGAAAGTACAGGTGTTTGGCCGTGGCTTTGCATGGCTTGATACTGGAACACATGACTCTCTTGCAGAAGCATCAACTTTTGTTGAAGTCATAGAGAAACGACAGGGCTTAAAGGTCGCTTGTTTGGAAGGCATAGCCTACCGTAATGGCTGGATAAGCGAAGAATGTATGCGTGAAATTGCGAAACCGATGCTGAAAAATCAGTATGGTCAATACCTGTTGAAGGTCATTGATGAGATGAAAGAAGAAATAAATTCAGATACGTTCCGTGATAACGGATAAGGCGATGGTTCTAATTGCATAGTAAACAAGTAGAAAGATGAATATATTATTTACTTGCGCTGGCAGACGCACATATCTGCTAAAATATTTCAAGGAGAACCTATCTGAGGGTGATAAGGTGGTGGCAACCGATATGCAATTGTCGGCACCTGCATTGCAGGTGGCTGACGTAAAGATTCAAGTGCCAGCTGTATATGATCCGAAGTACATAGACATTACACTGGATATTTGTAAAGAACAGAAGATTGATGCTCTAATTAGTCTGAATGACTTGGAACTGCCTATCTTAGCAGAGAACAAAAAACGTTTTGAGGAAATTGGTGTTAGAGTCATAGTTTCTGATCCAGAAGTGATTGACATTGCTTTTGATAAGTACAAGACTGCACAGTGGGTTGAGTCTATTGGCCTGAATGCCCCAAAGACGTATGTTACCCTTGCATCTGCAAAAGAAGCATTAGCTAAAGGTGAGATTGCATTCCCGCTCTTTATGAAACCCCGATGGGGTAGCGGCTCTATCGGTTTGGAGACTATCGAGGACATGGAGGAACTGGAAGAGGTCTACCAGCAGTTGTTCAAGAAAATCAAGAAAACCATTCTTGCCACAGCATCTGTAGGAGATGAGTATATCATGATTCAGGAAAAACTGACAGGTAAGGAGTTTGGGCTGGATGTGATGAACGACCTGGAAGGCAATCATGTGGCTGTATCGGTTAAGCAGAAATTGGCCATGAGGGCTGGCGAGACGGACAAGGCAATTACTGTTGATATCCCGGAGGTCTATGAAATGGGCCGCAAAATAGGCGAGAATTTGAAACATATAGGAAACCTTGACGTTGACATTATGCAGCGTGCAAATGGTGATTACTGTGTGCTTGAACTGAATCCAAGATTTGGTGGAGGTTATCCTTTCTCATACGAAGCTGGCGTGAATTTACCTAAGGCTATTATCCAGTGGGTTAAAGGGGAACCGGTTGGTTCTGCAATTCTGAAGCCAGAAATAGGGAGAATGTTTGCTAAGAACGACTATTTGATGGAGATAAAATAAATGCTGTCGTTAGATAATAACACAAAAGCATTTCTTGAATTAGTGAGAGCCGGGCTTTGGGAAAAGGAGGCTCGGCTCTCGCAGTTTGGTAGGGTGGATTATGAAGAGGTTATGCGCCTTGCCGAGGAGCAGTCGGTAGTCGGTCTTGTGGCCGCTGGAATTGACGGGATTAAGAAATTGCGGGAAGACGGTTTTGCCATACCGATAGAGATAAAACTACAGTTTATCGGGCAGTCATTGCAGATTGAGCAGCGCAATCAGGCTATGAATCGCTTTATTAGCGAATTGGTAGAAAAAATGCGCGAGAAGGGCATTTATACGCTATTGGTGAAAGGGCAAGGCATAGCCCAGTGCTATGAGAAACCACTATGGCGGTCTTCTGGGGACGTGGATCTGCTTCTGAGCAATGATAATTATGAGAAGGCGAAGGAGTTTCTAGTGCCATTAAGTTCTTTTCAAAAAGTTGAAGGTCGATATTCAAAACATCTGGGCCTAAACATTTATGAACACCTGAGAGAGCAGGCAGCCACTGATCAAAGGGAACCTTGGTATGTTGAATTACATGGCACATTAAGAACAGGGTTGGCAGCAAGAGTGGATGAATTAGTCGATGCAGTTCAAACGGATGTTTTTTTCGGTGGAAATGTAAGGTCATGGCAGAATGACGGATCAACAGTGTTCCTACCAGCACCAGGCAATGATGCGATATTTGTGTTTACTCATTTCCTAATGCATTTTTACAGAGAAGACATGACTCTTAGACAGATTTGTGACTGGAGCAGGTTGTTGTGGACGTATCGGGAAAGGATAGATGTTAGGTTGTTGGAAAAACGGTTACGAGTGGCTGGCTCTATTCGCCAAGTATATTCCTGAATGTGAATTGGTTGAAGATAAAAGAGAGAATGTTCATCAAGTGAAGAGCGAATGACAAATCAATTTGTAAAGTATGTTGTCAACCTTTTTAAAGATGTACCAGTTTATGTTTATGAAGTGTTGGGGCTAGTATTCTTTATAGGAACAGTTCTGATGTTGACATTTGGGGGATTTAGGAAGGGAATACGGTATTCGTGTAGGTTGCTGATTGCGGAATATGTTATCTTATTATTCTCCACGACTGTTCTTTTTCGCTCATATCGAAGGAGGTTAAGGTATGATTTCCATCCTTTCTGGAGCTATTATGCTTTACAAAATGGAGGAGAAAAGCTGCTGCCGGAGATAATCATGAATGTGGTGGTGTTTGTGCCGGTGGGGCTGATTCTGGGATGCGCGTTTAGGAGTATGACGTGGTGGAAGGTGGTATTGATAGGTGGCGGTGTGTCGATGTGTATTGAAGCGATGCAGTATTTCTATAACAGAGGTTTTGCCGAGACGGATGATGTGATGCATAATACAATCGGGTGCTTGATGGGATTTGGAATTTACTCGTTGGCGAGATATGGGTATGAGAGGATTGGTAAGAGGAGTGTGGATGTAGGTTAGTTTGGTTATATGAAGGTAATAGATAAGCGTTTGTTGGATGAAGTCAGTTCGCAGGCGAAA
>JAEEGL012138836.1_pt1 | contig 11172 bp, 8 predicted proteins | sample 9134231 | NCBI WGS metagenome assembly JAEEGL01 (sample SAMN16246548, study PRJNA631951) | gut metagenome | biome: gut microbiome; feature: rumen; material: fiber-attached | host: Bos | place: Iran: Karaj | collected 2018-10
ATGCGCAGGGCGTAGCTTACGCTGCAAAGCTTTTTGGCTGCAAGGCGGTGATCGTTATGCCTACCACAACGCCCCTTATCAAAGTAAACAGAACAAAGTCTTACGGTGCTGAAGTGGTACTTTGCGGAGACGTTTTTGATGAAGCGGCAAAGAAAGCACATGAGCTGGCGCAGGAAAATGGTTATACCTATATCCCGCCTTTTGATGATGAGGATGTGGCAACGGGACAGGGCAGTATTGCTATGGAGATCGTTAAAGAACTTCCTACGGTGGATATTATCCTTGTACCTGTAGGAGGCGGCGGACTTGCCTGCGGTATCAGTACCCTTGCAAAGATGCTTAATCCGAATATCAAAGTAATCGGCGTTGAGCCTAGCGGAGCTGCCTGCCTTAAGGCTTCCCTTGAAGCCGGAAAAGTGGTTACTCTTCCAAATGTAGACACTATAGCAGACGGTACAGCGGTAAAGACTCCGGGCTCAAAGATATTCCCTTATTTACAGGAAAATCTTGATGAGGTAATTACTGTTGATGATGCAGAGCTTACCCTTTGCTTCCTTGACATGATCGAAAATCACAAGATGGTTGTTGAAAACTCCGGGCTTCTTACAGTAGCAGCCCTTAACCATCTCAATGTTAAAAATAAAAAAGTGGTAGCAGTGCTTTCAGGCGGCAATATGGACGTTATAACTGTTTCATCCGTAGTTCAGCAGGGTCTTATTCAAAGAGGACGTATCTTTACGGTATCTGTTCTTTTACCTGACAGACCGGGTGAGCTTAGCAAAGTGGCATCTGTTATTGCAGATATGCAGGGTAACGTTATCAAACTTGAGCACAATCAGTTTGTATCAATAAACAGAAATACGGCTGTTGAGCTTGTGATAACCATGGAAGCATTTGGCCATGAGCATAAAGAGTCGATCATCAGAAGGCTTGAAACAGAAGGATATAAGCCAAAAGAAGTTGGCGCAAAATTCTAGAAAAAATTTAGAAAAAACCTGTTGACACGACAATATGTTTGGGTTATTATATAAATAGTTCGAGAACGTCTGTTCTAAATCAACTAACAGGAGAATAAATCAATGGAAAAAGATGAGAACAAACTGCGTGCACTTGATGCCGCCATAGCCCAGATCGAAAAGCAGTACGGAAAAGGTTCCGTTATGAAGCTTGGAGATTCCGGAGCGAATATGAATATCGAGACAATACCTACAGGCTCCCTTAGCCTTGATATTGCACTTGGTATGGGAGGTATCCCAAAGGGCCGTATTATCGAGATCTACGGACCTGAAAGTTCCGGTAAGACTACCGTGGCTCTTCATGTAGTTGCTGAAGTTCAAAAAAGAGGCGGTATTGCCGGCTTTATTGATGCCGAGCACGCACTCGACCCTGTTTATGCTAAGAACATAGGCGTAGATATAGACAATCTTTACATCTCTCAGCCTGATAACGGTGAGCAGGCTCTTGAGATTGCCGAAACCATGGTTCGTTCCGGCGCTGTAGACATTATCATCGTAGACTCTGTAGCAGCCCTTGTTCCGAAGGCTGAGATAGAGGGAGACATGGGAGACTCCCACGTTGGTCTCCAGGCCAGACTTATGAGTCAGGCTCTTCGTAAGCTTACCGCAGTTGTAAGCAAGACAAACTGTACCGTTATCTTTATCAACCAGCTTCGTGAAAAGATCGGAGTTATGTTTGGTAACCCTGAGACCACCACAGGTGGCCGCGCCCTCAAGTTCTACGCATCTATCCGTATGGATGTAAGAAGAGTTGAGGCCCTTAAGAGCAGCGGAGAAGTTGTTGGTAACCATACCCGTATTAAAGTGGTTAAAAACAAGATCGCTCCTCCGTTTAAAGAGGCAGAGTTTGATATAGTATTTGGCGAAGGTATCAGCAAAGAAGGCGATCTTATCGATCTTGCCGTTAAAGAAGACATTATCGAAAAGAGCGGTGCCTGGTTTGCATATAACGGTCAGAAGATCGGTCAGGGCAGAGAAAATGCCAAGATCTATCTTAAAGAAAACCCTGAGGTTTTTGCTGAAGTAGACAGAAAGATCCGTGAAAAGTACGGTCTTCCCCTTGCTGCTGAAAGTGCAGACTCAGAGCCAAAGAAAGCAACTAAGTCTAAAAAATCCGAAGAATAAAAGATTATGATCACAGTTGAAAAGATTACAAAATCAGGAAAGCAGTACTTTGAAGTACTGCTTTCTTCGGGATATAAACTTAATATGTACTCATCTGAGCTTCGTAAATTCGGAGTAAAAGAAGGATGCGAGCTTACCGATGAACGTTTCTTTGAGATAAAACACACCTGCGTTACCGTGCGTGCAAGGAAGAAGGTCCTTTCTCTTCTTGAAATGTGCGACAGACCGGAAGGCGAACTAAGGAGTAAGCTGCGCCTTAAAGGGTATGATGAAGAAGCTGTAGATGACGCCATCGAATATGCAAAAAAGTTTGGATATATAGATGATGCGCGCTACGCTAAAAATTATATAAGCTTTAACCTTGGATTAAAGAATAAGACAAAGATCATTTACGGCCTTACTGCCAAAGGTATAAAAAAAGATCTTGCTTTAAAGCTTTATGAAGAAGCAGTAGAAGAGACAGACAGCAAAGAAGACCCTGAGATGGAAGCGCTTTTAAAAGAGATAAGGAAAAAGACCAAAGGCGGAGAGCTTTCTTACGAAGAAAAGACAAAGCTTTCGGCATCACTTTACAGAAAAGGTTTTTCGCTTACTCTTATAAAAAAGGCTTTAAATACAGAGTTTGATGATTTATAATTAGTCCTATAATAATTAATGAGAAAAGGTGGTTGCTTATGGAAGAACGCAGAAAGATTAACCGATTAGAATATAATGCAGACAGCGTTATTGTTGTATGCGATACCTTAGAAAAGATTTATGGCAAGGCTGTAAACATCAGTCCTTTAGGTCTGGCTGTGAACATCCCCGGGGGTAGTGCTTCTGTTAATGACAAAGACGTTATAGTCGTTGCAGAAACTCTTATAATGTATGCAGATGTGGTAAGAGAAGATGTTAACGAAGATGGCTCTAAAACTATTGCCCTTTCAGCAAGAAAGTTTACTCCTGAAGTTATGCAGTACCTTTTTAAACATATAAGTATAGACGAAGACAGCGATGAATTATAATATGAATGACGGATCTTTTATCAAAGCGTTTAAAATAATAAACAGAATAAGGCTTTTGACCATAGTTATCTGTATCCTTGTTGCTTTTTCTTCTTCCTGCACCTTTAAGCGAGATTTAAGGCGAAGTAAAAATCCTTCAGACGCAGAAGTATCTTCCGAACAATCTGATATTAAGACCGGTAAAGAAGGCACATCGGAAAAGGGAGATAATGATACAAAAAGCATAGATGAGACAGTAAACGAAGATATAGACGAATCTAAAGATGAAACTAAAGCAGATTCTTTAAAGGTTGAGTTTATCTTTACTAACAGTACTAAGGAAGATATCGGTATGATATCGATCCTTGACCCTGTAAGCAGCGAGCAGATAAACCTTGGCGAGCTTCCTGACAGTAAGATCATGAAAGTAAGTCTTGACTGGCCAAAAGATAAAAAAGACTTTGATATGGCGGTATATAACAGGAACGGTGACCTTGTTTCTGAGACCAAAGTTGACATAAGCGGGGTTACAGAACAGGTTACATTGTTACTTTCCGGTGACCATAACATAGAAAATGTCGAAGCAAAAATAAAATAATTTTAACTTGCGCCTTAAGGGCTTTGCGGCTCTTAAGGCGCTATTTTTGGGCGTTTTTCATTGATGATTATTAAGTGGTTTTGGTGAAAAGCCGATAGAGTATACAGAAAGAAGTTTCAATATCTCTAAAGTTTGTTATAATGTAACCATAAATTGTAACTTAATTTTGTGTGAATAAAAAGGAGAAGTAAAATGAAGAAAAACAGCAAAAACAAAAAAGTAATCATGGCTCTTACAATGGCGATCAACGCAAGTATGATCTTAAATCCGGTGCTTGCTAATGCTGAGTCTTTGGGGGATGCTCCTAATTCACCTGATGACAATACAGTTCCTGTTACTCCTCTTAAGCCTACCAACGAGCAGAAAAATGCAGCTGCTACAGCTACAGATTATGCTCTTAGCGCAGCAAAAGATGCTAAGGAAAAGACAGTAGAAACCGTAAGCGCAGAAGAAGGATACGAGAAGACTGTATCCGGCGTTGCTCCTGCTGCAGAGGCAGTTAAGGAGATCAATGAAAACCTCTTTAAAGAGAATGCAGATGACGCTGTAGAGCAGATTAACGGTGTTATTTCAGATCTTGATAAGGCTACTCTTTCTGAGATAGTAGCAGGTTCTGCAGACAGACTTGCAAGCGGTGCAGCTATTGACGCAAATAAAGCCGGTGCTGATGTAGATAAGTATGCAGCTGAATATGAGAAGCAGGTAAATGCACTTTCAGAAAAGATTGTTGGTGTTGCCGAGACTATTAATAACAGCAACGAAGCAATAGATAAGGCTTCTACTAAAGAAGAAGCAAATAAGGCAGCACAGGCAGCAAAAGATGCATATGCAGGTCTTGCAGATATTGAAAAAGATATTACTGATGCTGAAACAAATTATAACGGTGCTCTTTCTGATTACAACACTGCTAAAGGCAAATATGATACTGCAGTAGCAACATATGATCAGGCAAAGGCTGATTACGAAGGATTTACCGGCGCAGCAGCAACAGGTGCAGCCGTAACAGCAGAAGATCTTTCTGAGATCAGACAGGAACTTGCACAGCTTAAGCATGATGCAGAGTTAAACAAGAATCTTCTTATTATCAAAGATACAGAAGATAAGATCCTGAATGCTACTACGAAAAACGAAGAAACCGGAAAATATGTTAAAGTACCTTTCTATAATTCATCTGTAGATAAAAACAATAAGCTTAAGCAGACAGTTGACCTTGATGGACAGACTGCTACCGTTTATGTTCAAAAACTTGATAAAGAGTCAATTGCAAATACCGGTAACAAGTTAACATATGCAGATTATGTTAATAAGATAATTGCTCTTTATTATACAGATGCAGTTCTTGACGGTGAGTTTTCAGATCTTACCTGGAACAGATATGATAACATTGAAGGTTTTTCATATACTGATGAGGATGATAATGTTATTGAAAGCACTAAGAATAAGAACGGTAAGATAACAAATCAGCTTACACTTGCCGATACTCTTAACTATTGCGAAGTTAACTACCGTGAATACGTTAAGGATGAAAATGGTAATTACGTACTTGATGAAAACGGCAACAGAACAGTAAGCGATAACGTATCAACTGTATATCTTAACTATAAGCTTTCAAACAATAACAAAAATGATGTTAATGATAATACTCCTTACCAGGGCGTTGTTATCTTTGAAAAGACTGATCACCTTGTTCTTGATGGAAAAGACCTTAAGAAGGCTGAACTTGATGAGCTTGATGAGAAGGGCTATATTGTAGATACAAATGAGGCAGGCGAAGAAACTAGGATCCTTGTTAAGAACGAAGACGGCATTGCAAAGCTTGACGTTTCAGAGTCTACAAAAGAAGATCTTACAGATAAAACCGAAAATGGTGTTAGAACGGTTATGACTGCTACAGGTACCGATGAAAATGTAAGTTATACATTTGAAGACGGTAAGGTAACAAAGACCGTTGAAAAGGACGTTACAGTAACCACATACACAGATAAAACCCTTGCAGCTCTTGATACTACAAGCTATAAAGTTACAGAAGATGAGGCTAAGGAAGCATTCGCAAATGCGCTTACAGACAAACTTAATCTTCTTAATGACGGGGAGAGCCTTATCATAAGAGTAGGCGAAAATGATGTTGAAGTAGCAAAAGGAACAACAATCACAAAGGATAACGCTGCTGATTACGGATATGTTAAGTCTGAAAACCTTGCAAATGAAAACGAATACAATGTCAGCGGAACATTTACAAAGAGCGTTGTAGTAAGCAAAGAAGTTAAAAACGATAAAGAACAAAAGAAATTTGTTGCACAGTATAATTACAAAGATGAGTTATTTAATCATCAGCAGGATCACAAACTTGTAGATAAAGATGCTGTAACTGTTAACGGTAATATCGTAACAGTTGAATATGAGGACCTTAATAGTGTCGAGGTTCCAAGTGGTATCTTTAATCTTATTGAAGATCTTCTTGGCGGAAGTAAGGCAGATGATGAGATTGCTCGTATTTTAAAGAATAACGGTATTGAAATTCCGGAAGGATCAGTTATCTTTTCACATGACGCGATTAACGGAAGCTTTGGAACAGCAACTATCTATTATGTAGAAGGCAACAAGTGTGATGAGACTGTTACACTTGATAAGGCCGGTGCTACAGAAGATGAGGTTAAAGAAGCCGTTAAGAAGGCTCTTGCAGGCGATGATGACAGCCTTAGGATCAATTTAAAAGATGATCTTACTATCAGCCAGAATAAGACATATGGTTATCAGGCTCTTGAGTATATCTTAAAGCATGTTAACGCTAACAGCGAAAAAGCTGTTGTTTCTAGCGAAGTATTCGAAACGATCGAAAAGATGGCAACACTTGAGCGCAGAAACGATAACTGGTATAACGGAAATATCGCATTTGCAACTCAGAAGTCAGATGACAATACTTATAGGGACGTTAAGACAGATATCTTTAATCCTTCAAAAACAAATGTAAATGTTTATCTTGACGAAGCTGAAGAAAAGATCACTGACAACTTCAGAAACGCTATCAACAATGCAGCAGCAGAGGCAGAAAAGTATGCAACTCTTACAGCGAAGATCGCAAATGCCGACAAGCTTGTTAAAGAAGCTCAGGATGAGGTTGATGCTCTTAGCGCAAAGATAAAAGAGCTTAAACTTAAAGATCTTGACGTGGAGCTTAAAACATACAGCAAGAACCTTGAAGCTGCAAAAGAAAAGCTTGCTTCAGCAAATCTTAAGAAGGCAGAGCTTGAAAAAGCATTAAAAGAGACTGAAAACAAGCTTGCAAAGAAGATAAGCGAGCTTAATACTCCTCCTTATTATCCAAATACAAACAATGACACAAACAAAGAAGAGGATAACAAGAAAGAGGAAGACAACAAGGAAGAGACAAAGGAAGATACCGGCGAGGAGACTCTTACAGTTTCTGAAGATGAAACCGCACAGGGTAGCGCAAACGTAGCTGATGACAAGGACAAGAAAGAAGATAAGAAGACTAAGAAGGACAAAGCTTCAAAGGATAAAGCTTCTACAATGGACCTTGGAGCAGACGATAAGCAGGCTCTTGGCAGCGCAGTAGTAAACGATACAAAAGATACAAAAGATACCGATGCTACAGCTTCAGAGATTGATGTAGAAGAAGATAAGGAAACAGCTCTCGGCGAGGCAAAAGAAACCGAAAATGACGAGGAAGCTAAAGACGAGACTCCTGCAGAAGAAAAAGAAACCGAAAAGGAAACAGGATCTAAAGTAGATATTACTGAAGATGAGACTCCTGAAGGCGCAGCAGATTCTGTAGATACAGTAAAGCCAAACTTCTGGTGGTTACTTCTTATCCTCATTTTAGGTGCAACCGGTGAGGAAATGTACAGAAGACATCGCAACAAAAAGAAAGCTGCTAAAGAAAAAGTTAAAAACGTATAATTCTCCTTATATTATTTTAAAAGGTGGCGCCTAAATCCAGTATTTAGGCGCTTCTTTTTTGCTACGCCCGTAGATAAAAATTGAATTGTTTTCCTTGACAGTACTTTGCTAAAAGGTTAAAATAATACTGTTGTAAATGTACAATGAAAATTAAATAAGGAGGTGCTCCAGTGGAAGAAATAGTGGTATATATTATAATTGCCGCTGTCTGTATTCTTGTCACTGCGATCATTTGTATTCCTCTTGTTAAAAAAATTGCTATTTCCAATCATGTAAAAAATTATGAGGCGAAAGTAGGAACAGCCGAGGAAAAGGCCAGAGAGATCATTGACGAGGCTATCAAAACAGCCGAGACAAAGAAACGTGAGGCTTTACTTGAGGCAAAGGAAGAGGCTCTTAAGACAAAGAATGAACTTGAGAGAGAAACAAAAGAACGCCGTGCAGAATTGCAGCGCTTCGAAAACAGGGTGATATCTAAAGAACAAAGTTTAGATAAAAAGACCGAAGCACTTGAAAAGAAAGAATCCAAACTGCAGGCTCGTGAGGTAGAGCTTGACAAAGAGAAAGAAGCTGTTGAGGAATTATCGCAAAAGAGGTTGCATGAGTTGGAAAGAATTTCCGGGTTGACCTCCGAACAGGCAAAAGAGTATATCTTAAAGACTGTTGAAGACGATGTTAAGCATGAGACAGCTCTTCTCGTTAAAGAACTTGAAACTCAGGCTAAAGAAGAAGCGGACAAAAAGGCAAAAGACATTCTTGTCAATGCTATTCAAAAATGCGCCGCAGACCACGTCGCAGAGACTACGATTTCAGTAGTTCAGCTTCCTAACGACGAGATGAAGGGAAGAATTATCGGACGTGAAGGTCGAAACATCAGAACTCTTGAGACAATGACAGGTGTAGATCTTATCATTGATGATACTCCTGAAGCTGTTATCTTGTCAGGATTTGATCCTATCAGAAGAGAAGTTGCAAGGATCGCCTTAGAGAAGCTTATCGTAGACGGCCGTATCCATCCTGCCAGAATCGAAGAGATGGTAGAGAAGGCACAAAAAGAAGTCGAGACTATGATAAGAGAAGAGGGCGAAGCTGCTGCTCTTGAAGTAGGAGTACATGGTATTCATCCTGAACTTATCAAGCTTCTTGGCCGTATGAGATTCCGTACAAGTTACGGACAGAACGCTTTAAAGCATTCCATCGAAGTTGCACATCTTTCAGGGCTTCTTGCTGCTGAGGTTGGTGTTGATATTAAGATGGCAAAGCGTGCCGGACTTCTTCATGATATCGGTAAATCCGTAGATCATGAGCAGGAAGGTTCTCATATTCAGCTTGGTGCAGATCTTTGTAGAAAATATAAAGAGTCCGCACTTGTTATCAATGCAGTAGAAGCTCACCACGGTGACGTTGAACCACAGTCTCTTATCGCTGTTCTTGTACAGGCTGCAGATACAATTTCTGCCGCAAGACCTGGTGCAAGACGTGAGACACTTGAAACCTATACCAACAGATTAAAACAGCTTGAAGATATTGCAAACAACGCAAAAGGCGTTGAGAAATCTTTTGCTATCCAGGCAGGTCGTGAGATCAGGGTTATGGTTATTCCGGATCAGGTTAACGACTCAGAGATGGTATTACTTGCCAGAGACATTTCAAAACAGATCGAAGAAAATCTCGAATATCCGGGACAGATCAAAGTCTCTGTTATCAGGGAATCCAGAGCCGTTGATTACGCCAAATAAAATTAAGCCGCAATGCATGTCATTGCGGCTTTGTTTTCGCTTAAAAACAGGCAAAAAGCCTTACTAAACCTTTGACTTAAGGGGGTATTTGGTGTATACTCTAGATTGCTTATTTGTTTTTAGAAGAATTGAAAAGGAACCGATCTATGCCAAAACTTTTGATAAAAGAGTATGATTGTCTTACTAATGAAGATGCGGGTAATTGCTTTAAGATCGCATTTTTATCGGATCTTCACGGGGCCGTATATAAAACCCGTGACGGAAAAGACCGTATAGTAGAAGCTGTAAGAAGATCAGAGCCTGATATTGTTATTGCAGGCGGTGACATGATAGTCGGTATTAAACCCGGCAAACAGGTTTCTAAGGCAAAGCTTGAGTCTTCAATAAATATCCTTTCAGATCTTGCTAAAGACTACAAAGTTTATCATGCTATCGGAAATCATGAAGAACGGCTTGAAAAGAGTGTATACGATCTTTATTTTAATACTCTCAAGAAAGCAGGCGTTGTGGTCCTTGACGGCTCTTTTGCAGATATTCCTCTTAAGGGCGATAAGGTAATGCGTATGTACGGGCTTTCGCTCCCTTATGAGTATTATCCGAAGTTTAAGAAAAAGGAACTCTCTGTCAGTGCAATCGAGCGTTTGCTTCGTGCAAACAGAGTCAGCGGCGGCATTAAAAATGAGGATATCAGGCTGCTTCTTGCTCACAATCCAAACTATGCCGATGCTTACGAAGAGTTTGGAGCAGATATTACGCTTTCCGGACATTTGCATGGCGGCGTGGTAAGATTATTTAACAGAGGTCTTATCGGCCCTGATTTTAAACTATTTCCTCAGTTTTCCGGTGGCAGTTATATGGGCAACCACATGAATCTTTTTGTTTCATGCGGCCTTGGGGAACATGTAGTTCCTTTCAGGATCAACGATCCATACGAGATCATGATCATTAACGTTTATTACTAACCAGAGGTATTTATGGGTATACAGGTTAAACTTGAAGCCTTTGAAGGTCCTCTTGACCTTCTTTTGCATCTTATAGAGAAAAACAAGATAGATATTTACGATATTCCTATTGCAAGCATTGCAGATCAGTACATCGAATATGTCAACGCAATGGAAACAAAAGACATGGACATTATGAGCGACTTCCTTGTTATGGCAGCCACGCTTCTTAATATCAAGAGCCGTATGCTTCTTCCTGTTGACGAATCTCTTCCGCCTGAAGAGCAGGATCCTAGGTATGAGCTTGTTCAAAGACTTCTTGAATACAAGATGTGTAAATATATGGCAGAAGAACTTAAAGACAGGCAGCTTGATGCAGACAGGCTTGTTTTTAAAGCTCCGGATATTCCTGAAGATATCGCCGATTTTAAGGAAGACATTAACCTTGAAGAGCTTCTAGGAGACCTTACCTTAAACAAACTTCAGGAAATCTTCAGAAGCGTAGTTAAAAAGCAGGTAGATAAGATCGACCCTGTAAGAAGCAAATTCGGCGAGATCAAAAAAGAGGAGATCTCTCTTGAAGACAAAATAAAATATATCCTTGAATGCGGCAAAAAGAGTGATACACTTTCTTTCAGAGCACTTCTTGAAAATGCGGGAAGCAAACTTAATATCATCGTAAGTTTCCTTGCGGTGCTAGAACTTATAAAGATGGGTATTATCAGCGTTTCTCAGGATAATTTGTTTGATGATATTCACATTTGCTTTAAAAAGGATTATAATATCAATTATGATGATTATGATTTCACACAATATTAGAAAAGGATGTAATTTACATAGATGGAAATA
>JAEEGL013477506.1_pt1 | contig 11172 bp, 9 predicted proteins | sample 9134231 | NCBI WGS metagenome assembly JAEEGL01 (sample SAMN16246548, study PRJNA631951) | gut metagenome | biome: gut microbiome; feature: rumen; material: fiber-attached | host: Bos | place: Iran: Karaj | collected 2018-10
CGTGCTGCTTCCCGCATATTTTGTTGTGTAATGCTTATCTTGCCATAAAAAATCCTTCAGCCCTTTTTTCTTTGCTGCGGCGTAAGCTTCATCAAAGTTCTCAGCATCAATTTTTTCAACTTTTTTAATTTTTTCAAGATACCAGGTTTTCAGATTCATATGACATCTCCAAAACTTTCGAATAACATTATAAGAATAACATATTTTTAAATTTCCGTCAATATTTACAATCAACGCTCATTTTATTTTTTTACTTGCTTTTTAAATTTGATTTTATATGCTCATTCTATGTCAAATAAAGAAAAAATATTGTTGCTTTCTTGTTGCGGACCATGCTCTTGCGCCGTTATTAAAACAATGTCTGAAGAAAAGCGTGATTTTGCGGTTGTCTTTTATAATCCGAACATCAGACCGATAGCAGAATATGAAAAGCGCCGCGATGAAAACAAACGCGTGTGTGCGTTGTATGGTGTCCCTTTTATCGAACTTGAATATGACAATGAACGCTGGTGCGCTTTAACCAATGGCTTAGAAAACGAACCCGAACGAGGCAAGCGTTGTTCCGTTTGTTTTGAAATGCGCTTAAAGCGCGTCATGGAATACGCCCTTGAAAACGGTTTTACGGCGGTAAGCTCCGTTCTTGGCGTATCTCGTTATAAAAACTTAGATCAGGTAAACGCTGCCGCTAATATTGCCTCTCAAAAAACAGGCTGTCCATACGTTCACATTGAAGGACGAAAAAACGGTATGCAGGAACTTCGAGCGCAACTTATTAAAGAACTGGCGCTTTATAACCAAAATTATTGCGGTTGTAAACCAAGAATTGCATAACCCGTCAAAAACGCTTGAATATCTTATTTTCTTCTGCTTTAATCAATCTCATGTTCAACTCCTTTTGAAAGGAAAAAAAATGTTATTTTCATTTGTTTTATTGTGTGCTTTAGTCATGTTTAAATCCGCCCTTGCAAACCCTGCTTGTGCCGTTTGCACGATTGCCGTCGGTGCTTCTCTTGAAATCGCACGCCGTTTAGGTGTCGATGACAGCGTTGTCGGTGTTTGGGCCGGTGCTTTTTTGGTTTTGCTCGGTTTTTGGACCATCAAATGGTTTGATAAAAAAGGTTGGAATTTTAAGTATCGCGATCTGATTATTTTGGTTTTATCGGTTGCGATGATCGGTTTTATGTATCTCGGCAAATTGACTTATCATTCGGAAGTTGTCGGTTTCATCTTTTATTTGGACCCGTTCTTGTTCAGCGTTATTATCGGTGCTGTTGTCCTTGTTCTGTCATCAAACTTTTATCAATGGATGAAGAAAAAGAACGGCGGACACGCTCACTTCCCGTTTGAAAAAGTGGTTGTACCTGTTGCGGCTTTGTTTTTGGCCAGTGCTTATTTTTACTATTTTCCGATATGTCAAAAAGCTTCGGAATTATATCCCTTCTAATTTAAAAGCCTCTCAATTGAGAGGCTTTTTTCTTATTTTTTCAGGCACAAAATATGATACTTTCCGTCTTTAACCTCCACTCCGTGTATGTCGTGTGAAAATTCAGGAAAAGATTCATCAAAAGCTTCTAATGCTTTGAGATAGTGTAAAAATATTCCGTCTGCCTCGCCTGCTTTTTCGCCCGGCATCAAAAGCGGAATTCCTGGTGGATACGGAACGACACCGGTCGCAACCGTCCTGCCTGCCATCTCGTCTAAACTCAAACTTTCAACCTCATTTTTAACAAGCTTTTCATAAGCCTCAACAGGCGTTATAATCGGCTTCGGTAATTCCGAAAAGGCTTGAGAAAGCGCTTTTGTCATTTGCAACTCTTTCATTTTTTTAAACATTTCATTGCTTAAATCTCTTAAGCCCATTTTAGAATAACGTTTCGGATCTGCTTCGTAAATTCCAGGCAAAGAAAGCTTTAGCTCAACATTATGGTCATAAGCTTTTTTGAACTCAAAGAGCGCATTCAACAACGTTCCCCACTTGCCTTTCGTTACCCCGAACGAGAAAAGGAACAGACAGGTAAAGTCCGTTGTTTTTTCAACAACAATACCTTTGCTGTCAAGATATGCCGTGAGTAACGTTGCGGGGATTCCCCAATCAGCCAGCGAACTGTCCGGCATAACGCCCGGCGTTGTGACCGAAACTTTAATCGGATCGAGCATTGCATAGCTTTCTTCTATTCCTGAAAAACCGTGCCAAGCATCTTCGGGATGCAACACCCAACAATCAGGATTCGTTGCCAATAGCTCATCATCTGCCTCAAAAAAGCGCACTTTTTCACCCTTTTTGTTTGTAACCGTTTCAGGCTGCCAAACATTAAAAAACCATGTGCCCGATTTTTTCATTTCATCATTGATACGTGCCACGGTTTTTCTGAAATATATCGCCTCTCTGATAGCATCGTCCGTTAAATCTTTGCCGTGTGCATCCATCATTGCACTTGAAATATCATTTGAGGCAATAATCGCATAAAACGGCGACGTTGACGAGTGCATCATCAGACTTTCATTAAACCTTTCATGCGAAATGGCATTTTTGCCGTCCAGAATATGGATCATTGACGCTTGAGAGAACGCCGCAAGAAGCTTATGTGTCGATTGAGTAGCAAAAATGGTCGGTTCGTCGGCGTTGTAGTTTGCCGGATCAAACGTCATTGCATATCGGTTATGATAAATCGGATTAAAATGCGCGTAACCGTACCATGCCTCATCAAAATGAATGCGCGCGACGCTTTCTTTCAATAAATCTTTAACCCACGCCGTTTGGTAACAAAGTCCGTCATACGTCGAATTTGTGATAATGGCATGTTTTGGCGTATGATCCATATTTTCTTTCACAAGCGGATTGTTTTTAATTGCCTCCTTAATGGCGCTTGATGTGAGGTTTTCGGGCAAAATCGGTCCGATAATGCCGTATTGGTTGCGTGTCGGCACCAAATAAGTCGGCACGGCCCCCGTTAAAGTCATGGCATGCTCCACAGACTTATGACAGTTTCGGTCGCACAGACAAATGTCGTTTCTTGTTAAGCTTGCCATTAATACCACGCGGTTTGAGGTTGATGTGCCGTTTGTGATGTGATAACTGCGGGTTGAGTTGAAAACTTCGGCCATATATTTTTCGCTCTCGCCGATCGGCCCCGAGTGGTCAAGCATTGAACCGAGTTCACCGACCGAAATGGATAAATCCGAGCGAAAAACCTGTTCGCCGAAAAAGTTAAAGAAGTCCCTGCCCGCCGCTGTTTTTAAAAATGCTGTTCCGCCGGTATGCCCCGGTGTGTGCCATGAATATTCATGCACCTTGGCAAACTTGGCAAGAGCTTTAAACATCGGCGGCAGAATTGATTTTCGATAGCGCCTGATAGCCGATTGAATGCGCCCGCTGATAAAATCAAGTGTATCCTCCAAAATCCAAATAAAGTCGCTGACTTGCTCTAATATGTGTGTCGGAATATCAGAGGCAAAGTTTTTGCTCGACATCAAAAAAATCGGCACCCGTTTATTGAGTTTTCGAATATCTTCAACAGCCTGATATGTGTTTTGGCAATGGGTGCACTCAACACCGAGCATCACGGCCTGAATGGACGGGTCGGAATGGAAAATCGCTTTGGCATCGGCTAAATGCTCGGCAACAATGACTTTTGAGCCCTCAATTTCCAAATCCTTTTTCAAAATGCGAACGGCACGAGCCGCCGCCGTATCTTCCTCAATCGGATCGTAGCTTAATAATATTTTCACTTCAAACGGGTTTTTAACGTCAATCATATTTTTCTCTCCTTTTTTATCCTAATGTGTCAGAATGTTCAACGGTCGGAAAATGACCTTTAATGTGTTGTTTTAAATCGTGCTCGTCTTTAAACGAAAGCCAAAATGTAAAAACGAGTGCGGCTATTGTGACGGCAAGTGTCAAATAACGCACATAAGCCGGCACAACACAGGTTATCTTTTCATTTTTGCCTTCCATTTCAAACTGGCGATTAACGCTGAGTTCATATAAAATAATCGTGAAAATCACAAACATCAGCGCCCAGCGTGTTTGCCCGGGGTCTGAGCCGATCATCGCCGCCATTGAATAAAACGCGGCAATCAAACCCACAACGGTATAAAACATACCCTGACGTGCGCTTAATTTTTCGCGTCCGATGATTTTAATGGCTACAGCCGAGTAAATATATGGCAATAAAGTCATTATCACGGCAATTGAAGCTATTTTTCCGAATTGTTCCGAAGCGGTCGGACTCATTGTTCCCAAAACTTGTGCCGTCATAATTAAAGCAACAATTGCAAGTCCTGTTGCCGGCACACCTTTTTTCGTTTCGCAAGCAAACATTTTTCCAAACAAACCATCATTGGCTGCAGCTTGCGCCGTTTGTCCGACAAGAAGTGTCCAACCGCCGAGCGAACCTAAGCAACCGATAGCCGCACATAATGCCACAATATCTCCGGCTTTTGATCCCAAGGCAATTGAAACGGCTTGAGAAAAAGGTGCCGAAGACGAAATCAGCTCCTTATTTTCGATAATGCCCATAATTGCGCTTGAACTTAAAATGTAACAAACCGCTGCAATAATCACCCCTGTTACCGTTGCAATCGGCACATTTCGTGTCGGATTTTTCACCACAGCCGTTGAAACGGAAGCACTTTCAACACCTATAAATGCCCACAATGTGAAGTTTAAGGTCATACCGATTGCCGTCATATCAGATTTACCTGTTACATTCCAGCCTTGCATATATGTTTCAGGATTAAACCAAAACCAGCCAAAAATCGCGACACCGACTATCGGAAGAAGGGCAAGTGTTGTTGTCATACTTTGAATTTTGGCCACCACATTCGGTCCCAAAATATTGGCATATGTGAAAAACCAAATGATTGCAATTTGAGCAATCGCCATTACAAGCGGGTCTTTTAAAACGGGAAAAAAGGTTATTAAATAACCAAGTCCGGCAACGGCAAGTCCCACATTTCCAACCACATTTGCGAGCCAATAAACGAGGTTTGTCTGGTAGCCCATATAATCACCGAATGCCTTTTTAGAATAAGCATACGGACCGCCGGCGGCCGGATAAATCTGCGTCAGCTTTGAAAAAACAAGCGCCAAAGCCACGGCACCGATTGTCGTGATAATCCAGCCGAAAATAGCAATAGACCCGATGCCCGCCAAATTTGCGGGCAACATAAACACCCCCGAGCCCATCATGTTTCCGGCGACCATGAATGTCGCCGGCACGAGCCCGATTTTATTTTGTTCCTCCATGAGACATCTCCTTAAAAATGAAAAGATGCCTATGAAGTAATCTTTCAAAACAAAATGACAAGAAGATAGGGAAAGATTTTTTATGACATTTGTAAAAAAAATACCCCAACACTTAAGCTGAGGCATTTTATCAGAGTTAAAGAAAAGCTAGTTTCAGCGAGGTTCTTTACCAGTATCTTTTAAAAGTGATTCTACGACCGGTGAAACATCACCTTTGTTATAATTACCGTATTGCGCTTCTGGTTTTATTGCGCTTTGATCACGTTCACGTAAACGCCTTCTTGTTCGATCTCTGCGCATTTCAAGTGCTGCGTTTTCCTTCAAATGACCGTTAGCATCAAGATTTTGCACTTTTGACATAAGCTCTGTTAATTCTTCTTTACTGAATACCACTTCAACATCGTGTCCGATATCTGTTGAATAGCAGATTTTTCCATCTTTATCGATAACGGCTAATTCGTATTTACCCCAATCATAAGAAGGTGGTGTAATAACACTCACGCCAAAACCGTTTTCAAAACGCATTTCGGCATGTTGATGCGTTTTGCCTGTATAACGATTGAATTTTGTTTCAAACTTCAAATCATCTGCTGTATAAACTTTTTTATCTTCGCTCATCGCTGCTTCCTTTCAAAAAAATAATACCATTTTATCTAATTGTAGCATGAGCTTGAGTTTATGTCAAACTAATATTTTAAGGCATAAATTTTTAAAGATATCTTTTTAAATATTACCTTCTTCTTTTTGAATTCTTGCGAGATTTGACTTTATAAGAAAACAGATTTTCATCCAAAGGTTTGCCTTGTGTCATATCATAAAGCGAAAGTGTGACTTCAACGCTTTGCGGATCAATGATTTTCCATTGTTTAAGCTCAAACGGATTGTTGTTGAAAATAAGCGTAATCGGGCCCATATCTTTTGATTTGGCGTATTCAAGCGTGATGGTTGTTGAACCCGCATCTTTGTAAAAATCCGTTACTTTTAAGTTTTTATTATCAATCTGAATTGTGTTTGTTAAAATCTTAGTCCCCGGAATATCATCATAATCAATGTTTGTTATCTGATCTAATTCTTTATCATGAAAAATAATTTCATTCCCGTTGCCCACAATTAAAACATCTGTCGGCGGGGCATATTCCATTCTGATTTTAGCCGGCTTTGAAATATAAAGCTTACCTTCCGATGTTGCACCGTTTGATGCCATTTGAACAAAGTTTGATTCTAATGTCGTGATGTTGTTCAGATAGTTTTCGATTTTGCTCAAATCCTGTGCTGTTTGTGCGTTTGCCAACGGGGCATATAATAAAATCATTAAGAAAAACTTTTTCATGATTACTCCTTAAAAAATGTGTTTGTTTTCGGAAAGCCGAACGGAACAAGTTTTCCGGCCTGTGCACGATGTCCGAGCCATGTCATCAATTCTTTTTCGACCGTCACACCGCCCGAACGATTATATGAAAAACCGACATTTGAATCAAAAATTTGAATATCCGTCATCAATCCGTCTTTATATTTTTGAAGCGTTACGCCTCGCCCGCGCGCCATCATCGGAATTTCTTCAACCTTAAATATCAAAAGTTTTCTGTTTTCACCCACAACGGCAACCATATCGCCCGTGATTTTCTTACAAAATGTTGCTTTTTCACCGTCTGCCAAGTTCATAATTTTGCGGCCGGTTCTTGTTTGGGCAATCAGGTGGTTTTCATCAACCACAAAACCATGTCCCGTGTTCGACGCCAAAACATAACTTGCGGTTGGCTCAAAGACAAACATCTCTGAAATATTGTCATTATTTGAAAGGTCAATCATCAAACGAAGCGGCTGTCCGAAGCCCCTGCCCGATGGAATATCGCTTGCCTGAAGCGTAAAAAACTTTCCTGAGGTATCAAGCAAAACAATTTTATCTGTCGTTTGAGCATGAACGGCTTTCAAGAGTGCATCATCTTCCTTGAACTTAAACTCATCTGACAAGTTGACATAGCCCTTCATCGCCCTGATCCAGCCTTTTTCGGATAAAATCACTGTAATCGGCTCTTTTTCAACCAATGCTTCAATTGTGATTTCAATATCTGTCGGTGCAGATGCAAATTCTGTGCGACGGCGACCTAAGGCCGTTTTTTTGCCGAAACGATCCTTTGTTGCTTTAATTTCTTTCGAAATCGCCTCCCATTGCTTTGTTTCATTCGAAAGCAACGCTTCCAAGCTTTTCTTTTCGTCGCTTAAAGTCTCATATTCTTCCTTGATTTCGCTTTCTTCTAGCTTTCTTAAGCTTTTGAGCTTCATGTTCAAAATGGCTTCGGCCTGGTTGTCGGTCAACTTAAATTTTTTCATCAATGCCGCTTTGGCATCATCTTTTTCCCTGATAATGCGGATAATTGCGTCCAAATTCAAATAAGCCGTCAGATAGCCAGACAATATCTCCAAACGTGCTACAATTTTTGAAAGTCTGTGATTGGTGCGGCGTTTTAAAACCTGTAACCTGTGATTTAAATATTCACGCAAAACTTCGCCGATGCTCATTACTCTCGGCACACCGTCAGAATCAAGCACGTTCATATTCATATTAAATTTTGATTCAAGCTCTGTTTCTCTGAACAAAAGCTCCATAAGCATATCGGCATCTACCGTTCTTGTTTTCGGCTCCAGGATAATGCGGATATCCTGAGCTGATTCATCACGGACATCTGCCAAAAGCGGCAACTTTTTCTCATTTAAAAGTTCGGCAATACGCTCAATAAGCTTCGATTTCACAACGCCGTAAGGAATCTCGGTCACAACAATCTGGTACAAGCCGTGTCCCAAGTCTTCTTTTTCCCATTTGGCACGAATACGAAAGCTGCCCTTGCCTTGTTTATAGGTGTTCACAATGCTTTCAAAGCTGTCAACGATAACACCGCCGGTCGGAAAATCAGGCCCTTTCAAGCGAGAAACCAAAGCTTCATCTTTCGCCTCGCTGTTATCAATCAAATATAAAAGCGCATCGCAAACTTCGCTTAAATTATGTGTCGGAATGTTAGTCGCCATACCGACGGCAATACCTGACGAACCGTTACACAATAAATTCGGCACGGCGGCCGGCATAACCGCAGGTTCTTGCTCCTCCCCGTCATACGTATCCACAAAATCGACGGCATCATCTGCAAGCCCTTCCATCAAAGCCATGGCAAAATCGGTTAACCTTGCCTCCGTATAACGCATGGCGGCAGCTCCATCGCCGTCAATGTTGCCGAAATTGCCTTGCCCGTCAACAAGCGGGTAGCGCACCGAAAAATCTTGCGCCAAACGCACCATTGCGCCATAAACGCCAACATCACCGTGCGGGTGATATTTACCGATGACATCGCCGACAACACGTGCACATTTTTTATAACCTGTTTTCGGATCAAGGTGAAGCTGACGCATTGCAAACAACAGTCTTCTGTGAACGGGTTTTAAGCCGTCTCTGACGTCCGGCAAAGAACGAGACACAATCGTTGACATGGCATACGACAAATAGCGTTTGCTCAGCTCTTCTTTTAAGGCAACATCTTTGATTTTCGGCTCAACTTCAGACATTTTATTCTTTCTTTTTATCTTAAATTTTCGACTAAACTAGCACGTGTTATCGGAAATTGCAAGCCATGCGCTTCAAAAAAGTTTTTTTTGAGGAAAAATTCGTTTAATTTAAGCAAATCCATGACTTCTTCTTTTGTGGGTAAAATGTTCTTATTTAATGCAAAATGAGGATATTTGAAGAGCTTGTCCTTATACGGCAGACCGGCCGCCAAACAAACCGCGCGTCCGCTTTTAGGCGACACAAAGGCAAGGTTTTCAATCGTTCCCGTTGCCGCACACGAGCCCAAATCAAGCCCGATGCCTAAAAAATAGAGCAACCGAAACTCTAAAATTGCATAGTTTTTAAGCCACATTTCATCATCCAAATGATCCATAAACTGAGATATTAAACGAACTAATCCTTCCAAAGGTTCACGCTCAGCAATCGTAAGGTTGAAAAGCTCGCAAAACGCACTCAAAACGGCCAATTTTTCAGAGTTTGACATCACGTTCACAACGTTTGATTTCAATAATTCGACCCCTCGGAATTGAGGCATGTTTTCTTCCACTCTCGAATAAGCATTAAATGAAATTTTGTTGCCTAACTGATAAACGCCGAGTTTTTTCTTTGAGAGGGCGCCCTTAACAAATCCGGTTATTTTTCCGTGTGCAACCGTAAGTACGGTCAAAATCAAAGAATTTTCACCATATTTCAACAGCTTAATTATATAACCTTCATCTTTTACTTGCATTTCAAAAGCGCCTTTTACTTTGTTTTAGAATGCTCAATTTGTGTTTGTTTTGCAAATATTATTTACGGTTATACACTTCGATCTAAACACTCTTTTTGGGGAAAACTTTAATTGCTGTGGACTTTTTTTGTTGTTGAACTACTATACACTTAAATATCGACATTTATGAAAGGATGGCCTTATGAGCAAAGATAATTTGATTTATGCACCGTTTGTCGGTGTTGTGCCGACCGCTTTGTTTGCAGGAGACGTTGCCGCTCCGCCTTATGATGTTTTATCTTCGGCCGAAGCAAAGGTAAAAGCCGCCGGAAAACCATACAGCTTTTTACACGTCTCAAAGGCAGAAATTGACTTTGACGGTGATGTTTCCCCTTATGAAGAGCGGGTTTATCTGAAAGCTGCCGAAAACTTCAAAAATATGCTTGATAAGGGTGTTTTATATAAAACGCCAAAACCCTGTTTTTATGTTTATCAGATGATTATGGGCGATCATGTTCAAACAGGTTTGGCTGTTGCCGCTTCCGTTAAGGCATATAACGAAGGACGTATTAAACGCCATGAGCTGACCCGTGTTGCCAAAGAAAACGACCGCGTCAAACAAATTCGCACCGTCGGCGCGCAAACAGGTCCTGCTCTTTTGATTAATAAGGATTTGCCCGAAATTAAAAAGCTTTTGGCTCATATTGTTCAAACAAGAAAACCGGCATTTTCCGTTATCGGAGATCATGATGTTCGTCACAGTTTGTGGATTGTTGATGATGAAATTGAGATCAAACAAATTGAACAAGCTTTTGACGCACAAAATGAGGCTTATATTGCCGACGGACATCATCGTTCGGCCGCTGCCGCGCGTCTTGCCGCCGAAGACGGCACAACCGACACCGCGCGTTTCTTGGCTGTCGCCTATTTTGAAGATGAAATGAAAATTTGGGATTATAATCGCGTTGTTTTTGATTTGAACGGCAATTCCAAAGAGCAATTTTTAAGCAAACTCAAGGAAAATTTTGCTTTAACCCCAATTAATATGGCAAAACCCTCTAAAAAAGGCACATTTACGATGTATCTTGATGGACAATGGTATTTGATGGATCACATTGGTGCTCCGATGCCAAATGACCCTGTTTCATCCCTTGATGTGAGCCTTCTGAGCAAAAAAGTTTTGGACGATATTTTGGGCATTAAAGATCTTCGCAACTCTGAACGCATTGACTTTATCGGCGGTATCAGAGGCGCCGAAGAGATTAAAAAGGTTGTCGATGCCCACAAAGGAAGTGTCGGCTTTATGGTTTATCCAACAGCGGTTCATGAGCTGATTGCCGTCGCCGATCAAAAAATGCTTATGCCGCCGAAATCCACATGGTTTGAACCGAAACTTGCAGACGGCATCGTTTCCAAATAAAAAAGCACTCCCCGAAAGCAAAAACTTTCAGAGTGTTTTTTATAAACCTATCTTTCAAACGGATCTTTCGGCTTTGTAAGGGCTTTTGAGACTTCTGGTTCTACTCTCTCAAATTCCGCTTCAGTTTTTGGCGATATTTTTTCAGCTAGAGCTTGCTGACGTTCTTCAACTTTTTGACGACGTTCTTTAGCTAAACGTCTCTGTTCAGCATTGTGTTCTTTATGACTTGAAAAGCGAGC
>JAEEGL013562461.1_pt1 | contig 11172 bp, 10 predicted proteins | sample 9134231 | NCBI WGS metagenome assembly JAEEGL01 (sample SAMN16246548, study PRJNA631951) | gut metagenome | biome: gut microbiome; feature: rumen; material: fiber-attached | host: Bos | place: Iran: Karaj | collected 2018-10
ACCAGCACGATGCTGTGCTCCTGCAGGTTGTGTCCCTCTCCGGGAATGTAACTGTTGACCTCCTTCTGGTTGGTCAAGCGAACACGGGCAACTTTTCGCATAGCCGAATTAGGCTTCTTGGGCGTGGTCGTGTAAACACGTACGCAGACACCACGGCGCTGAGGACAGTTGTCCAGCGCGGGCGACTTCGACTTGTCTACGATCACTTTCCTGCCCTTGCGAACCAATTGTGAAATTGTAGGCATAATTGTTTTTGTTTTTTGTTTATTATTATATATATTATTGTGTATATTTCGATATGTCACACTACACCCTCTTTAGGAAGGGTGTATTTCGGGCTGCAAAGGTACACATTTTATTTTATATCACCTAATTACGGCTTCCCAAAAGGCCAAAAAGATGATATTATTTAACAAGAAATAAAAGATTTAACCTTGGTTAACCCAACATTTCCCTCTATTTTGTCAAAACTCACTATTCCTCTATGACCGCCAAGCTGTCGGCCTGTAGCCTCACCTTTAGCCATTCGCGCAGCCTCTGGAGATCGTCGGGGGTAAGGCGGGTTTTATCATCGGTGTCTATGAGAGCGGTCATGAAGTGCTGCTGCGCAGTGGTGTCGCTGGAGCTTTTGGCCATGCGCGCCAGTCCCAGGGCGGTGACTTGCGGGAACAGTGCCGTCAGTTCGGGACGCAGGTCGATGGTGAGCGCCTCCAGACGGGTGTAGCCTTCGAGCTGCTGGCGCAGCATGACGTTCTCTGCCGACATCTCCAACAGTTTCTGGCGGTCGGCCTCACGGGTGGTGCTCACCTGTGAGAGCTGGGTGTTGAGCGTCAGGATGCTGTCGGTCTGCGCTCCTTGGATGATTTGCAGGTGGAAACCCTTCAAGCCGTACTGCTCCATGCGCTGTTCGGCAGCGGTACGCGTGGCCTCGGTGATTTCACGGCCTACGGCGACGACGCGCAGCTTCAGGCTGTCCTGCTCCACGTCGTTAGAGATAATCTGCGTGCCACGCTGCGTCAGCTCGTTCTTGATGAACTTGCGGATGTCATTCTCGAAAATGCTCTTGCGTACGATATTCACCGTCACCACGGCGGCAGGGATCATCGTCAGGGCGACAACGGCCATGACGATGCGGCGTGTCCTGGCACCAACCTCCTTCGAGAGGTGCTCGTGTTGCTGGAAGTGCATCAACCTGACGCCGCAGAACGTGGCGAGGGCGATGAACACCGTGTTGATGGAGAAGAGATAGAAAGCCCCGAGGAAATACAGGATGTGGCCCGTGGCCAGGCCGTAGCCGGCGGTGCAGAGCGGTGGCATGAGCGCGGTGGCGATGGCCACGCCCGGGATGACGTTGCCCTTGCCACGGGTGCAGAGGGCGATGATGCCGGCGGCACCGCCACAGAAGGCGATGAGCACGTCGTAGAGCGTCGGCGACGTGCGGGCAAGCAGCTCCGACTGGGCCTCGCCAAGCGGGGTAATGAGGAAATAGACCGTCGCCGTGAGCACGCTGATGAGGGTGGCCACGCCAAAGTTCTTCGCCGCCCGCTTCAGAAGTTCCAGGTCGTTGATGCCTATTGCCAGTCCCATACCGATGATGGGACCCATGAGCGGGGAAATGAGCATCGCGCCGATGATGACGGCGGTGGAATTGACGTTCAGGCCGAGCGAGGCGATGAAGATAGCGAAGATGAGCACCCACAGGTTGGCACCGTGAAACGACACACCGCTGCTGATCTGGCTGACAATCTCCTCCTCAGACTCCTTGTAGGGCATGAGGTTGAAATATTCCTTCGCGTGACTTAGGATGTAGTTGATGTCCATCATTTCTCATTTTTCATTTCTCATTTAGCGCGAAGCGCGCCCATCTACGGTGGCGCGGATGATGCGCACATCGTCTACGGGACGATTGTAGTCGTCGGTAAACACCTGCTGAATCTTGTCCACCACGTCGAGACCCTCTACCACCTCGCCGAAGACGGTGTACTGCCCGTCGAGGTGAGGCGAGCCGCCCACTTTGCGATAGTAGTCGATCATCTCCTCGGAGAAGCTCATCGTCCCGTGGCTCAGCGAGTCGAGCTTCTGGCTCATTCGCTCCAAGGCCAGGGTGCTCTGGGTGGTGCCCCAGACGATGTAGAACTGTCCGCCGCTGGAACGTCTTTCAGGGTTCGTACGATCACCCTCGCGTGCTGCCGCCACGGCCCCGCGCTTGTGGAAGTGCTGGGGCAGGCGTATCTCTGCTTCCAGGGTGTAGTCCTTGTCCCTTAGCCCCAGGAAGGCACCCGGCTCGGCATGGCGGCTGTCGGGAGCCCCGGTCTGAATCATAAAGCCACGGATGACGCGGTGGAAGAGTAGCGAGTCGTAGTAATGCTCGTCCACCAGCTTCAGGAAGTTGTCGCGGTGCAGCGGCGTGTCATCATAGAGCACAATGCGTATGTTACCCATCGTGGTCTCCAGCAGCACCGTCTTTCCTTGACGGGGCAAATCTCCCGCAACCGTTTGTCCCTGTAGGGGCAGGCCCTGTGCCAGCCCGCACAGCAACATCAAGAGTATAAGAACAGCATTCTTCATAGTCATTACAGCAATTTGGTGGCAAAGGTAATGAATATTACCGATACCGACAAAGAAAAAGGCGGAAAAATTAGGGATTGTTTGGCGTTATCGTGGAAAAGCCTTACCTTTGCAGCCAATTTTCACAAACAAAACGCTTAAATGAACAGGAAGACAATTGGATTGATACTGATACTACTGTGGACGAATATGGCCATTGCACAGACAGAACAGCTGCCATGGCCCTTGGGTGTGCAGGAACGGCTCGACTCGATGATGCGCGACCCACTGCTCGACACGACACAGGCCGGACTCATGGTGTGGGACCTGTCGACGGGGCGGTCGCTCTTCTGCTATAACCACCGGCAGATTATGCGTCCGGCATCGACGATGAAGCTGCTGACGGCCATCACCGCACTAGACCAGCTGGGTGGACAGCACAGCTTCTCCACATCTTTATATTATAAGGGCACGATTTCCGGAGGCACCCTCCACGGTGACCTCTACTGCGTGGGCGGCATGGACCCGATGTTCGACTATGCCGACATGGACTCGCTGGTGCTGGCAGTGAAGGAGCTGGGTGTGAACCGCATCATAGGCCGCGTGGTGGCCGACACGTCGATGAAGGACACGCTGCGCTGGGGCGAGGGCTGGTGCTGGGACGATGACAACGTCACGCTCACGCCGTTGCTCGTGGGACGTAAGGACGAGTTCACGCAGGTGCTGCTGAGCAAGCTGAAACGCGGCGGTGTGGACATCACGGATGTACGGGAATACACTGGAACGCTGCGGGCCGGCGCGGGGACTTCGCGGACTGGCACAGGGCCTGCCCCTACGGGAGGGGAGGCGGTGCTCATTACAAGCCGCAGCCACAACATAGCCGACGTGCTCCACACGATGATGAAGGAGAGCGACAACCTCTATGCCGAGTGCGTGTTCTACCAGGTGGCGGCCAGCAGCGGCCACCAGCCGGCACGCGCCATCGATGCCGCCCGGCTGGAACGCGCCCTCATAGAGCGGACGGGCCTGGACTCACAGCCCTACCGCATAGCCGACGGCAGCGGACTGTCACTCTATAACTACCTCTCGGCAGAACTGGAGGTGGCGCTGCTGCGCTATGCCTACCAGCGGGTAGACCTCTACGACCGTCTGTTACCATCGCTGCCCGTGGCAGGTGTCGACGGAACGCTGAAGAAGCGCATGAAGGGCACCGCCGCCGAGGGTAACGTGCAGGCCAAGACGGGGACGCTCACGGGCGTTATCTCCCTGGCAGGATACCTCACCGCTGCCAGCGGCCACCGCCTCTGCTTCGCCATCCTCAACCAGGGGACGCTGAAAGCCAGCGATGCCCGCGAGTTCCAGGACAAGATTTGCCGAATACTCTGCGAACCATAACCGCTTAGGAACTGTGATTATATTAAGATTATTATTATCTAACAACGGATTAAAACGGATTTAACGGATTAATCAGTGAAATCCGTGAAATCTGTGAGAACAATAAACCCTCCGTGTGCCAACCTTATCTCACACAGACACCACAGATTTCACAGATTGCTGCGCAGCCCTTTCCTGCGGAATTAGACAAGCGAGATTCCCTAACCGGCGAGGGCAATGTATAATAAGGACGATGAATAATGTAGGTTAATTCGTTGTATAAAAATCAATTCGTGTGATTCGTAAAATTCGTTGTTAAAAAGAAGAGTATGAGCAATATAGAAGTAATGGTGGTGCTGTTTGCCATTGTCCTGGTGGGCTATGTGGCGGGCAAGCGCGGGTATATGGGTGGTGAGTTCGACCGCCGGCTGTCGTCGCTGGTCATCGACATCACCTGTCCGGCGCTCATCCTGTCATCGACCATGAGTGGCACCCTGCCCGATCGCCGTCTCACCCTGCCCCTGCTGGGCATCAGCCTCATCACCTACGTGTTGCTGACACTTGTAGCCGTGACGCTGCCGCGACTGCTCACCCGCCGTGAGGACGATCGTGGCGTGGTGGGCTTCGCGCTGATGTTCGGCAACGTTGGGTTCATCGGCTATCCCATCGTGGCCTCCATCTTCGGCCATGAGGCAGTGTTCTACGCTGCTGTGCTCAATGTGGTGAACACCTTTGCCGTGTTCACTGTGGGCACGATGCTGATGTTACGGGACGGCACGGGGGACTGCAAATCGCCTTCAACCCCTGCATCGGCGGGAGGCCAGGGGCTGCCCCATACGAAGCGCGGATGGATGAAGTTGCTCTTCAGTACGCCCATGCTGGCCGCCTATCTGGCCATGCTCATCGTGGCTTTTCACGTTGACAACATCCCTACGATGGTGAGCCAGCCGCTGACGCTCATCGGCAATATCACCGTGCCCGCAGCCCTGCTCATCATAGGGTCGAGCATGTCGCGCCTGTCACTACACACGATGATGGGTAGCCCCACGGTCTATGCCACCACGCTCTTCCGACTCATCCTGCTGCCGCTGGCACTGCTAGTTTTATTCCGAGTGCTGGGCGGGTTGGCATTGGGAGATGCGACGCTAGGAAGCGTCACCCACTACGAGCTAGCACTGGGACTGCAACTGGCGGTGAACATCAACACCGTGGTCATCGCCATGCCCGTGGCCACCTACGGCACCATCCTCTGCCTGAAGATGGGGCGGGACACCACGCTCATCACCGAGCTGACCTTCATTTCCACCCTGTTTTCCATCCTTACCATCCCGTTGATGGCCATGCTGCTCAACGTCTGACCCACAAAAACTCCCCCGACCCATCACGGAGCCAGGGGAGTCATCAAAATGATTTCTAAAACAATTATCGTTCAATAGGCGATTAGTATTCGCCTTATTCACCTTACTCGTCGAACCAGATGTTGCGGCGGGAGAGGTTGCCAGATGTATCTTCTGTCTTAGGTGTATTATCGGGGTTAAAGCCGTCCTCAACATTTTCTGGTAAAGACTCGACCATCAGGGGAGTGGGCTCCGCAATAGTTTCCTCAACAGAGGGTTTCTGATATTTTGCTTTCATTGTCGTTGTTCCTTTCTGTTTGTGGGTAAGGAGTTACCCTAATTATACTTAAATTGTCTCTAACTTACATTATTCATGAACTTTTGTCTTTACACGAATTACCAAAAATTCAACACCAATTTCTCATAAATTTGTTTTGAATAATTTGTGTTTCATTTGTGGTAATTCGTGTTAAGAATCAAAGACGTTCAATTAGACCTCAAATTTACTTCACAACCTGGAGTCTTCCGTTCACGATGTACAGACCCTTCTGAGCCTTCACCACACGCTGCCCCTGCAGGTTATAGACGGAATCTTCCATCTTCAATCCTCCATCATCTACCTGAGCAATGGCAGTCGTGGTGCCACCGTCGAAGTCAAAGCCGATGAAGCTGCGGGCATTACCCTCAGCACCACCTTCCATGGCGGGCAGATAAGCGGTGTGAGCACCGAGGGTGAAGGTAGAACCTGTAGTCTTGTAGAAGCCAACACCCTTACTACCATTCATCAGCACGAAGATACCATTGTTAGGATCTGTGTCAATGGTTTCCTGCTCGATGACACCGACAAAGGCATTGTTTGAAACAGCCGGGCTAGAAGCAACCACATTGATGTTCTTTTCACCAGCCTCACCCTTCAGGAGCACACCTGTGTTGGCGGGAACACAAGTAACAGGATCAAATGAAACAACATTTTCATTACTTACTTTAGCAATGTAAGCGGTCAGACCGCTACCTGTGAATTCGAGAGCGTTCTCAGAGCAATAGGTAGCATAGCCAGCAGCAGTGATGTTTACAGCCTCTAAGTTAGCTTCCTCGCCGTCCTTCTCGTAGAGGAAAACAGGGCTTTGGGAAGCAGAGGCATAGCAAGAGAAGAGAGAATTATTACTGTTATACTGCATCACTTTATTGTTTGAACTATTTGTTGCCACGATTGAAGCTATACTAGTCTTTTCATCAATTGTGATTGTCCACTGACTGTCTTGATTATAAGAAGTCTGAGTTCGCAAATAATTCTTTGAACTGCTTGCTGCATAGAGATAACCAGCAGTTATGGCAGTCTCATCATAGATGGCATAGTTTCCATCGGCATCAGGACCACAGATAACGAACTCATAGACACCAGCGTCGGATTCCACAGATGCAATTCCTTCGTTAATTGTAATATCCACTGCTGCACGATTGTTTGTATTCTGAACTCCCATAGCAGCACCGGAACCATTTGTGATGATATAGTGCTTTCCAGGAACTATAGCAGTAGCAAGAGTATATGTAGTGGCAGGAACTGGAGCCACGTATGCTGCCTGAGTGATAGTAATTAGTTCTGAATAAACGTCATTGGCTTCATCGTCAAATGCATATACCTTCATGTAAGCAGTACGGGCAGCACCGTCATTGGCATCAATCAGATAATCAATATTGTTATCTTCGTCAAAGTCAGCTGAAATCCAACTTGGCTCGTCAGTAGTAGTTGTTGCTGTTTCATCAGTATACCATACAATCTCAGGTTCTGTCTCGGTTGAAGTATAGCTATATGTTACTTCAATTGTTCCATTTGTTTCAGCAGCAGTAGCCTCTACTATATTTTTATCAACAACAATGGTAGCGTCTGGCTTAACAACAGTAATTGTAAGTATTGCATCAGCAGAGCCTACAGAGTTTGTGGCTGTGAATATGTATTTAAATTCGCCTTCGACAGATGGTTCGCAATAGAAGTAGTTGTCTTCATCTGCTTCAAACACAAAATAATCTCCTGCTTCTGCCACCACTGAAATAGTGGGAGTTGGGTTGCCAGATACATATTGAGTCAGATTAAGTTCATAATCTTCGCCAACATTGAGAGTTGGAGTCGGAAGAGCTGACCATACTGGTGCCGATGCTGCAGGCACCTCATAATAAACCTTGACCATGGTGAAACCACAAGTACCACCGATAGTGGCAGAAATTGCTTCTGTACCTACGATAGGAGTAACAGTAACGGTAGTCCCACTAACTTCAGCTATAGCATTTGTCCAATCGCTACTCTTCAAAGTTGAAGCGTATCCCTCTGAAGTAGCAGTAAACTCTACGCTGGTGATTGCAAAACCAGTAGCAGGAGTGATAGTCAATAAACTATTCTTGTAAAAACGTGTGCTTGTATACGTCTTACCGGATGTACCAGGATAATAGTTATTAACGTTAGTAGTTGAAGAACCCTTATCAACAGTCATCGTTGCATAACTACTTGTCCACGACATTTCATCTTCTGTGGCAGTCGCTGTCTGGTCAGTACTCAAATCCCAAGTCACATTAGGTGCTTCAGGTTCTGTCACGCTTCCAGAGAGACTGACAGTAACATTGTTCGCATCTGTTGAAGCAAGGGTAATAGTGCCACTGTATGATTCCACATCCAAGCCTGCTTTCAGACGGACATATATTGTTGTAGCTGAAACTACGCCTTCTTCTGGAGTGAGGGTTAGGCTGTTTGTATAGTCGCTTCCTTCACTGAGTGACATTTCAAAATTGCTCGACTCTCCTAAAGATAGCGAAATATTTGATGTCAGGTTAGAACCTGAAACGGAGATGGTCTTTATTGCACTTGGACCATTGCTTTCTTCATAAGTAAAATCAGAGAGAGAAGAAGGAGATGCAACTATAGTAGGAACAACAGGATGCTGAATACTAATCAGCTGACAATCCTGTGCAAATTCGTAGGTATCGCCATATTTGGTAAGGTTACCCATTATCACAACGACATCGCCCACCTGTACCTCAGAAGCATCAGCATCGGTTGTTCCTTTACAACGGTATGCTCGGAGCTGAGCACTCGTTGTAAGTCCATCAGTAGAAATATCAAATGTAATGTTTCCATACGATGAATTATAAGCAGTTATGATACTAGAAACAATACCTGTAGCAAAAACCTCAGTCAAGCCAGTATTAGCATCAATAGCAGTACGTGCATCAGCTACAGTGTAGGGGTCGGCTTCTGTACCTGCGTGCTCTATATTAACGATGGTATAAGATGCTGAAGCCACTGCACTGTTGTTATAATCAGCCTTCACAGCTATTGCCTTGATAGTCGTGGTCTCGCTAACGTTGATGGGAGCAGAATAGACACTGCTATTTGTTGACGGGGCTGTTCCATCAGTAGTGTAATAGATGGTAGCACCCTCAGTTGTGGTACTAATGGTTACGTTCTGAGCTGAGGTGTATGTACCTGCAGCTGGTGTGAATGTGGGGGTAGCACAGGTGGGAGTAGAGGATGCCTCTTCATACGTAAGTGTATAGGATCGGCAATAAAGAGAATTAGCTGTTGCTTCAATCTTAATAATAAAGTTTGAGGTTGTGGGTTCTATTTCAACATTTTTCGAAACGTCTACGTATGTTGTGCTCCAGCTTCCATACCAATCACTAGTGTTAAAATCCTTACCGCTAGAATCAGAGCCAACTAAATATGTGAATGTTGAACCACCATCAGTGGAATAAGAGAGTTTTCCTGCACCTTTACTGGTGTTAGACTTCATACTAAGCGTAATGTTTGTCACTTTGTAGCCGTTGTAGCCAGAAAGTGTAAGAGTCTGAGAATTACCAGCAGTCATCTGACTCACAGTTCCGTAAGTTTGTGAGTATAAAGCACTTGAACCTGTGGGAACTGTGCCAGAAATGTTTAAAGAGGTTTTGTCATTAACACCGTATTTGACCGTAGTGGCCCACGCAGTTCCTGCTCCCATAAGCATGACCGCTATCAGGAGCAACATTTTTGTAAGTAAGTTTTTTGTTCTCATAATTTAATAGTTTTATTGAGTTAATAATGTTGATTGTGTCTGTTTTAGTCCTCCTCATGCATATTCTGCGCATGACAGGCATCACGGACTACGATAATATCGTTCTCTTTAGTGTAGGCGAAATACCATTTGTCGTTATTAGCCATGTGGCAGTCTTTCCACCTTTCCAAGGTAGGCTTTCGCCTATGAAGTGTCTGTTCGATATGGTATGCAGCGTCGATGGCATCATCAATGTTTTTGTGCATCAATTCTTCAGAATAAGTATGTTTGTATTTCTTTGAAACATTCTTATAGAAAGATGCAATCTTCAGCAAACACCTTTTTTTGAGTACATACCTCATGGCAGCGAATACTCTAATCTCACCACTTCGTGGAGTAATGCTCTCGCCTCTTCCAAATCTACAGTGTCGGTAAAGATCTGCATTTTCACTTCACCATTTTCTATGACGACTCTGTTCTTCTGCAGTTGATCATCGCAAACTGCTTGGCGTGGAGCAAGAATTCTCCTGCTCCTACGATATCTTTGAAGCTTTTCTATTGTTGTTGTCTCCATAAATATTATTTAAAATTTATATTCCCAATATATGCCGTGTGCGTTCATCGCTGAGGTCGATGTTTTTTGCTATTTCCTTGCGTTTCTCAAAAAGTCGCTCTATGCGATGGGAGAAAGTCATGCCAGCAAGTTTCTCGGCAAGAAAATCTTCGTCTTCCTTCTCATTATTGTCCATGCTGTTGAGGATTCCCATGTAAGGAGCCATTGGTGTTTTGGAAATATTCACAGCTGTTGTCATCGTTCTCCTTCTTTTTCCGTGCAAAAATACAGATTATTTTCGTAATGGCAAAATAATTGTGGGAAAATATTCAGAAATGGAACAAAAACTTATTCTTATTGTAAGTTAGACGGCACGCCTCATATAGCTGCGCAGCTGGCGTCGACCAGTCTGGAGACGGTTCTCCACGGTCTTGTACTTCATATTCAGCTCGTCGCTGATTTCCGAGACGGCTTTCCCCTCCACAATATTCATACGCAGCACACGGGCAACGGTGCTGTCCATGCGTGCCAGACGGTGCTCTAACAGCTCGTTAATCTGATGGGCGGAGCAGATGGAGAAAACATCGTCGGCCTGTCGCATCCAAGGAGGTGCGGTAGCTAGTTGGTGCTCGTAGTCCTGTTCGTAGCGTCGGCGACGCCAGAGGTCACGAAGCAGGTTGAGCATCGTGGTGTGGACGAGGGAGTTGGGGAGTTGGGGAGTTGAGGAGTTGGGGAGTTGAGGAGTTGGGGAGTTGGGGCGGGTGAGTAGCCGGAGGAACGTGGTCTGCACGATGTCCTCGGCGGTCATACGGTCACCGTGCAGCAGTCGCGTGGCCTCTTCGACCAGCGACTGCCGCTCAGCGACATAGTATTGAGTCAGTATGACCTTGCTCTCGTCCATTTATCCCAAATTATAGGAAAGACTTATCACTAATTACGAGAAATCCTCTACACTAATTATGAGAAATATTTATCCAAATTTGTGGATGTTTTTCACAATTTGTGAGAAGTCTTTCGAAAATTTTATTTTCTGTTCTTCCACATTTTCGTCATATCCTCGAGGGTCTTGCCCTTGGTCTCAGGCACAAGCTTCCAGACGAAGATGGCGGCGATGAGGCAGATGATGCCATAAAGGCCATATGTGAACCAGTGGCCGAAGTCGTCGCCCTCGGTGAGGTGCATGTTGAACATGGGCACGAAGGAGGAAGAGACGATGAAGTTGAAGATCCACTGGAAAGCCACGGCAATAGCGACAGCACCGCCACGGATGGTGTTGGGGAATATCTCAGCGATGAGCACCCACGTGATGGGTCCCCATGAGAACATGAACGAGGCGGAG
>JAEEGL013744067.1_pt1 | contig 11172 bp, 9 predicted proteins | sample 9134231 | NCBI WGS metagenome assembly JAEEGL01 (sample SAMN16246548, study PRJNA631951) | gut metagenome | biome: gut microbiome; feature: rumen; material: fiber-attached | host: Bos | place: Iran: Karaj | collected 2018-10
AAGAACTTACTCATTTATTTTTCTAGCTCCAAGAATACCTTTTCCAAACTCTTATCCCCTTTAATCTACTTCATGCTCCCTACTTTAACAATTTTTCCTTTCTTAATAATCGCCACTTTTGTGCATAGCTTCTCTGCCACATCCAGAATATGTGTAGAAAAGAAAATTGTTTTTCCAGCTTTAGTCATTTCACGCATCAATTCCTTCATATCGAATACTGCCTTAGGGTCAAGTCCTACAAACGGCTCGTCCATAATCACAATCTTCGGATCATGAGCCAGCGCCGCAATCAGAGCGACCTTCTGTTTCATTCCATGTGAAAATGAATCAATTGTATCATTAAGGTTTGCCGTTATTTCAAACATTTCGGCATATTTTTTAATATTCTTTTCTCGACGTACTAAATCCACCTCATACATATCGCAAATGAAATTAATAAATTGTATCGCCCGCATATTCTCATACAATTCAGGATTATCCGGTACATAAGCCATCTCTTTCTTGCAGGCTACAGGCTCTTTCGTAATTGACTTACCATTTATCAGTATTTCACCTTCATCAAAATCATGTATTCCTACAATCGCTTTTATTAAAGTAGTTTTACCAGCACCATTATGGCCAATAAAAGCAAATATTTCTCCGTCCCCTACTTCAAACGATACTTTGTCTAAAGCTTTTTTATCCCCATATTTTTTTGTAACATCAGAAATCTTAATCATACCCTGATTATATATTAATTATAAATCTTCTTCAACTAAATACCGGTCAATGGTACAATATCCGCACCAAGATGTCGGAGTCTCGCCGCAAAGTCCTGATATCCACGATTAATCGTATAGACATTTCTAAGAATCGATTTTCCAGGTGCCGCCAACATACCGATTAGTACTACTACCGCTGGACGTAAAGCCTGTGGTGCAACCAGTTCTGTTGGTCTAAAATTCGTTGGTCCTTCAATATACACACGATGTGCATCAAGTAATTCTACTTTTACATTCAAATTAGATAATTCAGTAATATAAACTGCACGATTTTCGAATACCCAGTCATGAATCAAAGTTCGTCCTTCTGCTACCGCCGCAATAATTGAGAAAAACGGTAGATTATCAATATTAAGCCCAGGAAAAGGCATCGGATGAATTTTATCAACAGGTGCTACAAGCTTTGATTTCTTAACTGTCAAATCAACTAACCTAGTTCGTCCATTAGCTGATAAGTATTCTTCCGATTTTTCGATATCAGCATTCATAGTCTTAAGCACCTCAAGTTCAATTTCCAAAAACTCAATTGGCGCCCTCATAATTGTTATTTCAGAATTTGTTACTAATCCAGCCGCAATAAATGACATTGCTTCGATCGGGTCTTCCGAAATATTATAATCCACATCCATATCAAACTTAGCTCGTCCATAAATCGTCAACCTAGTAGTACCAATCCCTTCAATTTTCACACCTAACTTTTCCAAAAAGAAACACATATCTTGCACCATATAATTTGAAGAAGCCCCAACAATTGTCGTCTTACCAGCATTCATTGCAGCTGCCATTAGTACATTTTCTGTCACTGTGTCACCACGCTCGGTCAGCACAATATATCTATCATCTCGACTTTTCATTATCTTTTGATCTACTTCTACTTCATAAAAACCACTATTACACTCAGCATCTACTTCAAGTCCAAATGTTTCCAAAGCTTTAAGGTGTGGCTCTACCGTTCGAGTACCCAATGAGCATCCCCCTGCATACGGAATCGAGAACTTCTTAAATCGATGTAGTAAAGGTCCTAAAAACATAATAATCGAACGAGTTTTACGCGCTGCCTCTATATCCATTTCATCTAATTTTAATTCGCGCGGTGATATAATTTCTAAATCACGGTGTCGATTCGTCCAGTGACATTTTACGCCAATAGATTCTAAAACCTCAATAATTCGAAATACTTCTTCAATCCTAGCTACACGATGTAAAACAGTCTTCCCGTTATTAAGTAACGCCGCACATAGCAACCCTACCGCAGCATTTTTTGAAGTGTTTATCGTAATTTCACCGCTTAATTCTTTCCCACCGCGTATTCGAAAACTCTGACTTGCCGAATCATTTATAGAGAGAATTTGCGTGCCAAATACTTCCGAAAGCTTCTTAACCATCTCTAATGAAATATTCTGACCACCTTTTTCTATACGATGAATTGCTGACTGGCTAGTACCGACTTCCTTAGCTAATTCTTTCTGCGTCCAGCCCTTTTCAAGACGCATGTGTTCTACGGTCTCACCAATCACCTGTTGATAATTACGAATTTTTTTCATAAAAAAATTATATCACACCATGCATAATTGTAAATAGTTTTAATACACCTAATCTGATGATAACGTTCCTACATTATAAACTATGAATTATTTTATCGCTCGATAAATCGTATATCCGCCACAGCCACCACTAGTAACGCCGCCCCATCTTTTATCTCCAGTCTGAAGCCCACTACTCGCTTCAGCTATTTTACCGTTTCCTAAATAAATCTTAATATGTGCACCATTTCCAGAGTATTTCTGGCAAATATCGCCCCTTTTAGCTTTTTTAACCTTTTTCCACTTTTTAGTATCCTTAGTCATATTACTATGCATAGAGTCATGGCTAAGTCCTATACCATCGTATCCCGAAGCTCTCACCACAGTTCCCACAAAATAGTCACAAGAGGCCCCAGTTCTTACCACATTCTTCACATAATTAGTATACTTTTTCCAATGATCAGGCCTAACTTTGTCGTACGCATATTGAAAATATTTAGTCGGTGCACATTTCTTAAATTGACTCCACTTAGTGGGCTTCCAGGTCAAAGGATAGCACTGCACAGACGCCTTCTTGGATGATGCTGCCAAAAGTTCAGCAGTTTTAGCTATCCTTTCTGACCCCTTCTTAAGTTGGCATACCTTATCTCTAACCGTTTTATCTTTGAATAAAGCCTTCTCCATGCAAGTTTTATAAGCTTTTGTCTTATTATATGAAGAACTTGATGAACTTTTACTAGATTTGCTACTTGCAGTACCACTAGCAGAACTCTGCTTACCACTTTGCTCTTTTTTCCTAATAGCAGCCATCTCGGCATCGCTAATTCTCCTACAGGAATCATTCGCTCTACCTCCCGGCAATAACCACTGAACCCCTGCAAACAAAACTGCATACGCAACTAGGCCAATAACAATTTCAAACATTCGGTTTTTAGCTTTCCGCGTTTTCTCTTCGCTATCTTTCGCCGTAAGATAATTAATACCAACAATTGTTACACCTATGACACCGAGTATTACTATGCCCATAGATATTATATCTATCGCTGAATTCAAAATCATAAATACACCGCAACCCTCATCGTCGTCTTCAATATTACCAAAAAAGTTCGTCTCAACAATTCCATCGGTTGCATAAACTGATTGACCAGAAAAAATAAAGATAGCCACAACAACTAAAAACAAGACAAATAACAGTTTCCTTAGTTTATTCATAAGCTTATTATAGCACACTCAACAATTTGCTTATCAAAGCATTTTATAGTAAGATTTTCAAAGGAGATATTATGAAAACAATTAAAGATATAGATGTTAAAAATAAAACTATTCTAATTCGTGTCGATTACAATGTTCCATTAAAAAATGGTAAGGTCGAAAATGATCTTCGTATTCGCGCTAGTTTACCAACAATTAACTATTTATTAGAACAAGGCGCCAAACGTATCGTTCTAATTTCCCATCTTGGACGTCCCGAAGGCAAACCTTCATCAGAATTTTCACTTCGTCCAACCATAGGAGTACTAGAGCATTTATTCCCTAACCATAGTATTGGATTCTACGATTTACCAAAAAAGGACGAACAAATCCAAATTCCCAGCAAAGTCAAAATTGCTCTATTAGAAAATCTCAGATTTGACCCACGTGAAGAAGCTAACGATGCAGACTTTATCGCTAATATCGCCAAATCAGTCGATGCCGATATTTACGTTCAAGACGGTTTCGCAGTAATACATCGCGCCCATGCTTCTACCGACGCCATCAAAGAACATCTTCCAATATATGCTGGTTTTCTCATCGAGAATGAGATTAAGAATCTCGAAAATGTCACCAAAAATCCAGAATCACCAGTTCTATTAATTATTGGTGGTGCCAAAGTTGACGACAAACAGCCACTAATTGATAAATTCATAAAACAAGCCGACTATATATACGTCGGTGGAAAAATTGCTGCAGACGGTTATAAGTCTTCTCACAAAAAAATCATCGTAGCTAGTGATTTTGACACCAATGAAAAAGGTGAAAAACTCGACATCGGCCCACTCAGTACCGGCGAACTCGCCAATTTAATCACTGATGCTAAAACTATCATCTGGAATGGACTCTTAGGTTACGCTGAGGATCCAGCCTATGCCACTTCATCCACAATTGCAGCAGAACTAATCGGTGAGCACCAAGGCGCTGAAACCATTATTTGTGGTGGTGATACCACAGGATTCGTCGAAAACCTCATGAAAGAGCATGATAGCTTACACTATTCTCTCGTATCCACTGGCGGCGGTGCATCATTAGAATTCTTACTCGGCAAAAAACTCCCCGGCCTCGCAGCAATCAAACAGTAGATTAGATTTTTCGAACTTTTATTGTATCCGTACCGAATTTGTTTTTGTCGCCCGATACAATCACCGCAGTTAAGTCTTTATTACCCTCACGCGTTTGCAAATATCCTGAACCTTTTAATTCTACGGCTAAGTCATATCCAAAATCTTCTGAATATGGACGCACAAAAGCTGAATTCGCATAAATTAACGCTAATTGATTCGCCACTCGTGCATTCGAGGTAACCGTCACAATAGGTAAATTCGGTCTCTCACCAGCCATAGTAGTAGCAGTCACACCAGAAGCCGTCTGGCATATAATCACATCCGCATCAATTTCTTCGGCCAATCGTGCCGCTGCACCCGAAATGGCTGGATAAACTTCCTTGTCATCATCATTTCGTTTTATCGGTGCTAATTTTGAATGGTTTTGTGTAAACAATATTACCTTTTTCATTTCCATTACGGTTTCAACCGGATAAGAACCATTCGCAGTTTCATCCGAAAGCATCACCACGTCAGCACCTTGCACTACAGCAGTTGCTACATCTGAAACTTCAGCTCTAGTTGGCTCCGGTTCATCTACCATCGAAGCCATCATTTGTGTCGCTACAATACATAGTTTCGCATGTTTACGACAAAGCGCAATCAGTTTCCTCTGTACCATCGGTACTACTTCTGCACCAGCTTCCACCGCCATATCGCCACGCGCTACCATTATCCCGTCTGCCGCTTTTACAATCGATTCAAGATTCGCTTCCGAAGCAATTGCTTTTTTGGTTTCAATCTTAGCAATTACTTTCGCTGTTGAACCATACGACAATAACAATTGCTTTAGTTTCAAAATATCTTCCGCAGTCTGCACAAACGATAACGCCACATAGTCATAATCACAACCTGCACCATATTCAATATCCGAAAGATCTTTTTCCGTCAAAATATCGCCACCAAAATCCGTATCAGGCAAATTCAGACCTTTTTTTGACATCACATATCCATCATTTTGAATCTTCACTTTTATCGCAGTATCAGAAACAATTTCAATTATCTCTGCCTTAATCCTACCGTCAAACATCGACAATGGTTCCCCCACCTGACATTTTTTAGCCAAATTATATTGCACCGGTACTGTCAATCCACCATCATGTTCAAATTCTTGCGATTCTAGTACAACTTCGTCTCCTTTTTTCAAATCCAACCGATTATCCTGCAAAGCTCCTAAACGTATCTTTGGTCCTTGCAAATCTTGCAAGATTGCCACACTTCTTCCCTTCTTCGCGGCAGCATCACGTATCCATTTTATTTGTTGATCACGTTCTTCGTTTGAACCATGCGAACAGTTTAATCTACAACCATTTACTCCTGCCATAATTATTTCAGAAATTTTTTCAGCTGAATTTGTTGCAGGTCCAATCGTTGCTAATATTTTTGTTCTTTTAAATAGTCTACTCATACTAATATCTTACCATAAGTTCAATATTATGATAATATAGAACTTATGAATAACAAGAAAAAAAGAAATAATGTTCGCACTCGTCGCCGCTCTTTCACATTTGTTCAAAAAATCATTCTCGGTGTCATCGCCATTGCATCATTAGTAGTCATTATTGCAAGCATTTCTGTTGTATTTCTAAAAGATCAAAATCAAACCGAAGCACTCATCGAAAAGATGGCTACAGACTATTACGAAAATTATTTTTACCCAAACTTCTCCTCTTCTAGAGGTTTTAAACAAATTACCAATCTCGATTCTGCCATGGCAAAGTATCATGAATATGGCTTCTCTCCAGTCAAACTCAGACAATTATTCTTATATGATAATCGTAAAAACGATCAGTATAAAAAGGGAGTTACCAAGTATTGCGACGAAAATAAAACCTCTGTCACATTCTACATTGATCCTCCCTACGAAAAGACTTCTTACCATTACGAAGTTTCCTACTCTTGCAATTATTAGTCACAACTGTTATAATATATCTACGGTCTCGTAGTATAACGGTTAGTACATCGGGTTTTCATCCCGACAACGCGGGTTCGACTCCCGCCGAGATCACCAATAAAAAGAAGACGCTTGCGTCTTATTTTTATTGATAACGAGAAGTGAGGGCCGAAGGCTACCCCCCCATCGAGATCGCCAAGTATAATAGTATGATATAATCAATTCTAATGGAAGTTCCGCCACCGACTAAGGACTTTCGCTCTGAAGTCGGCTCTTTGTCGGAACTTTCATTTTTTTGCTTTATCGACTATTTTATTATATAATATCAACTAGTAGTTTGAGGACTGGAAATTGGTCGACCAGCACTGGAGGACGCTCCTGACGATGATGAACTTCGGCCATCATCCAAGCTACATCACGACTTGACGAGCAGAAATCGGCAGTCTGCCCTCAGTAGATATACTGACGGATGAAGGAACAGCAGCCCTGCCACCTTCCAAGCCATTAAATATATCTTATGCTGTTGAAGATATATTACAAGCGCTTCCTGCTGGTCGGGGTAATGCCCGTAGCGAATTCGTGGAATTATTTTCTGAGAACTCTCCAGCAGGTGTGCTAATGAAAAATTAGTATTTTCTCTCGCAACCCTTTACTATATAAGTAATTTCATACTCACCAGGTTCAATCGGCAATGTACCCAAATACTTATTTGCACTCAATCGATTGTTTTCTTCATCACACCCATTAATTGTTACTACAATTCCCTTTGGAATAGCCGTGTTCTCAACAATATCATATTTTACATCTACGCCACTTCTATCTTCCAGATATTCATAGTATGTCCACGGTAAATAATCACTCAGAGTATATTCATGTTCTGGATTATACTCAGTGCTAACAAGTGTCTCATTTTGCGTAACCTCACCACCCTCCTGTTCACTTTCATCACTTATTGAATTAGACGATAATAATACCATCAAAACCGCTAATAAAGCCACAATCACTACGCCAGCTAATAAAAATCCAATCATTTGCCTTTTCCCAACATTATCAAAAAGGTTTTTAAGACTATAATTACTACTCATTCCCACACCCCACATTTATATTGTTTATTTCATAGACGATAGTGTAATTATCCAATTTCAACGGTGTCGAACTTAAATAATCCATTGCTTCCTTTTTATATTTTTCAACGTCACAAACTGATACCATAATATTAATAGTTTTTTCGTCCTCATCACCCGTAATATAATAATACGGTGCCGCCACAGCATCTTCAGCACCATCTGGAGAAACACCATAAGGTAAATAAAGACTCAATGAATAAGTATTATTATACATTCCATAACAAACCGTCTCAGGGTATTTCATTTCACTTTGAGGTGGGCAATCTACTTTCACATAATCAGACAAAGTCTCTTTATCAGACCAAGATACCGTAATAGCGTAAGTCTGTTTCAGTGAATCGATGTCCAACAAAAATGTTGCTGTTGTTATATCGTTATTTGTAGTTTCTTCATAGGTCCCTTCACGAATTACGGCATCATCTATAGCAGATTGCGACACATCCGCAACATTATTTTTAACCAAATACCAAACTTCACTTTTAACACCCGCCCATTTATCATCTGGTATCGCTGTGTCATTTTCATTTATAACCTCAACATGTGTTTCAGGCCGGATCGCCCACTGTACGCAAGCTACAATAACCACAATTACAATTATTTGCAAAAACACAGCAATTCCAATTTTTTGATTTTTTGTTAAATTTTGTATTAAATTCTTAAACATTTTATTGCCCCGCTAGATTAATTATCGGATCAAGATAAGTATACAAATGATATTTTTTGATAGACACTTCATGAGCACCGATAAAATTATACGCCGCTCTAGTCGAAGCACCACTATTACAGCCTGCCTCACCAATAATCATTGTACCTTTTGCTGAATTGACTCCTAACACCACTCCGGTATGCCCAGGTGAATATGAATCATCGCTAAACACTGCATAAGGTCGCGGTTCTGAACCTGTCTTAAGTCCCAAAGCATTCGCCAAATATTTATATGTATCTTTACCATCACCCGTCAAACCAGAAGTCCATTTTTTAGTAGTATAACGATTCACAAAATACTTTACGAATGAAGGACAGTTTAAGAACAAATTACCATGACAACCAACCTTAATATAATATTTATTTGCAATAGCAGTATTGCCCTTCAAATTATTCTCACCTGCATAACCTTTATAAATATCCACTAATTTCTTAGCTTCTTCCATTGTCAAACCTCCATCTTTCAGCGCCACATCACCAGCTTCAGCTGCACTTTCACCAGCACAAATATTACACAAACCACCACCTGATTTGTTATTTGGATTACGCCACGCTTCAGTAAATCCTTTATCGTAACCCTTAGTCACCCACGGATAACGATACCCACAGCCAGAATCATCTGAATTACATCCACTTGGGTTTGAAGCTTGAATCGTATATCCCTGACCATCTTTTTCAGCGTAAATCCCATAATGACATGGATAATTAGAACTCCCGTGCCTCGAACAACGTCGAATCAATACATCGCCATCTTCCAAAGTGTCTTCACTAAGATTACCGTCTAGTACTTTAGTCCAATTCGGATCAGCATCTAATTTTTCGTCCAATCTTTCACTAATTTTGAAATTATCAATCAATCCAGCATAACGCAACACCCCCCAAACAAATACCACACAGCTAGCACCTTCCGTCACATGTTCATCTGGATAATGACCTAAGTTCTCTTTCACCATTTCATACCAAGCATCCTTTGAATCAGGTTTCATCCGATTTTCAAATTCACCTTCTGGCCAAGCAAAGTAAAAAGCCGTTGAGCCAATATCATAATTACCTTTTGTACTATTACCAGAAATAGTACCAGTAGTCGAAGAAGACGAAACGCCATCCTTTACCGATACACCAATCGTAGAATTATTCGCACTTTTAGCTCTGAATACCGTAGCGCCAGATTCGAATCCTTTAAATTTTCTAGAAATCCGTCCAAAAGCATGACACAAACCCGCCTCTGCACGATAGAAATCTCCCTTTTCGTCTTGCACCACAATATATGTATGGCTACCAGTATTCACTACATCACCAGGTTGAGGATCTAAACCTTTTGCATTATGGATAGTTTCCCACAAATCTGGTTTTTCCTTTGCACGATCATCCTGCTGTCCTAAACCTCGTGGCCATTCTGTATCATATCCAGAATAACGCACTACCGTACCTACAAACACATCGCAAGAAGCACCGATTTCTGGACACTGACTCCAACTATGACGGTCTTTGTAAACATCCTCAAGCGCCGCATTGAAAGCATCCGTCGCCTTTCCGCCTGTCCATTTACTTATATTATGATATGCATCAAAACTATTCAAACCATTCGCTTGCTTATAATCCCATACTTCCTTGTCAGTACCAAATGGCCAAGCTAAAGCCACTGCCGCTCCATTAATATTCTTACTTCCTTTAAGCGAGGCATTACAGGCAGCATTTTCACCATTTTCTCCACTCGACCCAGTAATAGTTTTTCCTGCATATTTATCGTAAGCCTCTCTCGCTTTTTTCATCCTGTAATCATTATTTGGTACACCTGCACGTTCAAAATGTACTTCAAACCATACCGCTGCGTCTTCTGGTACGGTTTGTTTATAATAATCTTTATAACTTTTATCAATCTCATATTTTAAGAACTCTATTTCAATTTGATAAATCTTATTTACGGTATCGTCACCAAGTTTTTTAATCAACTCGTCGCCAGTGATTTGTACCAAACTATTATCTTCGAAATGCTTTAACAGCGAGGAATCACGCTCCTTAACACGATTCAACAAATCTACACGACGTCCAAAAGACCACTGTACCAAGCCAAGCCCCATTTGCGTAGCCCTATTATAAAGCCCCCCACTCTGACCAACCTCACGTCTCAATGGATTATAATTGCCGTCTTCTTGAGCGATGTTCCCCATAACACCCGCCGCTTGTTCAGCGGAAAGAAAACTAGCCAATCCACTCCAAACTTTCTCCTCAGCAGTTGAACCAGCAATACTAATCTCACCACCTAAAGGACGACTAGAATTACCCGTAACACATGGTTCATAAAACAAAATGTTATTCTGTGAAAACATAGCTTCATCATCAGCTGTCAAACTGCTCTTAGCAGATGTACTTCTAACACCAACCATTACCCCAGATAATACAAGAGCAAATGCTACAAATAGAATTTTAATTATTCTTTTCATCATTCTTTACCCTTCCTCAAAACGTATCCTGTAATCATCTGGATTATATCCTGCATTCTTAATCAAATCTAATGCAATATTTTTATGCTGTTCGCCACCATAAACCACTAAACATAGTAACACGCCACTACATTCTTCACCATCTTCTTCAATAAAAACGCCCATCTGATTATTAGAATCAGAACGTTCATAATATTCAAGCGGCAACACATCCCTAATTGACACAACTTTATCATGATAATCCATGAACTTTTTTACGTTCTCATTGTCACGAAACTTTGTCAACAAAGGCGCCTCATCAGGATGACTAATATAATAGTCAAAACTTCCATTATCACTTAATAAATAATTCCATATCCTT
>JAEEGL013811562.1_pt1 | contig 11172 bp, 11 predicted proteins | sample 9134231 | NCBI WGS metagenome assembly JAEEGL01 (sample SAMN16246548, study PRJNA631951) | gut metagenome | biome: gut microbiome; feature: rumen; material: fiber-attached | host: Bos | place: Iran: Karaj | collected 2018-10
GGCCTCTGCACGGAGGAAACAACTCACGATGGCGGCTACGAAGAACACCGCCGTAATGGTTCTCACAATGAAATTCTTCATATCTTACTCTTCTGTTTTCTCTTCCTCACTTTTCACATCTTCGCTTTCGCCTTCCTGTGCTTCCAGCTTTCCCTGAGCCTCGAGTTCACGGGCACGTTCCTCTGCCATACGCTCTGCATCGGCCTTCATCTGGGCTTCCAGCAGTTCCTCTGCACGACTGATCCAAGGACGCTTGCCGAAGATCTTTTCGACATCCTCGGCGAAGATCACTTCACGATCCACGAGCAACTGTGCCAGCTGGGCGTGACCATCCTTGTGCTCCGTCAGAATCTGCTTGGCACGCTCGTACTGTTCGTTGATCATCCGCATCACCTCATCGTCTATGATCTTGGCAGTTGTCTCGGAATAAGGCTTCTCGAACTGGTACTCCGCATTGTTATAGTAGCACACGTTGGGCAGCTTGTCGCTCATACCTGCAAAGGCAATCATGCCGTAGGCCTGCTTGGTGACACGCTCCAGGTCGTTCATCGCACCTGTAGAGATATGACCCACGAAGAGTTCTTCAGCCGCACGACCACCCAGGAGTGAACACATCTCATCGAGCATCGCCTCCTTTGTCTGGAGCACACGCTCCTCAGGTAGATACCACGCAGCACCAAGGGCCTGACCACGAGGCACGATGCTCACCTTTACCAAAGGATTGGCAAACTCGGTAAACCATGAGATTGTGGCATGACCCGCCTCGTGGATGGCGATGGAGCGCTTCTCGGCCTGTGTCATCACCTTGGTCTTCTTCTCCAGACCGCCGATGATTCGATCCACAGCGTCGAGGAAGTCCTGCTTCTGCACTGTCTGACTGTTATGGCGTGCTGCTATCAGCGCCGCCTCATTACATACATTGGCGATATCGGCACCAGAGAAACCTGGTGTCTGACGTGCCAGGAAGTCGATATCCACGCTGTCGTCGATCTTCACAGGCTTCAGATGCACCTTAAAAACCTCCTTGCGCTCGTTCAGGTCAGGCAGGTCCACATGGATCTGACGGTCGAAACGACCAGCGCGCAACAGCGCAGAATCGAGCATATCGGCACGGTTGGTAGCTGCCAGGATGATCACACCCGAGTTCGTACCGAATCCGTCCATCTCCGTCAGCAGGGCATTCAGTGTGTTCTCGCGCTCATCGTTACCACCCATGGCCGGGTTCTTCGAACGGGCACGACCCACGGCGTCGATCTCATCGATGAAGATGATGCAGGGCGACTTCTGCTTAGCCTGCTGGAACAGGTCTCTCACGCGACTGGCACCCACACCCACGAACATCTCCACGAAGTCGGAACCACTCATCGAGAAGAAAGGCACACCAGCCTCTCCGGCTACCGCCTTTGCCAGCAACGTCTTACCTGTTCCCGGAGGTCCCACGAGCAGTGCGCCCTTGGGAATCTTACCACCCAGCTCTGTATATTTCTCGGGGTTCTTCAGGAAATCCACAATCTCCTGAATCTCCTGTTTGGCACCAGCCTGACCAGCCACATCCTTGAATGTGATGCCCAGGTCGCCACCCTTCTCATACATCTTTGCCTTCGACTTGCCGACGCTGAACACACCACCGCCGACGCCACCTCCTCCGCCACCCATGCGGCGCATGAAGAAGATCCACAGAGCCACGATCACGAAGATCGGCATGAGGTTATAGAAGATCATGTTCAGGAAGTCGTTGTCCTTCTGGTTCTCATACACGAAGTCACCTGTAAACACCTTGTCCTCCTTGGCTTTGGTCACAAACTGCTCCACCTGGTCGATCGAGCCGAACTCCACCTCCACATACGGATCCTTGCCCGTCTGCTGTGCACTCTGGTGGAACACGTCGCGGATGTGCTCAGGCTTCACATACATCTTGATGAGGCTCTGGTTCTTGTTCACCACGATCTTTGAGGCATAGCCGCGCTGCACCATCGTCTTGAAGTCGAAATATGAGGCATTCTTGGCGATGCTGCTGTTTGTCGGACCACCGCTTGAGAAATACAGCAGTCCGAGGGCCGCAATGGCGATGATATAGATCCAGTTCATATTAAACCGGGGCATATTCATCTTCGGTCCATTGTTATCTTGCTTTGGTAAATTGTTCTTGTCCATAAAACGGTTATTGTTTATTGTTTAACGTTTATTGTTAATCAATGTTTGGAATTCTCGTGAGCACGGCATCCTCCCAGAGGTGTTCCAAGTCGTAATATTCTCTCACGTCGGGCAGGAAGATATGCACCAGCACGTCGCCATAGTCCATAGCCACCCATTGTGCATTCTCCAGTCCCACTACGTGTGTCGGCTTCTCCTTGAGCCGCTCGCGAGCCATGTCGCCCACCGACTCCGTGATGGCCTCTACCTGTGATGGGGAGTTGCCCTGACAGATAATAAAAAATTGGCTGATGGTGCCCTCTATCTTTCTCAGGTCAGCAATCACGATGTCGCTTCCCTTTTTCTCTTGAATCGCTTCAGTAATTGTCTGTACTAAATCCTTCATTAAATATAATATGTGTAATTTTGGTGTACAAAGGTACTCATAAAACGGCGAATAACAAAGAAAAAGTGAAAATTTTGCGGTTTTTTATAATTTTTCGCCAAAAAGTTTTGGTAGTTCGCAAAAAAGCTGTACCTTTGCACCCGCAAAACAGAAACGAGGACGTTTCGATTGCATGACATTGGGGTATGGTGTAATGGTAACACTACAGATTCTGGTCCTGTCATTCTTGGTTCGAGTCCGAGTACCCCAACAAAAGATCGCTAAGTCGCTGAAAAGCACTTGGCGATTTTTAGTAACTAATTTAAAACAATTAAGAAACATGGAGACAACATTAGTATTATTAAAGCCCAGTTGCGTGCAGCGCCAACTGATTGGTGAGGTCGTAAACCGTTTTGAGCGTCGTGGACTCCGCATCTCAGGCATGAAGATGATGCAACTGAGCGATGAGATTCTACGTGAGCACTATTCACACCTTGTTGACAAACCCTTCTTCCCGAGTCTTTGCGCTTCCATGCAGGCATCGCCCGTTGTAGCAATGGCTATCTCTGGCGTTGAGGCTGTACAGGTGGTTCGCACGATGGCAGGTGTCACCAATGGCCGTCAGGCTGCCCCGGGCACCATTCGCGGCGACTACTCTGTAAGCAACCAGCAGAACATCGTTCACGCCTCTGATTCTGTAGAGAATGCAGCTATCGAGGTGAAGCGCTTCTTCAAGCCCGAAGAGATCTTCGATTATCAGAGCGGCGCCTTTGCCTATATCTATGGCAACGGCGAGTGCAAGTAAGTAAACCTACATACCCCAAAGTAGGAGAGAGCTTCGGCTCTCTTTTTTTCTTCTTTCTCTCTCTTTGTCTGTCTATCTGTAAAGAAATTTATTTATTCTATCGTCATCGCCTGACTGAGCCGTTTTAAACCACCTTTAAAGAAAAAACTTGCTACCATTAATGCGCGCAAAATCTAGATTTAAATCTCGCAATTATTATCCTTAAAGTGTGGTGTCTCCACCTCTCACATTTGACACTGCAACGGTGTAAAAATTCATCACTCCTGCAAGCGTTTTTCCAAAAACCTTGAAATGTTAAAATCGGCTGCGAGCTAACTTTCAGTCTCCCTTTCGTGCCAACGTGCCGTTGGTGGTCAGGATAGTTTCTGCGGATCTAGCTCCTTGATGAATCGGGCAGGGTTGCCACCAACCACCACGTTGTCTGGGACATCCTTTGTTACGACGGCGCCTGCGGCTACGACGGCATTTCTACCTATTGTTACGCCCGGACAGATGATGGCACCGATGCCAATCCACGCGTTCTCCTTGATTGTCACCTTGCCGAAGTGGAGTAAGTTGTGGCGATCGTAGAAGTCGTGATCGACTGTCGCAATCTTAACTTCTGGTCCTATCAGTACGTTGTCTTCTATCTCAACTTTTCCCGGAGAGAGTATCGTTGCACCTTTGTTGATGATCACATTTTTTCCTATTGTCATCCGGCATCCGCAATCACAATAGAAGGGGGAGACAATAGCGGTACTGTCGTCGACCTCACACTGGAACAATTCTTCCAGCAGACTCTTGTAGTCTGGGTCAGTAGGCTTCCTGGACGAGATCTTCAGGCATAAGGCATGACTCCGTATCATCTCTGCCTCAATGTCGCGCATACGCGGGTCTCGTTTGTCGCCTGATCCTGTGGTGTCTATTATTTCAAACATTTTCGTAAGCATAAGCATGAAAAGCAAAGGCTTCCGTGAGGGAAGCCTTTGTCCTTATTTGTTTTCGGCATCGATGGCCTTGATCTTCTCTCTGACGAGGTTCATATCGTCCTTGAGCTTCTGTACCTTGCGGTTCATCTCGTCGATCAGGCTGTTGCCTTTCTTTGAGCTGGCGTTCAGGAAACCGAGGTTGTTCTCGTAGGTCTGAACCTCCTGCTTGATGGCTTCATACTGACGGAACAGACGGGCGCGCTCATTGTCGAGGGCATTCTCGCCTCGCTCTGCTACCTGTTTCAGGTTCTGCTTGAAGTTGTTCAGGCGGCGCTTTGCCACGCTGATGTTCAGGTCCTTATAGAGCTTGTCGAGCACAGCGTGGTATTCTTCGTAGATCTTATCCTTCTCCTTGAAGGGCACATGGCCGATGGCGTTGTACTCCTCTACGAGGCTCTGCACCTTCTCCTGGATGTTCTCGCCGGCTTCCTCAGCGATGCTCTTCAGCTTGGCAACGACCTCGCGCTTCTTGTCGAGGTTGGCATACTCCTCGCTGTGCTGACCTGCGCCTGCTGCCTTGCGGGCCTCGAAGAACTTGTTGCAGGCACCAAGGAACTCATTCCAGAGCTGGTCGCCCAGTTTCTTAGGTACGATACCGATGGTCTTCCATTCTCTCTGCAGGGCAATGAGCTTGTCGCCAGTGGATTTCCACTCTGTAGAGTCTTGCAGGGCTTTGGCCTTCTCGATGAGGGCACGCTTCTTGTCGGCATTCTCCTTGAAGGTGTCTTTCAACCCCTTGAAATATTCTGCCTTGCGTCCGAAGAAGTCGTCGCAGGCTGCACGGAAGCGCTCAAAAATCTTGACATTCATCTTCTGGGGAGCGAAGCCGATGGTCTTCCACTCCGCCTGCAGTTCGATGATCTGCTTGGTGCGCTTCTCCCAGTCGCCGCTGCCCTTGTTCTCTTCGGCTGCGATAGCTTCTACCTTCTCGCAGAGCACTGTCTTGCGTGCCAGGTTGTCCTCTTCGCGGGAACGGATGCCTTCGAAGTGCTGCTGATGGCGCTTGTTGATAACGGTGGAGGCAGCCTTGAAGCGGTTCCATATCTCCTCGCGCTGCTCTTTGGCTACAGGACCGATCTCGCGGTATTCCTGATGGAGCTTCTGGAGCTGATGGAAGGCGCTAATGACATCGGTTTCGTTAGCCAGATTCTCGGCTATCTCACAGAGACGGGTCTTGGCCTCAAGGTTCTTCTTGAAGTCTTCGTCGCGAGCAATGCTGTTCAGACGGAGCATATCGTAGAACTGCTCTACGTAAAGCTGGTAGTTGCGCCAGAGCTCATTGGCCTTCTCTGCAGGTACGTTCTTGATCTCGCGCCACTGCTGCTGAAGGGTCTTGAACTCCTGATAGCTCTTGTTGGCCTCTTCAGGGGTGGTAATCATGGACTTGATCTTCTCGATGATGTCGAGTTTCTTGGTCAGATTCTCCTGCTTCTCTGCTTCCTGCTCCTTGAAGAGCTTGGCACGCTTCTCTTTGATAATGCCCATCTCGGCCTTGAAGGCTTCTTCGACACTATCTGGCACAATCTGATACTGTTCGGGATCGCCGCCGCCATCGATGTAAGCCTTGAGGCTGGCCTCACGCTCGGCAATGTGGAGCTTGTAGAATGCTGTCTTCAGCGCATCGACCTCTTCTTTCTGAGGGGCCTCGTCGCCATGGGCAATCTCGCGCACACGCTCTAAGATCTCTTCCTTGCTGGCATAGACCTTCTGCGGCTGCTCTTCCTTGGTTTCTACTTGAGAAGCTGGCTCTTCTGCTGGTGTCTCCACTGCCTGAGCACTTACTTCTTCTTCCTTGATTACTTCATTCTGTCCCTGTTCAAGGGCTTTTTCTTGAGAGTCCATCATTTAACTATTTAGTTATTGACTATACACTTAATGACGCAAAGCATCATCACATTTGGGGTCAAAGGTAATAAAAAGGCGTGAAATGGCAGAAGTGAAAAGTGAAAAAGTGTTTATTGTTTTATTTTTTTAACTTTTCCACTCCTACACAAGTCGCTTGCGGCGGAATAAGAGCCATGCCAACCCTGAAACGCACACTGAGAAGATGATGGCGAAGACGAATCCCCAGGGCTTGGCCTCCATACCGTTGATGAGGTTCATTCCAAACATGGAGGTGACGAGTGTGGGTATCATCATGATAATGGTGACTGAGGTGAGCGTACGCATCACGGTGTTCATATTATTGTTGATGATACTCTGGTAGGTGTTCATCGTGGATTCCAGGATGTTTGAGTAGATGCTGGTGGTCTCACGGGCCTGCGACATCTCGATGTTGACATCCTCGATCAGGTCGGCATCAAGCTCGTCGATCTGCAACTTAAACTTCAACTTCTGCAGCAGGTTCTCGTTGCCTCGGATGGAGGTCTGGAAGTAGGTGAGTGAGTCCTGCAGGCGGCTGAGGCCGATCAGACTCTCATTGTTCACCTCCTTGTCAAGGTTGCGCTTGGCCTTATCTACCAGCATGGAGATCTGCTTCAGGCGCTTCAGATACCAGACGGCACTGGAGAGGAACAGGCGGAAGATCATATCGACATGATCGGTGAAGCCCTCGCCCCGCTTCTGCTGGAAGGAGAGGAAGTCGATCATCATGTTGGTCTCGTAATAACACACGGTGATGGTGACATCGCGCTTGTGGATGATACCAAGGGGCACGGTGGTATAGGGTGTACGACTGCGGATCTCCTTGACATAGGGGATACGCAGGATGATTAGCATCCAACCGTCATCGTATTCATATCGGGCTCGCTCATCGGTATCGCTGATGTCCGACATGAAGTAATCGGGAATGTTGAACTTCTCTTCGAGTTCGTGCTGGTCTTCTTCGGTGGGGCATGTCACCTGTATCCAGCAATTGGGCTGCCACTCTGTGAGCTGGGTCAGTCCGCCTTGGGTGTTCCAGAAAGTCTTCATTGTGCTAATCCTTTTTTCGTTAGTGAAATGGTTTTAGCGGCAAAGGGATTAGCAGCCTTGTCGCTCATCCCCCGCCTTACGAATTGTAATTGTCCGCCGGGTAATCGTCCATAATTTTGTTAATGTTTATATTTGTGCCTGCAAAGGTAAGAAAAAAAATCCGCAGTTACAAGCAAACTGCGGATTTTTTTTCGAATTTATTTCTCGGGGATATCTTCAAGTGTTTTCTTCAGCAGCTGCCAGAAGGGCTCTACCGTTGCAATGAGTGCCCGTTCGGTAGTGGTATGAGGTGATTTCATCGTAGGACCGAGTGAAACAACGTCGAGATGCGGATACTTTCCCAGGATGATAGAGCACTCCAGTCCTGCGTGATCCACCTGGATGATGCCGTCGGCATTGAAGAGTGCTTTATACTCCTTCAGCAGCAGGTGCAGGATCTCTGAATCGGGATTCGGATCCCAACCGCCGTATGAACCGGCTGTCTCCACCTTCATGCCTGCCATGTTGAAACAGCTCTCAAGGGTCTTCACGATGTAGTCCTTCATGTCCTCACGACTACTACGGGCGAGGATCTTCAGCATGGACTTTCCTTCTCCGATCTCAATGATGGCAAGGTTGCTGGAGGTCTCTACCACACTGGGGTAGCTGGGGATAAAGCGAACCACACCGTCGTGGCAGCCGTAGATGGCGTTGATGAGGTTGTCCTGAATCTCTACAGGCACCTCCATCTTTGGTGTCTCAATGTCCTCACAGAGCACCTCGATGCCACTTTCGATACCTTTATACTCGTCGGTGAAGTCGTCGAGCCAGTCTTGAGCGAGTTCCTTCATGGCGACTACGTTCTCCTTCGGCAGGGTGAGAACAGCCTCTGCCTTGAAGGGGATGGCGTTACGCATATTGCCACCTTGCCAGGAAGCCAGACGGGCATCACACTCCTCGATGGCCTCGCGCACCAGGCGCACCAACAATTTGTTGGCGTTAGCACGACCCTCGTGAATCTCCAGACCGGAGTGGCCACCACGTAAACCCTTTACCGTCACCTTTACGGCTGCATCGTCGGCATCGGTCTCCACCTCCTTATAATCGAGGGTGGCGGTAATGTTGATACCGCCGGCAGAGCCGATCACGAACTTCCCCCAATGCTCTGAGTCGAGGTTCAGTAGGATGTCGCCATTCAGTTCGCCTGCAGGCAGGCCGTTGGCACCAAACATACCAGTCTCCTCGTCGGCAGTGATCAGTGCCTCGATGGGACCGTGTTTCAAGGTCTTATCCTCCATGATGGCCATGATGGCAGCAACGCCCAGACCGTTGTCGGCACCTAAGGTGGTACCCTTGGCCTTTACCCACTCACCGTCGATCCATGGTTGGATGGGATCGGTCTCGAAGTTATGGGTACTCTCGGGTGTCTTTTGGGGCACCATGTCCATGTGGGCCTGTAGGATTACACCTTTCTTGTTTTCCATACCTGCAGAAGCGGGTTTGCGCATCACGATATTATCAGCGGGATCCTTAAAGGCCTCCACGCCTGCCTGCTTGGCAAAGTCGAGCAGGAAATTCTGAACTTTCTCCAGATGTCCTGACGGACGGGGAACTTGTGTCAGTGCATAGAAATTCTTCCAGATGCACGTTGGGTTTAGATTTTTAATTTCACTCATTGCTTATTTATTTGTTTGTTATACGATTCGTAAACGAAAGCGCTGCCCAGGCATAGATGCCGAGCGCGATGACGAGCATGGTCTGGACGGTGTGGACAATAAGCACAAACCAGAGGGCCTGCTCATCGGCAACACCATAGAGGATCAGCATGGTCTTGATGGCGAAGTGCCAGGGACCAGCACCGTTGGGTGTCGGTACGATAACGGCGAAGTTTGCTACGACAAACGACACGAGGGCACAGCCAATACCCAGGTGGGCCGTGAAGTCGAAACAGAAGAACGTCAGATAGTAGTGCAGGAAGTAGCACACCCAGATACCGATGGAGAAAAACAGGTAGAGCGGCAGATCCTTCACGCCTCTCAGCGAAAGCACGCCCTCCCAGATGCCGTTCAAGGTCATCTTCACCTTATTATATATAGAGAAGTTCTTCAGCAACAGATGTAGCAGGATGAGAACGGCAACGGCACAGATGGCTGTGACAAGATAACCTGTGGAGGAGAAACGGTCGAGGATATGATCGAGCGAGGTACCCGTCTTCTGGAAAAAAGTGCCGAAGATACTCATCTCCACCAACAGAATCAGACAGGAATAGCTCATCACGATCAGGGTATCGACAGCTCGCTCCGTCACCACCGTTCCTAAAGCCTTTGAGAAGGAGATGCCCTCGTAGCGCTTCAGCACACCACAACGGGTAAACTCACCGATACGTGGGATTACCAGACTGACGGCATACGACAGGAATATGGCGTATATACTGGTGGAGGCTCTGGGGGATTCGCCCAAAGGCTCCAAAGTCTGTTTCCATCGCCAGCCACGAAACATCTGTGCCAGGATGCCGAAAGGGAAGGAGAGGAGCATCCACGTCCAGTCCATCTCCTGGGTCATGACGTGGAAGAACCGTCCGAAATCCTCGCCTCTGTACATCCAATACAGAATAGCCCCGCCAAGAAGAACGGGGAAGATGATTTTTGCGGCATTTATGAAAACCGTTTTCATTTCCATGGGTGCAAAGATACGATTTTCCCTTGATATACGTCAACAAAACTTTTCTTTTTCTCCTTTTTTGTCTTAAAAAGTCGATTGTGTGCGCAAACAGTTGTAATTTTGCATCGTTTTTAGGATAATCATTAATAAAGCAAAAACGAATATGACAGCATTGTTTATGATAACATTAGTCGTTGCAGTATGTGTTTCTGAAGCCTTGAAGGTGAACAACGACATGAATTTGAGAGTGAAATAACGACTGTAAAGAGTTAAGAAAGTATAGAAAGAACGGGTTGGATGCGATTCCAGCCCGTCTTTTTTAGTGGATTATTTGGATTTTTGCTCACTTAATCGTATCTTTGCAGCCATGAAACAAGTAAGACCCAAGAAGAACCTCGGTCAGCACTTCCTGACCGACCTGAGTATTGCCAAGGCGATAGCTGATACCGTAGATGCCTGTCCTGAGATTCCTGTACTCGAGGTAGGACCTGGTATGGGTGTGATGACGCAGTTTCTCGTTGAGAAGCCCCGTCCTTTCAAGGTGGTTGAGATTGATCGTGAGTCGGTGTCCTATCTTCAGGAGCATTTTCCGCGCCTCTCTAATAATATAATAGGTGGCGACTTCCTCAGGATGGATTTGAATGAGGTGTTCGATGGTCAGCAATTTGTCCTGACGGGCAACTATCCCTATGATATTTCTTCCCAGATATTTTTCAAGATGCTCGATAATAAGGATCTGATTCCTTGTTGTACGGGTATGATCCAGCATGAGGTGGCAGTTCGCATGGCGTCACAGCCAGGCAACAAGCAGTATGGTATTCTGTCGGTACTGATTCAAGCTTGGTATCATGTGGAGTATCTCTTCACCGTGGAGCCTGGCGTGTTTAATCCACCCCCTAAGGTACAGAGTGCCGTCATCCGCATGACACGTAATGACGTGAAGGATCTGGGCTGTGATGAATGGTTGTTCCGTCGAGTCGTGAAAACGGTGTTTAATCAGCGTAGGAAGATGCTTCGTGTCTCATTGAAGCAAATATTCAATGGTGAACATCCTGCATCGGCCTCATTCTTTGAGAATGAAATGATGACGCGCCGTCCTGAGCAGCTTTCTATCTCAGAGTTTGTGATACTTACCAACCTCGTTGAAAAAGAATTATTGGCAGTTTGACACTGTTATCGAACACAATATAGGTGTGTTCGTACACAATAAACTTGATATACATCAAAAGAAAGGCTCTTTTTTTATAAAAAGGGGCATAATATATTGCAGGATATGAAAAATCGTCGTACCTTTGCAGTGTCAAAAGACAAAAAGATACTTCAATAGA
>JAEEGL013820768.1_pt1 | contig 11172 bp, 10 predicted proteins | sample 9134231 | NCBI WGS metagenome assembly JAEEGL01 (sample SAMN16246548, study PRJNA631951) | gut metagenome | biome: gut microbiome; feature: rumen; material: fiber-attached | host: Bos | place: Iran: Karaj | collected 2018-10
ATGGCCCCGTCCAGCAGCAGCGTGTGGTTCTCGAGATATGCGAGTATATCCATTTTTCTTCCCTCCCGCCGTTTTTTTCCAGCATACCTTATCCGGCGGAAAAAATCCACTGTTTTATATGATTTATCCCGCCGTCTCCGCCGGATGGGCCGGGTCTGCCTTCGGAACGCCGCCCTGTGCTTTATGTTATGTAAACTGTCGCCCGTTTCGTGCAAAAGTTTACCGCTTTCTCTTGCAATGGAGCGGGAAAAAGGGTATAGTAGCCTTTGGTAAAAACCAGAAAGGAACGGGTGATCTCTATGGCCCCAGTACAAAGATTGGGAATACTCACCAGCGGCGGCGACGCCCCGGGCATGAACCCCGCCATCCGCGCGGTGGTCCGGGCGGCATCCGCCCAGAATATAACCTGCATCGGCATCCGCCGCGGCTATCAGGGGCTCATCAACGGCGACGTTTTTGAGCTCACCGGCAGCGACGTGGCCGGCATCAGCTGCAAGGGCGGCACCATCCTCTACACCGCCCGCAGCGACGAGTTCCGCACCGAGGCCGGCGTGAAGAAGGCGGCCAAGGTCTGCAAGTATCTCGGCATCGACGGCATCGTCACCATCGGCGGCGACGGCACCTTCCGGGGCGCGCTGGAGCTGGCCCGGGTGGGCATCCGGGTGGTGGGCATCCCCGCCACCATCGACAACGACATGGGCTGCACCGAGTATACCATCGGCTTCGACACCGCCTGCAACACGGCCATCGAGGCCATTGACAAGCTCCGCGACACCGGGCAGAGCCACGACCGTGTCTCCATCGTGGAGGTCATGGGCCGCAACGCCGGCCACCTGGCGCTGTACACCGGCGTGGCGGGCGGCGCCTCCGCCGTTCTGCTGCCGGAGAAGGAGACCGATCTGGAGCACGACGTCATCGACGTGATCCGCCGGGGCTGCATCCACGGCCGCCGTCACCACATCATCGTCATCGCCGAGGGCGTGGGCTATGTGAACTCCTACGCCAAGGAGATCGAGTCCGCCACCGGGCTGGAGACCCGCGTCACCGTGCTGGGCTATATCCAGCGGGGCGGCGCTCCCACCGGCCGCGACCGGGTCAGCGCGTCCATGATGGGCGTGCGGGCCGTGGAGGTCATGTGCCGGGAGGACTCCGCCAGCCGTGTCATCGTGGCCAGGAACGGCCGGTTCGAGGACATGGGCATCGAGGAGGCCCTGCAGATGGAGTGCAAGCTGGACGAGGAGATGTACAACGCCTGCTTCACCATCAACACCTCTTACCACGACCACAGGCGGTAAAGCCATTTTTTGAACGGGAACAGCGGCGTTCCTCACGGAATGCCGCTGTTTTTTAAGCATATCCATGAAGAGGACCCGATGAAAAAGCTGATCGGCAAAAAAGAATTCTATCAGACCGTCGTCGCTCTGGCGCTGCCTCTGCTGCTGCAGAATGCCATCTCCACCTTCGTCAACCTGCTTGACAACCTGATGGTGGGGCGCATCGGCACCGAGGCCATGTCCGGCGTGTCCATCGTCAACCAGATCCTGTTCGTCTACAACCTGTGTCTGTTCGGCGGCACCGGCGGCGCCGGCATATTCGGCGCCCAGTTCTTCGGCCGCGGCGACCACAAGGGCGTGCGCAGCACATTCCGCTTCAATTTCATGCTGTGCATGGGCTTCACCGCCCTGGCCATGGCGGTGCTGTGCGCCATGCCCGGGACCCTGATCGGCGCCTTCCTCCACGAGACGGACAGCGCCGGGGATCTGGCCCGGACCATGGCCGACGGTCGGGCCTATCTGCGGCTGATGCTCCTGGGCCTGCCGGCCTTTGCCCTGACCAACGCCTATGTGAGCATCCTGCGTGTCACCGGGGACAACCGCCTGCCCATGCGGGCCAGCGTCACGGCCATCTTCGTGAACCTGGTGTTCAACTGGCTCCTCATCTACGGCAAGCTGGGCTTCCCCGCCATGGGCGTCCGGGGCGCGGCCATCGCCACGGTGCTGTCCCGGTATGTGGAGCTGGCCCTCATCCTGCTGGGCACCCACGGGAAAAAGGAGCCCCCGGAATTCCTGCGGGGCGCCTTTGAGAGCATGCGCATCGGCGCGGACCTGGCCAAAGACATCATCCGCCGGGGCCTGCCCCTGCTGGCCAACGAGATGTTCTGGTCCCTGGGCACCACCATGCTCACCCAGTGCTATTCCTACCGGGGCCTGGACGCCATTGCGGCGCTGAACATCTCCAACACGGTGAGCCACCTGTTCATGACGGTGATGTTCACCCTGGGCAACGTGGTGGGCATCGTCCTGGGGAACCTGCTGGGGGCGGAGGACTACGACAAGGCCAGGGAGTACTGCCCGCAGCTGCTGTTCATGGGCTTTGCCTCCTGCTTCGTGATGGGGACGGTGCTGTTCATTGCCGCCCCGGCGGCGCCCCGGCTGTACAACACCACCCCGGAGATCATGGCCCTGGCGGCGGGGCTGATGCGCATCAGCGCGGTGTTCATGCCCGCCGTGGCGGTGACCAACTGCGCCTACTGGGCCCTGCGCGCCGGAGGCAGGACGTATATCACCATGGCCTTCGACAGCGTGTTCACCTGGGTGGTGGCCGTGCCCATCGCCTGGACCCTGATCCACCTGACCGGCCTGGGGCTGCTGCAGGTGTATTTCATGGTGAACGCCGCGGAGATCATCAAGCTGACCATCGGCCTGGTGCTGCTCCGCCGGGGCGTGTGGGTCAACAACATCGTCGCGGGCAAGACCGCCGCGTAACGCATTCGCATGCGTATGAGACAGGATTTCCCGCGGGAGAAAGGAAGAGCCATTGAAACGGATCGGTGTATTTGACAGCGGCATCGGCGGGCTGACGGTGCTGCGCCGGCTGCGCGCAGCCTTCCCCGGGCTGAACATGGTGTACCTGGGGGACCTGGCCCGGGTGCCCTACGGCGGGCGCGGGGTGGATACCATCAACCGCTACGCCGCGGACGACGTGGAATTCCTGCTGCGCCGGGGCGTGGAGGCGGTGGTGGTGGCCTGCGGTACGGTGAGCTCCAACTCCCTGGACTACCTGAAGGCGCACTATGATCTGCCGATCTACGGCGTCATCGACAGCGCGGCAAAAAAGGCCGCCCGATGCACCCGCACCGGGGCCGTGGGGGTCATCGGCACCCAGGCCACGGTGAAAAGCGGGGCCTTCCGGCGCAGGCTGCTGGAGGCGGACGGCTCCCTGCGGGTGATCTCCCGGGCCTGCCCGCTGATCGTGCCCCTGGTGGAAAACGGCGTGGCTCCCGACGACGAGCTGGCGGTGCTGGCCTGCCGCCGGTATCTGGACCCCTTCCGGGGGGAGAACATCGACGCGCTCATCATGGGCTGCACCCACTACCCCATCTACCGCTCCGCCTTTGAAAGGCTGCTCCCCGGGGTGGCGATGATCGACGTGGGCCAGGCGCTGGCGGAGGATCTGACCGGCGTTTTCGGCCGGACCGACGGCGCGGGGGTCACGGAATACTTCGTCACCGAATACAGCGCCGCCTTCGACGAGCTGGTGCGCAACATCGACCTCGACGTGGACCCCGCCTCCATCCGGGTGGCCGGGATAAAGGAGTAAGGCTCCGCCGCGCGGGCAAACGCGCACGTCGGGTTTCAGCTTTTGTCTGACACATATGACGGCGAAAACTGCCGGCCTGCTGTATCTGCAGCAGGCCGGCAGCCTTTTTGTGCTTTTATACGGCTCATGCCGGCGCCCCGGTGGGAAGCGCTTTCATTCAGCGGCGTCGATCAGCTCCGCCGCCATCTGGGCGAGCTCTCCCAGCGTGTCCGCCGAGGCCCCCATGTCCCAGAGACAATAGTCCACGCCGCGGAGCTCGAACTCCGCAGAGGCCATGTCGTACTCCGTGACGCTCCCGGAGCCGAAGGAGATATAGAAGTGTCCCGCCGCCTCCCGGGCCAAGTCGTCCGCCGTCTTCCGGTAGTCCTCCGGCACGATCTTGTAATGGTCCAGATTGAGCCGGACAGGCACGCCGTTTACGGTCCGCCGCTCGGTGGGCTCGGGCTGCGTCTCCCCCAGGACGGGGTCCAGGTCCAGAAACCGGTCCGGGGAGCCGGGCTTTGCATACTCCACATGGACCCCGTAGTATTCCCTTTCCACTTCGCCTGTTTCGCTTATGACCGCCTCTCCCCTGACCTTCAGGAGAGAGAAGGCATAACCGTTGGAAAAACGCTCCGGCGCGGTCACGCCGTAGCCCACGGTGTCCTCCACCTGTTTGAGCGCAGAGAGGCTGGTGTATTCCCCGGCCCCCCGCAGATCATGGGAGACCACACAGCGACTGCCGAATACGGCGTAGGCCGTGATCCCCAGCGCCAGCAGCAGGGCCGCCGCCAGTACCATGGAAATCATCCTTTTCTTTTTCATGAGAACGATCCTTTCCGGTGCGCTCTGTACGGCGCCGGGAGAAAAGACCGCGGTGTCGCTGATGTGCCGGGCATCCAGACTGTTCAGTGCAAGAGAAATGGCTTCCCGCTTCATACATGCACACCCTCCTTTAACAGCATTGTCTTGAGTTTTTTCCTCACACGGTGCAGGCGGACGGCCGCGGCGCCGCAGCTCATTCCGGCCGAGCCCGCGATCGACTGCAGGGGATCGGCGTACCAGTACCGGCGCATGAAGAGATACCTGTCCACATAGGACAGCGTGTCAAGAAAGCGGTCGATACAGTCGGCCAGCTCCTTTGCCGCCACGGCATCCTCCACGCCGGTCCGGTCCGGGATACACTCCGCCAGTTCATCCAGTGCAAGATCATACTGACTACAGCGTTTTTTCGCGGTTTCGGCGTGGAAGCGCTTTGCCGCAAGATTGCGCGCGATCCTGCAGACATAAGTGCGCAGCGGGTCGGGCCGGTTGGGAGGGATGCTGTTCCATGCGCCGAGCCAGGTGTCGTTGACGCATTCCCTGGCGTCCTCCTCGTCGTTGAGGATATTCAGTGCGACTCTTTTGACCGCCGCCCCGTGCTTTGCCGCCAGCTCGGAGATGGCCTGCTCCGAACGTTCAAAGAACAGGCTGATGATCTCCTCGTCTGTCATGGCGTCTCACCTCTTTTCCGTGTTCACCCATATACTACGGATCGAAGAAGGATTATTACATCAGATCAGGGATCATTTTATCATATGCGCACAAAAAGCGGAGCCGTCCTTCCGGGCTGGAAAGGCGGCTCCGCGGCAGACTGTTTTCTGTTTGGGTATTATTTTGCTTCCCAGAGGATAACGTCGCCCAAAACGATCCGCTGGACGTCGTCGATATTTATGGCGCCGCCCCAGCAGCAGAAGAGATTCACCACGTCGTTTTCATAGGGCGTTGTCAGCGCGCCGCCGGTGGAGAAGGTCGAGCCGTCGGAAAAGACCAGCTTCGCCTCCATGCAGACCTTCTCCTCCAGCATGCTCCAGGGCTCATAGGCTGCCCAGTCCGCCTCCGGGGTGTGGAAGGAAGCCGCGCCTTCGTAGCTCACCTTCCAGACGGCGCTGAAGGGGGTCAGCTCCAGCCCCACGATCTCGATCTCCTTGTCCAGCTCGCTGTCATAATACCGGGCGTGTCGGAAATCGAAATACCGGCTCTGCTCCCGGGTCAGCGAGAGGGGAACGGGGCCGAAGGACCGGGGCTCCTCTTCCCCGACGAGCATCTGGATCTGCAGCGGGACGCTGTCCGTGCCGAGATCGGCCAGCGCTTTTTCAAGAAAGTCGACCGATATGAAGCACTGCAGGGTCATGGTCCGGGTCTCCCTGTCGTAGGCATCCTTCAGCACGGCCTCGCGGATCGCCTCCGTGCCGGACAGGGAGACGCCCACCGGCAGCTGCGGCGCGGCGCTTCCGCCGATCTCCGTCCCCTCGATGCGCCAGATGAAGCGGGCGTTATCCGGGAAGGCGGCCGCCTCCTCCTCGGAAACTGAGGAGATGTTCACGTAGACACGCTGCTCCTCCCCGTCATTTACGGAGGACAGCAGGACAAGTCCGTATGCCTGCTCCTCCGGAACGTCGTATTCCACGTAGCTGCTCACGTTGTTTTCCTCGATCCTCAGATCGGCCTTCAGCGCCTGCTGGCGGGCAGCGTGGATGCTCCACACCGCGTAGGCCGTGACTCCCAGGGCCAGCAGCAGCGCCGCCGCCAGCGCCAGAGAGATGATGCGTTTCTTTTTCAAGTGTACGATCCTTTCCGAGGCGCCCGATGCATCCTCGGGAACGGGGCGATATGCCTCCAGCACAAAGCTCTCGTCCATATCGCCGAAGGCTTTTGACAACAGTTCCCGTCTCATGCAAGAAAGCCCTCCTTTGCCAAAGTGTTCCGCAGTTTCCCGCGGAGGCGGAAAAGACGGACGGAGATCCGGCCGGGACTGCTGCGGGTCGCCGCCGCCAGCTCCGTGACGGAATCCGCGTACCAGTACCGGCGGACGAACAGGACCCGGTCCTCCCTTCGCAGCCCGGCAAGAAAACGGTTGATGGCCGCGCTGAGCTCTTTGGCGTCATAGTCCGTCTCTATATCCGTGCCGGAGGGGATGCACTCGAGCATCTCATCCAGGATCAGCTCGTAGCCCCCGCCGCGCTTTTCGGCGTTGTTGGCATGGTACCGGTTCACAGCCAGGTTGCGGGCGATCCTGCAGACGTACCCCGCCAGCGGGTCGGGGGCATGGGGCGGGATCGAGTTCCATGTCCTCAGGTATGTGTCGTTCACGCATTCCTCCGCATCCAGCCGGTCCTGCAGGATATTGGCAGCCGTTTTCCGCACGGCGGGTCCGTGCTTGCGGTCCAGCTCCAGGATCGCCTGTTCCGAGCGCTCAAAAAACAGGCGGATGATCTCGCTGTCCTCCAATCTCTTCACTTCCTTTCCGTCTCACCCTATATAACAGGATCGGGACGCAAATCTTACACACGGTTTGATGCGAACGGGTTTTTTCTGACGCAGCAGGAAGCGGCATGACCCGAGGATCATGCCGCTTCCGGAAAACGGTGTTGTTGTTTTTATAGGGGCGGGCCCTCCGCCCCGGCCTTCTGCCTTTCACACGTCGCCCAGCCGTCTGAGCAGATAGGGCGTGGCCTGCTCGAAGTTCACCCCGTACCAGTTGTGGTTTTCCTCGGCCAGGGTCAGCCGGATGCACTCCACGGTGTAGTCCGCCGCAAGGGCCAGGGCCTCCGGCGCGCTCATGCCCCGGACCAGGGCGCCCACCGCCGCAGAGGAGTAGATGTCCCCGGTGCCGTGGAAGCTCACCGGCAGCCGCTCGGTAAAGTACTCGGCGTACTCCCCGGAGGCGGCGTCCAGGCTGGCAAAGCCCAGCTGGTCATCCCGGAAGCTCACCCCGGTGAGGGCGGCGATCTTCGCCCCTCGCTGCACAAGGCCCTCCAGGATGTCCCGGATATAGGCCCGGTCGTATTCCTCCTTATATTCCTTTCCCAGCAGGAAGCAGGCCTCCGTCAGGTTGGGCAGCACCAGGTCCGCCCCGTCCAGGAGCTCCGCCATCTTCCCGGGGAACTCCGGCCCGAAGCCGGCATAGAGCTTCCCGTTGTCCGCCATGGCCGGGTCCACGATGATCTTCGCCCCGGCGCCGAAGGCGGCAAAATAGTCTTTTACGATATCCACCTGCCGGAAGGAGCCCAGATACCCGGTGTACACCGCGTCAAAGGTGAAGCCCTGCTGCTTCCAGTGCGCCTCGATGGGCTCCATCTCGTCGGTGAGATCGCAGAACGTGAAGCCGGTGAACTGGGTGTGGGTGGACAGCACGGCCGTGGGGACTACGGCGCACTCCACTCCCATGGCGGAGATGATGGGCAGCGCCACGGTCAGCGAGCATTTGCCCAGCGCCGAGACGTCCTGTATGCTGATGATGCGCTTCATAGCTGCGCGCCTCCTTCTTGACATCGGATAGGGCATAGGATACACTGTTCTGAGTATATTGAAATAACCAGAAACGGAGATTTTTATAATACCAGATGGACGGCAATGAGAGAAAACAGCCCGCGTATCTGCGGCTGTACGACACCCTGCGCCGCCGGATCATCGCCGGCGACTACCCATACGGGGCTCGGCTGCCCTCCAAGAGGGCCCTCTCGGAGGAGACGGGGCTGAGCGTGGTGACGGTGGAGCACGCCCTGGCGCTGCTTTGCGACGAGGGCTATCTGGAGCCCCGGGAGCGCAGCGGCCACTATGTCTCCTTCCGGGAGGCGGAGGGCTTTGTGCCCGAGAGCCTTCCGGCGCGCCCTCCTGCCCCGGCGGAGACCGGGGAGCAGACCGTGTTCCCCATGTCCGTGCTGGCCCGCACCATGCGCCGGGTCATCAGCGATGGCGCCGACCGGCTGCTGGAGCGCTGTCCCAGCCAGGGCTGCGCGGAGCTGCGCACGGCCCTGAGCCGGTATCTGGGCCGGGCCAGGGACATCCATGTGTCGCCGGAGCAGATCTTCGTGGGCTCCGGGTCGGAGTATCTCTACGGCCTCGTCGCCCAGGCTCTGGGCCGGGAGAGGCTCTACGCCCTGGAGGACCCCTCCTATGAGAAGATCCGCCGGGTCTACGCCGCCAACGGGGCGGCGGTGGAGCTGCTGCCCCTGGGTCCCGACGGGATCCCCTCGGAGACGCTGGCTGCCTCCGGGGCCAGCGTGCTGCACATCACCCCCTACCGGAGCTTCCCCAGCAACGTGACGGCCTCCGCCGCCAAGCGCCGGGAGTACGCCCGCTGGGCGGACAGAGGGGACCGCTACGTGGTGGAGGACGACTATTCCTCGGAGCTGGCCGCCGCCGCGCGGCCGGAGGAGACGGTATTCTCCCTCTCAAAGCGGGGAAGGGTGCTGTATCTCAACACCTTTTCCCTGACGGTGGCCCCCTCTCTGCGGATGGGCTACCTGGTGCTGTCCGGGGAGACGGCCGCCCTTTTCCGGGAGCGGGTGGGCTTTTACGCCTGCACCGTGCCGGTGTTCGAGCAGCTCGTGCTCGCAGAGCTCATCGACAGCGGGGATTACGAGCGGCACATCCGCCGCAGCCGCCGGGCCCTCCGAAAAAAGCGCGGCTGACTGGGCGCGGCTATTGCTTTTATCCCGGCTATGGAGTAATATAACTGTGTATTGACTTTTTTGATTCGAGGTCGGAACATGAGCCGAAAAAGAAAAAGAGACATCACCTCCGGCGGCAGCGCCGTGCTGCGCCACGCGGGACGGATCGCCTTTTTCCTCCTGTGGACGGTGCTGCTCACCGCCGTCGTCCTGCTGGGCGTGATCTACGTCATGGAGAAGGGCCCCTCCCCCACGCTGACGGCCACCTTCTGCCGCTCCATGCGGGAGACCAGCGCCATCCGCTGGATCCCCAACATTTTCCTCACCGACGCCGAGATCGACGCCATGAAGAGCGACAACACCGAGAACGACGAGACCCAGGCGGTAAACACCTCTCTCATCCACATCGCCGCCGGAGACCCCGACGAGCCCGTGAGCCAGCAGGCCGCCGGCCTTGAGCTCATCGACATCGCCGACGGCACCGTAAAGGGCAAGCTGCTTATCGTCCGGGACCCCTCCCGGGTGATCCTGGGCATAAGCAACAACCTGGGCCGGCAGGCGGGGCTGCAGCTCACGGATCTGGTGGCGAAATACAACGGCGTGGCCGGCACCAACGCCGGCGGCTTCAACGACGAGAACGGTCTGGGCAACGGGGGCATCCCCCAGGGCCTGGTCATCACCGGCAGCGAGCTGGTCTGGGGCGGAAGAGGCACCACCTACAACGTCATCGGCCTGGACAGGGAAAACATCCTCCACGTGGGCCGCATGACCGGCCAGCAGGCCCTGGACCTGGGCATCCGGGACGCGGTGAGCTTCGTCACCCACGACGGCCTGGCCTCCGCCCTGATCATCAACGGCGAGGTGCAGACCCGCAACCTGGTCAGCGGCGTCAATCCCCGCACCGCCATCGGCCAGCGGGACGACGGGGCCATACTGCTGCTGGTGCTGGACGGCCGCAGCATCAACACCCTGGGCGCCACCATGGAAAACGTCTGTGACATCATGCTCCGCTACGGAGCCGTCAACGCCGGCAATCTGGACGGGGGCTCCTCCTCCGTGATGGTGTATGACGGCCAGATCATCAACAACTGCGCGTCCGTCACCGGTCCGCGCTACATCCCCACGGGCTTCGTGGTGCTGCCGGAGGTGGGTTCCAATGGCTGACGGCTTCGATCTCACTCCGGAAGAACGCGATCTCCGTATGCGCCGGGCCCAGGAGATCCGGGAACGCAGGGCCAGAGAGCGGAAGATCCGCCGGGGCCAGCGCCGCTGGCGCACCTTCATGGCGGTCTACTCCGTCCTGTTCCTCCTGTTGGGCGCGGCGGGCTGCTTCCTGCTGTACCGGTACGCCGACGCCTACGAGGCCTCCATCCCCGAGCATGTCATGGACGGGCTCATGCGCTCCACCTCCCAGGAGGAGTGGCATGACTACATCCGTCAGGGCGTGGCTTTGCCCGACTCCCCCTATGAGGACAGCGATGCCATCTTTGAGGAGTATTACAACACCGCCATCCGGGACAAGAGCCTGACTTACTGGAAATATATGGATGAATACACCGCCAACACCCCGGTCTACAAGGTCCGGGGGGGCGGCCTGGATCTGTGTCTGGTGCGTCTGATCCCCAAGGGCCACAACGCCGCCGGCTTCGGCCGGCAGCTCTGGCAGCTGGGCGAGGTGGAATCCATCCTGAAGCTGAACAATCTGGAGAGCGTCACCCTGGAGATCGACGCCCCCCACGACCAGACGGTATACCTCAACGGCGTGGCGGTGACCGCGGATTACCTCACCGACCAGGAGGTGCCGGCCCCGGATATGACGCCGCTGGAGAAGCGCTTCACCGTGCCGCCCACCTTTTCCCGTTACCGCATCGAGAACATGTACGGCGACATCGAGGTCACCGACGCCGACGGCCGCGTCCTGTCCCCCAACCGGGACCCCGAGACCGGCGTGCTCCGGTACGTGGCCCGGGAGAGCGATCTGCACTCCTTCGTGGTGCAGGCCCCCGAGACCCTGACGGTGCGGGTCAACGGCGCGGTCCTCACCGAGGAGGACGCCATCCGCGTGGACGACGGGGTGCTCACACGGCTGAGCGCCTATACCGGCGGCAAGGGGTACAAGACCCTGACCTTCTCCTTCGACGGGCTGTACAGCGAGCCG
>JAEEGL013966176.1_pt1 | contig 11172 bp, 11 predicted proteins | sample 9134231 | NCBI WGS metagenome assembly JAEEGL01 (sample SAMN16246548, study PRJNA631951) | gut metagenome | biome: gut microbiome; feature: rumen; material: fiber-attached | host: Bos | place: Iran: Karaj | collected 2018-10
GGGTACGATTGCGTTTAGGGTTCAAATAAGTTCACATCCGTTCTAATTCTTTGCGCGAAAATGCCTGTCAGGAATAAATCTCCGGTTTCAGGATTCCGATATATGGGAGATTCCGATAGCATTCGTTGTAATCCAATCCGTATCCGACAACGAAAGCGTCCGGAACATCGAAGCAGGAGTAATCCGCATAAATATTTGCTTTGCGACGGGCCGGCTTGTCCAACAATGTCGCAATGTGGATCGAAGCGGGCTGACGGACCTGTAGATAATTCTTGAGATAATTCAGCGTAACACCGGAGTCTAGAATATCCTCTACCAGGATCAGGTGTCTTCCGGCAATATCCTGGTTCAGGTCCTTATTGATCTTAACGGCTCCGGTTGAACTGGTACCGCTGTAAGAGGAAACTGCCATAAAGTCCATTGAACACTTGATGTCCACATTTCGCATCAGGTCCGCCATAAAAATAAAGCATCCCTTCAGTACGCCGATAAAGATCGGATTCTTATCCGCAAAATCAACCGTGATCTGCTTTCCGATCTCTGCGACCTTGTTCTGGATTTCTTCCTGTGTCAGAAGTACGCGTTCAATGTCATTTATCATAGTTTTCCTTTCCGCCCGTTGGCACGTGAGAGTAATCTTACCACAATCGATTTAACTTTTGAAGAGTGAAGTTTTGAACAAGCCGTTAATCTTTTACAGGGAAAACCAGGTAGCCTTTTTCCCTTCGAATTTTCTGCCCGGGGATTTCCAGCACGGCCTGTTCCGTACCCCTGGCAAACGCAAGCAGAGCACTGGTTCGCTCCATACTGACTCCATATCCGCACATTGTCCTGATAACTCTGGCAGCAATCGCCTGGTCCAGACTCAAAAGTGCTTTTGTGGGAATTGAATTGCCATTTCGGTGTTTTTCTAGGAACATTTCCGCCTCTCTGCAGAGGCAGGCATCGTCCTCCCGAACCAGTTCTGCCATCCGGCCGACACTCTTCAGGAAGGAAGGATTCTCCTCTTCCATGAGCGGAATGACCTGATGGCGGATCCGGTTTCTGGTATAGTCATCACTGTAATTGCTGCTGTCCTCTATATGATCAATCCCGCGCTCATCAAGATATGCCTCAATCTCCTTCCGGTCGGTTTGGAGAAGCGGCCGGATTATCCGCCCTCTCACCGGAGGGATTCCCGCAAGCCCACGTGTTCCAGCTCCGCGGCAAAGATTCATAAGCACGGTCTCTGCGTTGTCGTTTAGATTATGCGCTGTTGCGATCCGTTCACATCCCAGCTTGTCCGCAGTCTCCTCCAGAAAACGATAGCGCATTGTTCTTGCTGCATCCTCGATCCCAATCCGCTGGGATACTGCAAACGCCGCAACATCACCATGCTCTACCACACAGGGTATTCCGAGATCAGTACACTGCGCTTTGGTAAACTCCGCATCCCGCAGGGATTCCTCTCCCCGAAGCCCGTGCTCGTAATGTGCAGCAAAGAGTGTAATTTGGTATGTCTCCCGAAGTTCAGACAACCAGTGCAGCAGACACATGCTGTCCGCCCCGCCAGAAACGGCACAGAGCACCCGGCTTCCCGCAGTAAGCATACTATATTTCCGGATCAGATCATCCTTCATCGTAACGTTTCTCCACCGAAGCAAAGGAAGTATACTCCGGCAGCCATGTTAAGGGGACAGTACCGGTCGCACCTTTTCTGTTTTTCAGGACGATCGCCTCAGCAAGATTCGGATTTTCAGCTTCTTTATTATAATAGCCGTCACGATAAAGTCCGATTACCACGTCCGCGTCCTGTTCAATAGCCCCGGACTCACGCAGGTCAGAAAGCATGGGACGCTTATCCTGGCGTGATTCATTGGCTCTGGAAAGCTGCGACAAGCAGATGACAGGAACATTCAGTTCCTTTGCCATGATCTTTAACATACGGCTGATGTCGCTGACAGCCTGCGTGCGGCTCTCATTGGACCAGCTGTGTCCGCTTCCGGCGGATTGCATCAGCTGCAGATAGTCAATGACAACCAGATCCAAATTCTGAATCCTTCTGCACTGGGCGTTCATGTCCGATACCGTCAGCGTTGGATTATCGTCAATTCGGATGTCCGTCGTACTTAGCGTCTGGGCTGCGTCAGAGACATCCCGCCATTGTCTTTCGGTCAGCTGACCGGTCAGGAGATTCTGAGAAGGGATCAGCGCCGCACGGGAGAGCAGACGGGATACCAGCTGCTCTCTGGACATTTCCAGAGAGAAGATCGCAACCGTCTTAGCAAGGTTTAATCCTGCGTAGAGCGCCATGTTGAGCGCAATACTGGTTTTGCCCATGCCGGGACGGGCGGCAACAAGGATCAGTTCCGATTTATTCAGTCCGAGGATCATTCGGTCCAGATCAGGAAGTCCTGTGGAGATTCCGGGAAACTTGTTCCCGGAGCTCGCGGCTTCCGACATCTGGTCAAAAACGGTCTGCACTACAGAGGAAATAGGAGTCAGTCCTCCGACATTTCTTCCCTGCCGCAGAGCATAAATCTTCCGTTCCGCAGCTTCCAGCGCATTTTCCGCCTCGCCGCTTCCCTCATAGACAATATTGTTGATCTCGTCCGCAGCCTCACCAAGCCGGCGTAAAAGCGCACGGTCACGCACAATGGCTGCATATTCCAGCACATTTGCAGCAGTGGGCGTCATACGCATGACTTCAGCCAGATACTGCTCGCAGTTGTCCTGATAGACACCACGGCTGCGCATCTGGTCAAGAACGGTCACAGGATCCACCGTCATCCCATAAGCAAACATGTTATAGACGGTGTCATAGATATCCCTGTTCAGTTTCCCGTAGAATTCCTCTGCCCGGAGTTTTTCCATCACGGCAGGAATGCAGTCCGGGTCGATCAGGACCGAGCCGATCACGGCCTGTTCCGCCTGGGCGGAATACGGTACCTTTCTCCCGAGAAGCTCGTCCATCGGTTATCCTTCGACGACCAGAACGCTGATGTTCCCGCTCACCTCATAGCCGAGCTTAGCTTTCACCGTGAAAGCACCATAGCTCTTGATGGGCTCTGCCTGGACGATCTTGTTCTTCTCGATGTCCATGTCAAACTGCTCCTTCAATGCCTTGCTGATCGCCTCGGACGTCACCGCGCCGAACAGCTTGCCACCGTTTCCGGCTTTGGCACGGATCGTCACCTGGACTGCTTCCAGTTTCTTGGCGTATTCCAAAGCCTGTGCCTTCTCCTTCGCCGCCTGTGCAGCCTTCGCCTTTTCCTTCAGCTTAATGGCGTTGAGTGCATCAGGAGTCGCCTCTGAGGCCAGTTTACGGGGAAGCAGATAATTCCGGGCATAGCCGTCGGAAACGTCCTTGATATCACCCTTTTTTCCCTGCCCTCTTACATCTTCGTTAAATACAATTTTCATCACTCTGTCTCCTATCCAAGATAATCATCTATAGCAGCACGGATTTTTTCTTCCGCCTGCTCTGGTGTTGTATTCTCCATTTTAACCGCAGCTGCACTTCGATTTCCACCGCCGCCCAGCTTCTCCATCAGGATCTGTACGTTCATGTTCCCGATGGAACGTGCAGAAGCATAGATACCGCCTGTTCCATCCGGGGATGCAACCACAGATGCCTCCACGCCCGAAATATTCAGCAGTTCATCCGCTGCCTGAGCAGCAACAATACGCTCCTGTATCTCATCCGGAACCACAATGGCAACACCTCTGTACAGTTTGGCATTCTGCATCAGTTTGTAGCGGGCGACAGTGGTATCCATATCGATCTGGAAAAGCTTTTTGACCTCCGAGGTCTCGGCACCGCAGCGCCGCAGCCACGAGGCCGCATCAAAAGTTCTCTCCCCCGTCCGAAGAGAAAAGCTCTTTGTGTCGAGCACGATGCCGGAGAGCAAGGCTTCCGCTTCGATTTTCCTCACATCAGACGTTTCCAGAAGCTCCTGCAGGATCTCTGTTACCAGCTCCGATGCGGACGAGGCATAAGGTTCGATAAATCCAAGGGCAGCGTTCTGAATATAAGTTGCACCGACCCGATGATGGTCGATGACCGCAACACGGTTACAGGCGCTCAGCAGGCCGGAATCCTCAACCTGCTCCGGTCGGTTTGTATCCACGACCACCAATAGTGTTCTTGCATCTGCCGTGATCAGAGCCTCCTGCGGTGTCAGAAAAATATCCTTATATTCCGTTTCTTTCTTCAGTCTGTCGACCAGGGGTTTTGATGCATTGTAGTTCGGTTCAATCACTATGTTGGACCGAATGCCAAGCTTCCTCGCCAGGCAGCAGATTCCAACATCCGCTCCGACAGCATCCAGATCTGCAAACTTATGGCCCATAACATAGACTTTGGAAGAATCAAGAATCAGTTCTGACAGTGTATTCGCCATCACTCGGGACTTTACCTTGGTCCGCCTTTCGACCTCAAAGCCACGTCCGCCGAAGAAGTCAAAGCTGAGCCTATTCTTGATGACGGCCTGATCTCCGCCGCGGGACAGTGCAAGCTCTGTACCCACATCTGCGTACTGCAGTCCCTCTTCCAGGGTTGTTCCCTCTTCACCAAAGCCGATACTGATGCTGGCGGGAATTCCGTTGGGGTTTTCTACCTGATGCATCTCTTCGATGATTGCAAACTTGTCTTTGCGCATCTCATCGATGTCTTTCTTTTCGACAAAAACGAGATAGCGGTCCCGGTCATAGCGGCGAATGATTCCGTGGTAAGTGCCACACCAGCGCTGCAGCCGTTCCTCCACTGCGTCACGGATTTCATTTTTCACGCGATCCGGATAGTTGCGGGTCATCTCTTCCAGATTGTCAATCACAATCACACCCGGCACCGGTCTTGATTGTTCATAGAGGATCCGTGTGTTATCATAGTCCGTAACGTCCATCCAGTAGGTGATTCCCATGATGGCACTGTCATCGCCATCTTGTTCTGCACGGATCAAATTTCCGAACATCTGGTATTTCCGATCCTTGAACTCAACCAGATTCGGGTAACGGGTCTTCCCTTCCAGCAGCCATTTCCCCGAAAAGTCCGGTACTACCGCAGCAAGCTGTGTGTCCACGCGGGACCCGGTCACCCCAAACATCTGAAAGAACGCATCATTGCCCCATACTACACTGGAATCCGCGAGGCGGAATACTGCCATCGGCAAAGGGAAGCTCAGGAGTGTACTGTTCTTCGCATTTTCCGTATCATAGGTGATGGATTCGATATACGCGCTCAGTTGCTTGTTCTTGCGCCGTCTCGATACGATCGCCACGATGGCCAGAACCAGTGTAACAGCCCCTTCTGCAGCCGCCAGAATATACTGGCGGAAATACAGTGACGCCAGCGCAAACAGCGCCATGAAGATCAGATAGAGGACATAGGCCGGTTCGGAAAGTGGCTTATAGTTCTTGTTTGATTTCACTGCACACCTCTATTTCAAAAAACAGAGCCTGTTTCGGCATAATAAATCAAATTTTATTATACCAGAAAAGGCTCTGTTATGCAAGGAAAATACAGATTAAAGCTGCTGGCGGCACAAGTCTCAGTATCTCTTTACGCCGTACTCCGTTTTGCAGCAGGTGCACTTGCGATGTTCAATGCCACCTGCCTCCATCATTACCAGGATATATGCCACGCTGTGACATTTCGGGCATTTGTTGTCGTATACGATTTGGAGACCGCCCGACGCATTATTCAGTTCCTCATCGGACAAGACCTTTTTTTCTTCCATGATACTCCCCCTTTGAATATTACTTTAACAAATAACATGTCACAGACAAATCAAAGTCTGCAATATACCTGTAATAGAATGAGAATTCTGCCTTTTATCTGACCTGACCTGCAAGCTTTTCTGTGAGGCTTTGGATTTCTTCTGTACGGAATCGGTAGCTTGCCGGGTTTGCCACCAGACGTGCGCTGATGGGACAGACAGTCTCAAGCACTGTCAACCCATTTTCCTCCAGAGTTTTCCCGGTCTCGACGATGTCCACAATCACATCCGAAAGGCCGAGGATCGGGGCAAGCTCGATGGATCCGTTCAGTTTGATGAGCTCTACCTCCCTTGCTTTTTCAGCGTAAAAGCTTCCCGCTATATGGGGAAACTTCGTCGCAACGCGCAGCGTCCGCTCTCTGGAGTCCACGAAGCCCCTTGGCCCCGCAACAGCCATCCGGCATTTCCCGGTATTCAGATCCAACAATTCGTAGAGTTCAGGCCGGTTTTCCAGAATGATGTCCTTCCCGGCAATTCCAAGATCCGCTGCTCCGCGCTCTACATAGATCGTTACATCCGAGGGTTTCACCCAGAAATAGCGTACACCTGTCTCAAGATTCTCGAAAATAAGGCGGCGATCAGGTTGCTCGATAGACGGGCATTCGTAGCCGGCCTGCTTGAGCATGCCATAAACGCGGTCGCCCAGGCGGCCTTTCGGCAGGGCAATATTAAGCATGCTTCTTTCCTCCCCGCAGATCCACGATCTCTCGATAGCGTCCTTCCTCACAGCGTTGCGCGCTGACGGAGTAGCCCTGCTCCTGCAGACGCCGCATTGTTTTTCTCACTTCCGTCATCGGAGTGTCGTTATCATAGAGCAGCAGAACATCAGCATCTAATTCTGTACCGGTGTACAGAATCTGCTCCAGCAATCCAAAATAGACAGCGAAGCCGATCGCACTGCCTTTTCGGTTCATCCGCTCCAGCAGGCTGTCATATCTGCCTCCTGACAGCACCTTTTCTGCAACCCCCTGGAGAAACCCCTGAAACACAATGCCGTTATAATAATGAATATCATTGATGACAGAGAGATCAAAGCACGCTTTACTTTCACCATCCCTGCAGAGAAGACTCAGATCCTCCAGTTCCTTCCAGATTGTCTCATCCAGCCAGTCGATCTCCTGCTCTCTCAGCGTTCCGGGGAGTTCCTCCAGCCGGCAGGACAGGTGAAGCAAAATCCGCAGATCTTCCAGCTTTCTCCCGTCCCAGGCTTCCTTGTGGAAAAGAGTTTCGAGCTCGTGTTCACTACGTGCAGCAACCAGGCGCAGCAACTCCTTTCTCTGCTCTTCCTCCGCTCCAAGTGCATTCAGCAGGCACTTCAGAATTCCCAGGTGCGATACACTCAGCACGTAGTTCTGAGAAATTGCCAGGAGACTTTGTTCCGCCAGCTCCAGCACCTCAAAGATATCATAGCTGTCCAGATCTCCGATGCATTCAAGGCCGCACTGCATGATCTCCCGGAACTGGCCGGAGTTTCTGGCAGGACGATAGACATTCTCATGATAATAGAGTTTCTGCTTTAAGCCTGGACGAAAAGACGCATTACGAATGATGGACAGTGTAACATCCGGCTTTAAAGCCAGCAGATCGCCGTTGGTATCTGTGAATGTGATCACACGGTCGCTTACCAAAAAATCCTTATTGCGCGCATATAGCTCGTATTTTTCAAACTTGCTCATCCGAAAGCTGCGGTATCCATACTGCCGGTACAATGTACGTAGAGAATAGAGCAGTTCCTCATCTTTTTTCAATAAAAGTTTCATACTTCACCACGCTATTGGAATAAAGAATTATGTGAAGAATTATATGCGTTCCTGCCTTGTTTGTCAAGCCGCCCAGAACTGTCATGGTTGAGCATCACCCGTACAAACAGAAAAGGTACCGGAATAAAACCGATACCTTTTCTGTGCTTTCAGAAGAGTATAATCACAGAATTCCGCGGGCGAAAGCCAGCACGTCCGAACCGATGTCTTCGATACTGCGAAGTGCTCCGTTTTCGGCACACTGAATGGTCTGCCAGGAGTATTTCTTCGCGCAGTAGTCCGCTGCTTCATGAGCGCGCTGAAGATAATCCATGTTGCTCTCATGGATGTCTTTTTTCTTCTCGTCCCCGTGATAGCGCTCACTCATCAGCCTCTGACTGGCTTCGATCTCCAGCCGCAGATAAATCACCATTGCCGGTGTGGGGAGCCCAAGTTTCTGGTATTCAAAGCCAAACAGCCAGTCGAGATATAGGTCCCAGTCCTTACGCGGCAGCTTACAGCATTGATGAACGGCGTTGGAAGTTGTATAGCGGTCAGCGACAAGAATGCCGCCATCTTTATAAAACCTTCCCCAGTCCTGCTTCATGCCGGCATAGCGGTCTACCGCATAGAAACTTGATGCCGCATAAGCGTTCACATCGCCCGGCTTGTTACCAAATGCGCCGGAGAGATACATCTTTACCAGTGCCGAAGAATCACTTTCATAATTGGGAAAAGAGATCTCTCTGACCGGCTGCCCCTGCTGCTGAAGAGCAGCGGCAAGACGCTTTGCCTGTGTCGCCTTGCCGCTGCCATCGAGTCCTTCTATGACGATCAGTTTACCTGTCATCGAGTCATTCATGCAGAAGTGATTTTCCGGTCATCTCTGGGGGCTGCTCAAGTCCCATGATCTGGAGAATGGTCGGAGCAATGTCTGCGAGACGTCCGTCAGCCACCGTTGCACCCTCTCGAGTCACCAGGAAAGGTACCGGGTTTGTAGTATGAGCGGTATTGACCTTGCCTGTCTCGTCAAACATACAGTCTGCGTTACCGTGATCCGCCGTGACCAGCAATACAGTATCCGGATGTTTTTCAACCTCAGAAGCAATACGACCCATGCAGGCATCCACAGTCTCGACCGCTTTCACCGCTGCTTCCATAACACCGGTATGGCCAACCATATCGCAGTTGGCGAAGTTGCAGACAATCAAATCATACTGCTCTGACTGCAGTGCTTCCAGTACCTTTTCACAAACCTTTTCCGCGCTCATCTGCGGGATCAGGTCATAAGTGGCATACTCTTTCGGGGATGGAACCAGGCAGCGGTCTTCACCATCTGTCTGTTTCTCAACGCCGCCATTGAAGAAAAATGTCACATGGGCGTACTTCTCTGTTTCTGCGACGCGGAATTGCTTAAGGCCGTGCTCACTCACCAGATCTCCGATGGTATTGACAATCTCTTCCGGTGGGTAGGCAATCGGAAGCGTCAGAGTCTCATCGTATTGAGCCGTGCAGACATAGGAGAGTGGGAATACCTTTTTACTTCTCTCAAAGCCGTCGAAGTCCGGCAGATTCAGTGCCCAGGTCATCTCACGTGCGCGGTCCGGACGGAAGTTCATAAAGATCACGCTGTCGCCCTGGTTGATCATCCCATCGGGGCAGACGACAATCGGTTTTACGAATTCATCTGTCACATCTTCAGCATAACTGGCTTCCACCGCGTGGACGGCATCCGCGTCCTGAACGCCGACGCCGGAAACAATGGCGTCATAACCTGCCTGTACGCGCTCCCAACGCTTGTCTCTGTCCATGCCCCAGAATCGGCCCTGCACCGTCGCTATCTTTGCATTGCCGAGCTCGTCGCACTTTTCCTGGAGCTGACGGACAAAGCCTGCGCCGCTGGTGGGTGGAACATCACGGCCGTCAAGGAAGCAGTGGACATAGACCTTCTCCAGACCGTTCTTTTTTGCCATGTCCAGCATAGCGAAAATATGAGTCAGGTGGCTGTGAACACCGCCGTCAGAGAGGAGGCCAAGAACATGCAGGGCTTTTCCGTTCTGTTTGGCATCGTTGATGGCCTTGAGATACACAGGGTTCTCAAAAAACTTTCCTTCATCAATCTCCTTAGTGATCTTCGGGAGAATCTGGAACACAACACGGCCTGCTCCGATGTTGGTGTGACCGACTTCGGAGTTGCCCATCTGTCCTGCCGGGAGACCGACATCCAGGCCGGAAGCCTGCAGCTGTGCATTGGGATATTTTGCGAACAATGCGTCAAGATTCGGTTTCTTTGCCTGGGCAATGGCATTGCCCGCTGTGGGTGGAGCAATGCCATAGCCGTCCAGAATGATAAGAACTGCGCGGTTTTTAATCGAAGACTTCATATCTGTCTTACTCCTGAGCGGTGGCTGCCACGATGGTGGCAAAGTCAACCGGCTTCAGAGAGGCGCCGCCGATCAGGCCGCCATCGATGTCGGGTTGTGCGAGCAGCTCAGCTGCGTTCTTGGCATTCATGCTGCCGCCGTAGAGAATGCTGACAGCACGTGCGCTTCTGGCACCATAGAGCTTCCGGATGACGCTGCGGATCTCACAGCAGACCTCCTCGGCCTGCTCCGATGTCGCAGTTTTGCCGGTACCGATGGCCCAGATGGGTTCATAGGCAATGATGCAGCGGCGGACCTGGGTTCCGTCGATGCCGGAAAGAGCAGCGCAAACCTGATAAGCAATATACTCCATGGTCAGATTCTTTTCCCTCTGCTCCAGGCTCTCACCGACGCAAATGATAGGAGCTATGCCCTTGGCAAGCAGTGCCTTGGCTTTTTCGTTGACCAGACTGTCGCTCTCGTGATGATACTCTCTGCGTTCGGAGTGACCGACGATGCAGTACTTGGCACCGGCATCCACAAGCATATCGGCAGAAATCTCACCCGTATAGGCTCCCTTTTCATACTTGGATACGTCCTGACCGCCAGCAGCGACACGGCATTCCTTGCCTGCCTTCACCATAGCCGGAATCATCACGGCCGGAGTGCAGAGAACGACATCACAGTTGCGGGTCTTGGGCATATTAGCCTTCAATTCTTCGATAAAGGGCTTCACGCCGGAGGCCAGCTGGTTCATTTTCCAGTTGCCGGCAATAACAGTCTTGCGATACTTTCTGTTCATATTCATTAAACTCCTCTTGAAAGATTGTTTTCGGTCTTGTGTATCAGGCGTCGGTCAAGTCCACTCTGCCTGACTTTCCCGGCCTGTTCAGCAGAAAAGCTGTTAAGGATTACTTGTCCAGCAGGCAGGCAACACCGGGAAGCTCTTTGCCTTCCAGGAACTCCAGAGAAGCACCGCCACCGGTGGAGATATGGGTCACCTTGTCGGCAAAACCAAGCTTCTCGACTGCGGAAGCGGAATCACCGCCGCCAACAATGGTGACAGCACCAGACTCCGCCAGTGCCTTAGCCATGGCCTTTGTGCCACCGGCGAAAGCATCAAACTCAAACACACCCATAGGTCCGTTCCAGACGATAGTTCCCGCACCCTTCACCGCATCAGCATAGAGCTCTGCAGTCTTCGGGCCGATGTCCATGCCCATCAGATCAGCAGGAATGTCGCCCTCAGCGAGAACCGGCTCAGCCGTGGCGGAGAACTCGGCGGCGCAGAGGTGGTCGACCGGCAGAAGGAAC
>JAEEGL015195199.1_pt1 | contig 11172 bp, 7 predicted proteins | sample 9134231 | NCBI WGS metagenome assembly JAEEGL01 (sample SAMN16246548, study PRJNA631951) | gut metagenome | biome: gut microbiome; feature: rumen; material: fiber-attached | host: Bos | place: Iran: Karaj | collected 2018-10
ATCTTCTTACAGAATTAAACCTCAATGCAGAAGATGTTCCTCTCATTGCCGGCGAGGTAGGCGGTGCTGACCAGAACGGTATTTGCAGTGGTGCCAACAGCACCATCGACCAATTGCCAAAGGTGATTCCGACTGCCCACGTCGTGCCTTCAGTAGGTTGCACTCTGCAAAGCGACAACTTGCACTTCGATTCCAGTGGATACCGGAAGTTGGGTCGTCGCTATGCCAAGACTGTGCTCAGCACGATGGGTATTGAAGCCGACATCGACGAGGACGAGGTGCCCCCGGTGGATTACTCTCAGCCCATTGACCTGACTAACCGTTTCACTTATTGCTGGAACAGTGCTGAAACCATCACCTCTGATGACGGTATCCTTATTTACAATAGTGTGCAATGGGGCGGTATTGCTTGTTGGCTGGGTGGTGCCGACTGGTCGGAATATTCCAAGATTGTTTTTGAGTTTGCCAATCCCACTCCTATAGCCACACAGATATTTATTCAGGGTAGTGAAGAAATCAAGGTGTGGGTCAATGCAAATGCCAATAGTGCCGAATGCCTTTTTGCCGGACATGACGTGAGTAACGTAACTCAGATAGCCCTTCAGGCCGCCGCCAACGGCATCGTGAAAATCTCCCGTATCTATCTCCTGCGTCAGGTACCCAATGGTGTTCCTCTGACTGAAACACCTCATGAAGGGGGAACATCGCAATGGTATATGCTGAACGGACAGCCAGCACCTAAGGGATTCAAGGGCATTGTTGTCTCAAAGGGCAAAAAGGTGATTCAGCAATAGCATAATTTAAAAACAGATTTTTTTAAGTGAAAAGTGTGTTTTCTTATGATAATTAGTCAATTTACTGAATAAACAGCTGAAAACACATGAAGAAGAAGCTCCTGATGACAGGGATGCTGTGACTGTCGGTGGGTTGCTGTGCATAGACCATAAGTAGCCCCCCGACAGTATCCGTGTGGGGGGACTACAACTGGGTGGATTGCTATGTGGACTCCAAAGGTGTGAAGAAAGACCATGAAATATTTAAAGTCCCATTATTCCTTTTCAATCTTCTCCGTGTGCCTGTCGGTTAACACAAGCATTCCGTTTTTCCATTTATATTCCGCCACTTCAATCTCATCATCTGTGCGGTCGTAGCTCATAATCCGCTTGTTGGCCTCGTCGATTTCGGGAGAGGGAATTTCACTGTATCCCTCAACATTGACAAATTCTTGTTTTTGAGAGTCCCACACCCATGCATCGAATATTTCCGTGCCGAATCCGCTGATGTAGCCAAGAGATATTTGCAGGTCGGGAATCCCATCGAAGTTGATGTCCTTCTCAAACACATCACCACCCTTAAACTCGTCCGACGCTATAGGGAAAGTAAGTTCTGTGTTGAGTGAGAAATGTTTCCCGTCCGGTCGGGTGTATCCAAAATAGATGGTCTCTATCTCACCATCGTTGTTAGCAGGCGCAGCAAGACTGTCCCACTTTATCTGGCTTCGAATCGGGTCGTCCTTCTGTTGGTCAAGCTGTGGATTGTCCTTTTGTTGAACGCTGGCCGAGTCGTTCTTCTCCGGCTTGCTGTCCGGGTTGTTCTTCTGTGAATTACAATTGGTGGTCATTACCATCATGATGGCCATCAAACCATAAAATACATAATTTTTCATTTTTCATTTGTTTAAAAGGTTATATTATTGCAAAATTACAAAAATAGAGTGGAATCTGCGAATCAAAGGTGACTTTTTTTGATACAATCCTTAAATACGACTCTAAAATCTACGTATGCGATTATTTTTTACCTTATATTTTCTTTCTGTCCGATTTTTAATGTATATTTGCACATCTCATTAAAGGGGTTTTTAAAAAACTATAGTCTTATGCGAAAATTTTCTATTCTTTGTTCCGTTATTGCGTTTTTTCTGCTTATTCCACAATGTGTAAATTCTGGAAACAGGAATGTATTAGATAATCAAGAAGAGACTGCCGCACTTCCGGTTCCTCCGCTATTGCTGAAAGCCATGGCACTGCGCATACAGGAGATGGACGAACCGTCAGCTCAGAATGTGTCGGTAATGATTGAGGACGAGTTGTCGGTACCTGGGTTGAAACGGGTATGGGCCGGCACTGATTTATGGATTTATGCCAAGGGAGCCGATGTGAAGATGGCCGACGGTGAAAACACTTATGACTTCAAGGAACCCGACGCTTTTGTGCTACAGGTGTCGCATGCCGAACATTCCACCGTGGAACTGATTTTCAAGAACAAAACGTGGTGTGAGAACTACCGGAAGGCTTACCAGAACATGGATTTCGTGCTGGTTCCCTATTTCTCCGAGAGGCGCGACACCTATATTCAGCCGGGCAGTTTCAACCGATTGATGATTGAAGAGGACAGTCTCTATACCGTTCGCTATCAGGCCCGGTATTTCGTAGAACCCGTAGACATTTCTCCTTACGACATCGTCAGCGCTATTGGAGAACCAGCCGCAGACCTCGTGTCTTTAGCGGAAAGCAGAGGCTATGTGATGGCAGACCGCAGCGTGAACGAAATAGATGGAACCGATAATTGTATATTCTTATCGAAAGATTGCAAACTCTCAAAAAACAGAAAAGGTGTGCTCAACGTGAAGAGTAGCGGCAAAAAATACACACCCTATTCCTATTTCAGTATCACGAAAGAGAATGACAACGTCAAGGATGTCTTTTTCAGGGAATATGGGGGTAACGAGGACGAATACTTCGAGGCGTTGATTTCCTCGTACTATTTGCCAGATGAAGATACGTACATGAGCCCGGTGGATGCCGACAGCGGATATTCGCTCACGTTCAAGAATCCACAGGGCAAAACCATAGACCTGAGAAGTGACTCCAGCGGATTTATCACACTCCAGTCCTACCCTTGATGATACTCTGGAGTTTTAGTTTAAAGAGTTGAGAGTTTAGAGTTGAGAGTTTAGAGTGATGTTTGTTATAGTTTAATTAGTTGAGAGTTGAGAGTGAGTTTAGTTTAAAGTTTAAGGTTTAAAGTTTAATTAGTTGAGAGTTGAGGGTTGAGAGTTGAAAGGAATTATTCAGTTGTCTTCGGGCATCGAGCCCTCTACAGCTGACGCGGTCGGGACGGCCACAACCCCAGCAGGAAAATGAAGAAACATTTTAAGTGAAGATTTGAATTTATCAGACAGAGATGGTGAATCCGATAAGTGGTTCGTTTATACCACCGACTTCAATTTTATAGCGTTCATCACCACGACACATGTCAAAGTCTTTAATTCCCTTCTGAATATACTGCTTCATAGTTTCCTGAATAAGCAGGATGCCCGGCGAATAGCGTGAAAACGAAACGTCGATGGCAAGTTTTGGCATAAGAACATGCTGATTGTGAACGTAGGTGTGCATGAAAGCCGCAATCTTATCGTCTATGAAAAGAACAAACAACTCTGATTCCTCTAAGCGAAGCATGGATTTTGTCTGACGCCCTATGACAGCCTGCTTGAACGCTTCCGCTTTGATAAGAAGTTTTCGTAACAATGTTTTGTGCTGGTTTTTCCAGGCCATCTTACGCCGATAATACAAGGTCCATAAATCATGCAAAAGCCGACGAGACGGCTGATTAGCGACCGTGTAGCATTGCAGGGACATGGTCTTGCCGTCAGTGGCAAGGTGGTTGTATGCCTTGCGTATGTTCTTATATATGTTTTTCCCAAGCGAGGACAGATAGGCATCGTATGATTCGAACTGTTCCACAGGTATATGAAAACTGCATTTCTCTCCTCCTTTTAATCCTCTATCTTTTAATACTTCCACAAGCAGTGAGCGAAGGGGAACGTCACGGAACTTGTATTTCCACCCCCCTTTGTATTTGTCTGACAGGTAACTCAAAGTGGCCTGTATAAGTTCCTTGGCCATTGTGTCTTTATACGGACATACAACATTGCAGATGCCGGATATGCGGCCGGTCAAGACACGCAAACGCTTGTTTAGTCTGTCAATCAAGAGAGGAAGTATCAATTTCACTTCTCCCAGAACTGACACTACCACATATTCGATTGGAATAAAAAGGTGATTATAGGTTTCGTACAAGAAGCTATTCCATGCATAGGTCTGATAAAAGGTGTAGTCCATATACTGAATCTTACCATTTGATATCGAGGCTGCAGCATGTTCATCCAAACGTTGCCAGTCTGCCTTGAGCGTGTGTATGTCTTTTGTTGTTGTTATAGAAATATTATTTTGCATCATTAATAAAATAACAAGTTTCGGATTTTCACAAAAAAAATGAATAAAAGAGAACTGCAGGAAGACCATCTAAGGCCCGCGCACGGCACCTCGCGAACAACCTACAGCTCTATTATGGATGGTCAAAACCACTCCAGTTGCAAAATTATTAAAATACAATGATAAATCCAACAATAAAGGAAAGGTTTTTACTTGGTGAATCTATTTACCTTCCATCATCTTTCATAAGCGATGAAGCTATACGCTACGAAGACATGGAACGCTTTTTCTATTTGTTATACGGCAAATATCGAAAAATATTCCCCCCATCATCAAAGTTTTTTTACACTCTGCCCGTCATATCCGCTCATCATTTCGTCTAAAACAATCATTTTCAAAGTAGTACCACCAAATTACGTATTGAAAAATTTTTGAATGATACATGGGTATATGGTTTTTCCATATCCGAAGAGCATATAAATCAGAATAATTATGTAAATTTGCAAACGACAGACAAATTCTTCATAATAAAACAAAGAAAGCCGTAGTTCATCCGGCTCTCACCCCAACAAAAATGAAAAGAACACTATTCTTTATGCTATTGAGTCTTATAGTCTCGAGCATGACAGCCCAAAAGAAGAATAAAGACATATTGACCGCGAACAACCGCCCGAGACCAGAAAACCGTCTGTTCCGCAGCGAAGCAGTCGAAAAGAAGTTAATGGAAGTAGCAGGCCAACTGACAAACCGTCGTCTGGCCTGGATGTTCGTGAACTGCTTTCCAAATACGATAGACACCACCGTCCATTTCAAGGAGAGTGACAAGCATGGTAACCCCGACACGTTCGTATATACAGGCGACATTCATGCGATGTGGCTCAGAGACTCCGGCGCACAGGTCTTTCCCTATGTTCGTCTGGCAAAGGAAGACAAACACCTGCAGCGCATGCTGGCAGGCGTGCTTCTTCGTCAGTTCAAGTGCGTCAACATAGACGCCTATGCCAACGCATTCAACCAACATGGTCATCTGAAAATCGGGTGGCTGGATGACGACACCGACATGAAGCCGGAGCTGCATGAACGGAAGTGGGAAGTAGACTCCCCCTGTTATGTTCTCCGTTTAGCCTACGAATACTGGAGGGTGACAGGTGACAGCTCCGTATTTGGCGACAGCTGGCTCAAAGCCGTAGAGAACATTGTCAGCACCTTCCGCGACCAGCAGCGGAAAGAAGGCCGTGGGCGTTACAGATTCCAACGACGGACAAAACGGCAGCTCGACACGATGTGTAACGACGGATGGGGTTCACCAGTCCGTCCGGTGGGATTGATTGCCTCCGCCTTCCGACCATCCGACGATGCCACGACCCTGCTGTTCCTCGTGCCTTCCAACTTCATGGCCGTGACTCAGCTGCGCCATGCTGCAGAAATACTCAGCGAGGTGAACCGCAGAGAGGACCTTGCGAAAAACTGCCGAGAACTGGCTGACGAAGTGGAACATGCGCTCAAGGAGTACGCTGTCTACAATCATCCGAAATACGGTCCGATATACGCCTATGAAGTTGACGGATTCGGCAACCATCTCCTGATGGACGACGCCAATGTTCCCTCGCTGCTTTCCATGGCCTATCTGGGCGATGTCCCGGCAGACGACCCAATTTACCAAAACACCCGGCGGTTTGTATGGAGTACCGATAACCCTTATTTTTTCCAAGGCAAGGCAGGAGAAGGAATCGGAGGTCCTCATGTAGGCTATGACATGCCCTGGCCGATGAGCATCATGATGCGTGCGTTCACCTCCACAGATGACCAGGAAATCAAGTCCTGCATAGAGATGCTGATGACCACTGACGCAGGTACCGGTTTCATGCATGAGTCGTTTCACAAAGACGACGCCAACAAGTTCACCCGTAAATGGTTCGCCTGGCAAAACACGCTGTTCGGGGAACTCATCATCAAACTGATAGACGACGGCAAACTACCGCTTCTCAATTCAATCACGATTGGTGAACAGTAATGCAATAAGACTAACAGCAGCGTATAGTAAAAACAAATTACCCCGCCACATCATCACAACGTGGCAGGGCAGGCAGACCTAATAGTCTATATTAACTAATTAACAGAAAGGGATGTTCTAAATCTTCTTTTTATTAAACAATCATACTGAAAGAAATATTCAGCGTGGATGAAGGAAGTATGTGCTGTAAAAAAACTTTCAGAATTAGCCTTCTTCTAACTTTTCGGAGGCGAGCATCAAAATGTCAAAGACATATTCGTGGTTCTGCTCAATTTTCTTGGCGATTTTTCTCAGTCTTCTGACGCAAAGTTCACGCTCCTCAAAATCGAGTTTTGCCGGCACATTCTTACACAGGTCGAGCACAACGCCTGCTGTAACGATAAGCTCACGGGATTCATCACCTTTTACAGAGCTAATCTTTTCTGTCAGCAGTCCGAACAGTCTCAACCAGTCTGACGGACTCAATTTATTTATTCTTTTTTGAGCATTAACGACCCACCCGTTGATATTGTCCTCAACAGTGACATCATAGTTCTTCTTTCCAAAGAAAAAGTTGTCGTCAGGGAAACCTCCGGAAACATCACCGTTGAGATGCCCATTCAAATTGAAATCTCCGAACGATTCGGGAAAATTTTCCATCAGACTGTCGACTTGATGTTTGGAAAAAGGCCATCCTTTCACCAACAGACTGTCGGTAATCATTCCGTAATTGGGCAACAGGCTATCGATGTCCATACCTTTCGGAATACGAAAGCTAAAAGACCGGCTCACTGTGGTTTGTGACTTCGGTTTCTCTCCATAGCTGCAAATCAATCGTCCCTGGCGGATGCGAGGGTCGTCTGTTTCCCACCATTCAGCAGCATAAACAGTCCGGCAGCTGTTGTTGTCAGTGTCTTCGAACGACATAATCACAAAACTGGACTTCTTCTCACGTCCCACAATGATGTCGTCACCAATTCCACGCTGGATTCGGAATCCGCTGCGCGTGTTGTTCTCAGAGATGGGATCAAAACTCGACCATTCGAAGTAAGCCTTCTCACTCTCACATTGAAAAGCAGACTTGATTTCATCGAACACATCGAAATAATCTTTCCCCACCAATAATTCCAATATTTTTGTCCGAGAATGAATGCCATTCGAAGTGTTATGGGAATTAGAGACGGAGACTTTAATGCCATTGCGTTCTTCAATATCATGAAAAGCCTCTTCAATCGCTTTCTGCGCCGTAGCAATTATCGGTACAGCAACCATCAGTGTGGTACAAACAAAAAACTTCACCATTTTCATAATTATTGCTTTTTAGTGGTTATTTTATAATTCTACCATTCGTGCTTTGTCAGTTTCCATCACATTTAAATCGCCATTCTCGTCCTTCACAAGGATGGTTTTGCCGGATGGAGGCATAGCATAGAATGTGGATTCGATGATATAATTACGGATTTCCTGTGTCTCCTTTCTGATTGTCTCGTCACAATCGCCGAGCAAACTCATTGCTATACGGATGTTCTCTGGCGACTGAAAGATATGGTTCCCCAATGTGTCGGGATAATCCTCTCTTGTGGTTTCCTTTATATCGTCCTCAGCAGCCAACATCTTTTGTGACTGATGCCGAGACGGTGTTGGATTTAACGGTATTTTAGTCTTCGGTATTTCCCCACCCCGTTCAGAACAGTTCACAACTGTCGTCTGTTTGATAAGAGCAGGAACGGGACTGACCGTTTCATCGCTTACATTATCAGGATGCTTATTCGCTTGTTCTTTAGCCGGAACCATCTTACTATCCTGCGTCTTGGAAATCTTCACAGGTTCTGTATCTTGCTTCATTTCTGGCAGGAAGGGATGTGACACATCTTTTTTTACCAGAGGCTTCTGTCCTTGTTTCTGTGTTCCATCTTCTATTTTCTTCACAGTCACCAACCGATTTTTTGCCGGTTGATGCCCATCCGAGGCGGACTGGATGAAACAGAATAAAAGAAGCAATGATGCCGCAGCAACACCCAATGCCATCATCATCCAGAGGCGTTTTCTTTCATTCCTTCGGTTTTCCTCCGCCTCACGAACCCTTTGCATCACAAGTTTGTTCACCCTGTCGGGCAATGGCTGCAGTTTCCGGTCATGCAGTCGTGCAGCCTCTCGAAGACTGACATCTTGCTGAAGAACGGCGGTTATGTCTTTTTCGTTCATTTCTCTGAGAATTGTTTGATGAGATGATAAAGTTTTCGGCGTATCCGGCTCAAACGTGAGCCGACAGTAGCAGGAATAGAATCAACGACGTAGGCAATCTCCTGCAGGCTCATATTTTCATTGTAGAACAATGACAGAAGCGTCTGGTCGGCCACAGGCAAGACTGTCATCGCCTTTTCAAGAAAAAGAATGTTCAGTTCGTCTTGCCGCGGAGCCACATACATGTCCTCATAGGCAGCTTCCAGCTCGTTGTCATCCAAAAGAACTAAATTCATTCTGGATTTCCGAAGATGGTTGACCGACTCGTTATATGCGATTCGACGCAACCATGTGGCAAGAGATGCTTTTTTGAAGTCGAATGTTGAGATTTTGGTAAATGCCTTCACGAACACATCCTGATAGACCTCTTCCGCATCCTCGTGCCGCCCCACCATTCTACTGACAAGACGGAAGACCATCGGGCCATGGTCGTTGAGCAGACGCAGTTGCGCCGCAGGTTTTCCTTGCCACAAGTCATCTAAGAATTTGTTCGTTTCTTTTTCCATTATTTGTTTGACTTTCTACTCATATATACACATAAAACGGAAAAACATTGCAAGAATCTATCATTTTGTTTTAAAAAAGTGAATGATTAGCATTAAAGCACCATTTCCCATGCTCAATTCAATTATCCGGACACATCATATAATATCTATACTCCATGAAATGTGTTGGAGTAATGAAGGATTATTCAGTACAGAACTACCTGAAATTTTCTCCATACAGAAAATTCGGGGAGCATTTTTCCATCAATAACGTTTCATCCTTGAATTGGATGGTTTTATCACTAAGAAGTGCATTTTCATCATTATTTTAGGAAATTAAGAAAATAAAAGCATAATAATTCTTATATTTGCACAGAATACTACCATTTTTGTTATTAGTCTCAACTTATTCCGATAGTAATCCGGTTTACAGGTGGTAAGGAAGTTATAATTCAACCTTTTTACGTTTCACCCCAAAAATGAGAAATAATTGGTGGCAGGAATTAATAAACTTATTTTTGCGAAATAATGAGCAAACGGATTTACATATTTTCTTTGATTTTCTGCCTGTTTCTTGGCATCCAGGCGGATGAGCCAGTCATGCAAAGCAACTATAGCTACCGCAGGTTCACCACCCACGACGGTCTTCCCCAAATGCAGACCGAGACCATCTGGCAGGACTCCAAGGGATATATCTATATCGGGACGCTGTCGGGCTTTGTCCGTTATGACGGTAATACGCTTCAGCCTTTTCTGAAAGGGAAACGCATCAACATCGTTGGGTTCGCTGAGAATTCAGAAGGCGTGACAGCCTTCGGTTTCCGTCGCAAATGGATGATTTCCGGTGACAAACTCCAGATGACGCCTATGACGGACTGGCGAGGTCTGTTCAACAACTTCCACCCCCCCAGCCTTCCCGACGGAATGCTCCTGCTTGAAGACGACCAGGAGTGCAACCGGCAGGTCTGCCAATTCGAAGTACAAGAAATGAAAAAGGTGTTCTCTCATCCCGTGCTCGACAAGATGACTCCCGACCGTAAACTCTACTTCGATGATAAAGACATCTATATCCCAACCGAAGAGGGACTCTTTCTTCACCATGATGGAAAGCTGACAAAGTTAACTGACAAGAACGATGTGTTCACACTTTTTCGCCACCAATCTCACTTATATGTGTTCGCCTCCGACGGCATCTATACAGTCAGCCAAGGAAAACTCTCACTTCACACATCCTACGAATTCAGCGACCCGGACTACGGGCTGCTGGTATGCCAAGCCCCCAACGGACGGATTTTCATCGCAGACTCCCATAGCCTCTATCTTTTCGACGGGCAGTCCGTACGTCTGCTCTCCGGTGGTTTCAACATGATTAAGGACATCTTCACAGACCGGTGGGGACGGCTTTGGATGGCCACGTATCAAGGTGCCTACTTGTTCTACAACACCAATTTCGAAATCCACCGTCTGAGCGATGCTAACGATATTGTCCGCTCCCTGTGCGTGGACAGTGAGGGACGTGTAGTCATGGGTACTCTGAACGGCAAGGTCATCGCTGACGGCAAGGTCATCAGCGACATCAACGGTAACTATTATTCACCCAATGCCGCTCTCCTGTCAGGGAAAGTGTATATGCCGGGCAACGGCGATATCATGTGCGTACATGGCGACACAGCAGAATGGCTGGGACTGCCCAATGACCGTTATCAGTTTGTGGCACGTGATAGCGACAAGCTGGTAATCGGCACCCGTCAGGCACTCTTGTCATTCGACCCTCAGACCAGACAAGTCGACACACTGAGCACCGATATTTCCCACTCCTGGTGCGCTACAACAGACGGAGAGGGCCGGCTATGGGTTGGCAGCAGCTTCGGGCTGTTCTACATAGATCAGGCAATCGACTCAAGCACCGAAAGGCATGAATCCCACATAATGCCTTTCGGCAAGGAACGCCTGACCGTGACGACTATGACAAAAACTCCGTCCGGCGACATCTTCATCGCTTCCTGCGACTCCGTATTTCTGGTGCGCAACGGCAATATCGAGCACTTCACGGAGCACATCCCCATGATTCAAAGTCACGAAATCCGCTCGCTACATTATTCTCCACACGGTTATCTTATCATTGCCGCCATCGACGGCCTGCTTATCGCCAAGACCGATGAGGATTACAACATCCTGCAGACACGATGGTTCGACCACAAGAATGGTTTCACGTCGTTCGAACCACTCAATGCAT